>Ga0308171_1000561_pt1 | contig 74447 bp, 62 predicted proteins | sample PhyGR1_FD_202135 | JGI IMG/M metagenome (GOLD analysis project Ga0308171, IMG submission 202135) | Phyllosphere microbial communities from UC Gill Tract Community Farm, Albany, California, United States - DLSLSG.R1 | ecosystem: Host-associated > Plants > Phyllosphere > Unclassified | place: USA...
GGCGCCCGCGCGTTCGGGCCGTTCAAAGCCGAACTCGTCGCCGAACTCGGCGCCCTCGGCTACTACGTCAACGAGATCGGCATCGGCGACGTGGTGATGCACATCGCGATCGCCGCCGACCGCACCACGCGCGATCGGGCCCTCGGCTCCCCGGGCGGGGATTCGTCGGATGCCGCGGCCGCCGTCGTCGCCCTGCTCGACCGACTGACGGTCAAGCACATCGGCGTGCAACTCGGCTCGGGCGACCTGCGCCACCTCGCGACCCTCGTGCTGACCCGCATCGTCGCACCCGGCTCCCCGGCCGGCGACGACGTGCGCTCCCGCCTCGACCCGGCGGTCGAGGTGGCCGTCCGGCGGGTCGTCGAGAACGCGGCATCCGAGTTCCTCGTCGACATCGCCCACGACGACTTCATCCTGCGCTTGGCGCTGCACGTTCAGAACCTTCTGCACCGCTCACGTGAGCAGGCGTGGTCGCGCAATCCGCTGACGCGGTCGCTGAAGTCGACGTACCCGATGATCTTCGAGGTCGCGGTCTACATCGCCAAGGGGCTGCAGGACGGCCTGGGCATCCCGATCCTCGACGACGAGATCGCCTACATCGCGATGCACGTCGGCGGCCGCCTCGAGCGCAGCCGCCGCGCCGACCAACTGCTGACGGCGACGATCGTGTGCCCCGGGTACTACGAGCTGCACGAGCTCCTGCGCTCGAGCGTCGACCGCTCGCTCGGCCAGGCGATCGAGGTCGTGGGCGTCGAGACGCGCATCGACCCGGCGTGGGATTCGATCGAGACCGACCTCGTGCTCACGACCATCGACCCGCCGCGGCCGGGCGACCGGTTCGTGCGGATTCAGCCGTTCCTCACCGACGCCGACGTCGAGCGCGTCCAGGCCGCCGCCGGGCGCATCCGCCGCGGTCGACGGCTGGCGCGCCTGCGGGCCGAGCTCGAGCGGTACTTCGCGCCCGAGGCGTTCGTGCGGGGGCTGGATGCCGCCGACGGCGAGGCCGGCGTCATCCGACGCCTCGGCGGGATGCTCGTGGAACAGAGCGTGATCGACGACGCCTACGTGGCTCGGGCCGTGGAGCGCGAGGCCATCTCGTCCACCGCGTTCACCGACGCGCTCGCCGTGCCTCACGCGATGGGCATGACGGCGACCCAGACCCGCATCGCCATCGGCATCGCCGACCCCTCGATCGCATGGGGCGAGGGTCGCGTGCAGGTCGTGGCGCTCGTGGCCTTCAGCGAGACCGACCGCGAGGCCTTCCAGACGGTGTTCGAGCAGTTCGTCGAGGTGTTCAGCGAGCGCGACAGCGTGCAGCGCATCGTCCGCCGCGCGGTGTCGTTCCCCGCGTTCCTGGACGAACTGGTCGCGGTGATCGACGGCTGACGCTCGGCCTCCCCGAGCTGACGCGGGGCTGGCCCGGCACGGGTCGCCCTCCTCGGTTTGGGGCGGATTTCGCACCTCGGGGCGTGATATTCACGCCCCAGCTGACACATCTCGCCCCAAACCCGGCCGCCCCCCTTCTCCGTCACGCCCGGCGGCGTGATCACGCCCGGGTGCGGAATGTCGGCGCCATGCCGGGGAACGGCCGATAACCTCGGTGTGGGGCGGGATCCGCACTTTGGGGCGGGCAAATCTCGCCCCAAACAGCGAGATCCGCCCCAAACTGGGGGCACGGGGGCCGGCCTCAGCGCGCGCGGATCCCGAAGCTCTTGAGCCGCTGGGCGAGGGTCTCTGCCGAGCGGAGGTGGGCCCATTTCCACCGAGCGAACGGCCGCTGGGTGGTCCCTCGGATCCAGTCCTCGCGCTGCTTCTCGCGCAGCACGACGTCTTCGAGAGAAAGACCCGATCGCATCGCTTCGTCGCGGTACTTCTTCTCACCATCGAACTCGCCCCAGGCCCTCGCGTCGTCGAGGCCGAAGTCCACGTAGTAGTTCTGGCCGGAAGAGCCGGCGACGGGCACTTGGAGGTCGATCCGGGTGAACCCCAGCTCCGTGAGGCGGATGCGACTGATGCTCTCTCCCGGCAGCTGGGCGCGTCCATCGGCGAAGGCGAGGGCGCGGAGCGCACGAGCGCGACCATGGGCCGAGCGCGACGTGATCTCGAGCACCCTCGCACGCAGCTCGCCGGCCGCAGCGATGTCGTTCACGCCGGGTTCCGGGGCGGTCACCGGCCGGAACGCAGCGTCGAGTGCGCAGACCGCGGTCTCGAACGACGCGGTGCGCGCGACGTCGGCCATCGTGCGCTCGAGGCTCGTGAATCGGACACCGTGGCGCTCCACCTGCTCGTCGTCAGGCACCTCGCCGCGGTGCCTGACCACGAGCGACTGCGCGCCGGGCCGCTCGGGCGGCAGGGTGATGTGGACCTTCGTCGAGACCGGCGCCCGAACCGGGAGCCCGTGTAGGGCGGCCGCGGTGAGGTGAGAGAAAAGCGGAGGCTCCGAGGTGGTCTGGGCGAGGGCTCGAGCCCGTAAGACGATCCACTCCTCCGCAGTGGGCGGCTGCGCAGGGTCGATTCGGGTGTAGACGCCGGGCCGGAGTCGAACCATGTCGCCCTGCTTGATCAACCGGTTCGTCCGTACCGGTCCGAGGCCTTCAGCCCGCAGGTCCTCCCATGACAGAAGAGGAGGGAGCGCGAGCATGATCCGAGTGTGCGCATCGCCGGGCGACGGCATCCGTCTGTCGGCCCCTTCTGGGGACAGTCGTCGGACGATCGTGCTTGTGGAGGAATTGCTGCCGAATAGCCCCCAACGCGGTTTGGGGCGAATCCCGTCGCTCGGGGCGACAAAGATACGCCCCAAACGACAGAATGCGCCCCAAACCGGGAAAACCCTCGCGGGCCGCCGACGCCCGTCAGCGCAGCGACGCCAGCAGCTCCTCGGCCCCGGCGCGCAGGGCCTCGATCCGCCGGCGCGCCTTCTTGGCCGACGAGCCGCGCACGTCGAGGTACAGCTTCAGCTTGGGCTCGGTGCCGCTGGGACGCACGATGAGCCGCGAGCCGTCGTCGAGCCAGAGGCGCAGCACGTCACCCGGCGGGAACCCGTCGACACCCTGCAGCAGGTCGTCGATGCGCGACACGGCGATCTCGCCCACCGCGCCGGGGGGCTGGGCGCGCAGCGCAGCCATGATCCCGGCGATCTCGCTGACGTCGCTCACGCGCACCGAGATCTGGTCGCTCGCGAAGGCGCCGAACGTGTCGCGGAACTCCTGCAGCAGGTCGGCCACGGTGCGGCCCTGAGCGCGAGCCTCGGATGCCATGCCCAGAAGAGCCACGGCGGCCGAGATCCCGTCCTTGTCGCGCACGGTCATCGGGTTGACGAGGTAGCCGAGGGCCTCCTCAAAGCCGAACACGATGCCGGGCGCCCGCGAGATCCACTTGAACCCGGTGAGGGTGGAGTGGAACTCGAGACCGTAGTGCTCGGCGACGGCCTGGAGTCCGGGCGACGAGACCAGAGAGCAGGCGAGGGATGCCGGCGCCCCGGCGTCTCCGCCGATGCCCGAACCCGCACCCTCCGCCGCGAGCCGCGCCGCGCGCCACCCCAGCAGCAGCCCGATCTCGTTGCCGGTCAGCCGTCGCCACCCGTCCTCGGAGTCGGCGTCGGGGATCGCGACGGCCAGGCGGTCGGCATCCGGATCGTTGGCGATGACGAGCTCGGCGTCGACGGCGCGGGCCGTCTCGAACGAGAGGTCCATGGCCCCGGGCTCTTCGGGGTTGGGGAACGCGACGGTCGGGAAGCGCCCGTCGGGGTGGATCTGCGCCTCGACGACGGTGGGCTGGGGGTAGCCCGCTTCGGTCAACACGCGCGAGACGGTCTCCCACCCGACGCCGTGCATGGCGGTGTAGACCCAGTTGAGGCCTTCGGCTGCGGCGGGTGCGGGTGCCACCGCAGCGGTGGCGGAGACGTACGCCTCGACGACCGACTCGGGGGCGTTGGCGTAGCCGACCGAGCGAGGGAGGGTGGTGATGTTGCCCTCGTCAGCGATCCGCTGGATGTGGGCGGCGATCTCGGCATCCGCCGGCGAGACGATCTGCGCGCCCTCGTCGGCGCCGCCGAGGTAGACCTTGTAGCCGTTGTCGTCGGGCGGGTTGTGGCTGGCGGTGACCATGACGCCCGCGTCGGCACCGAGGTGGCGCACGGCGAAGGCGAGCACGGGCGTGGGCAGCAGGCGGGGGAGCAGGATCGCGTTCAGGCCCGCGCCGGCGAAGATCTCGACCGAGTCGCGCGCGAACACGTCGGAGTTGCGGCGTCCGTCGTACCCGACCACGACCGTCGGCGTCTCGCCGCCCGAGCGCTCGAGCAGGTACGCCGCGAACCCGGCCGCCGCCTGGGCGACGAGCACGCGGTTCATGCGGTTGGAGCCGGCGCCGAGCGTTCCGCGCAGGCCCGCGGTGCCGAAGGCCAGCCGCGTCGAGAAACGATCCTCGAGGTCCGCCGCAGCCTCCGTATCGCCGTCCTCGACGCGCGCGAGCAGCTCCGACAGTTCTTCTCGGGTCACGGCATCCGGATCCTGCGCCATCCAGGCGCGGGCCGCGTCGACGTACGCGCTCACAACGCGCCGATCACGCGGGCGAGCAGCGCCGAGATCACGGGCTCGGCCTCGCGGCCGGCTTCGAGCACCTCTTCGTGGCTGAGGGGCGTCTGCTGGATGCCGGCGGCCAGGTTCGTGATGAGCGAGAAGCCCAGGATCTCCATGCCGGCCTGACGCGCGGCGATGGCCTCGAGGGCGGTTGACATGCCGACGATGTGGCCGCCGATGGTCTTGGCCATCTGCACCTCGGCGGGCGTCTCGTAGTGCGGCCCGCGGAACTGCGTGTACACGCCCTCGTCCAGCGACGGGTCGATCGAGCGGGCGATGTCGCGCAGGCGCTTCGAGTACAGGTCGGTGAGGTCGATGAAGGTCGCGCCCTCGAGGGGCGAGTCGGCCGTGAGGTTGATGTGGTCGCTGATGAGCACGGGCTGGCCGGGCTTCCACGTCTCGCGGATGCCGCCGGCGCCGTTCGTGAGGATCATCGTTTTCGCACCCGTCGCGGCCGCGGTGCGCACGCTGTGCACGACCCGGCGCACGCCGTGGTTCTCGTAGTAGTGCGTGCGGGCGCCGATGACGAGGACGTTCTTGCCGCCGGGGGTGCGGACGCTGCGGAGCGTTCCGACGTGCCCCTCGAGGGCGGGCTTGGAGAAACCGACGACCTCGGTCGCGGGGAACGACGCCGTCTCCTCGCCGATGAGCTCGGCGGCGCGTCCCCAGCCCGACCCGAGGGTCACGGCGATGTCGTGGTGCTCGACGCCCGAGAGGCGGGCGATGTCGGCAGCCGCGGCGGCGGCGATCTCGAACGGGTCGACCGCGGGGTCGTCGAGCGGGTGTGAGGTGCTGTTGGACATTCCCCCACTCTAGAAACTGCGGGGCCTGCGGGCCAGACGGCACACACCTCGGATCATCGTGTCGGGCGCAGCTGTGTGGCGCATCGGCATCCGCCCAGCGCTGACAGAATGGATGCCATGGTGCAGAGCTTCGAGCGCAAGCAGTCCGTCGCGATCGTCGGCGGCGGCCCCGGCGGATACGAGGCGGCTCTCTCCGCCGCGCAGCTCGGCGCCGACGTCACCCTCGTCGAGCGCGCGGGAGTCGGCGGTTCGGCCGTCATCACCGACGTGGTCCCCTCGAAGACCCTCATCGCCACCGCCGACGCGGCCGTCGCGATCCGCAATGCCAGCAGCCTCGGCGTGCAGCTGTTCGCCAAGGACGACCGCGGCAAGCCGCTGACCCCCGAGGTGGCGATCAACCTCGCCGCGGTCAACCAGCGCCTGCTCTCGCTCGCGCGGCAGCAGTCCGACGACATGCGCGCCTCGTTGCTCGAGGCGGGTGTCCGCATCATCTCGGGCCACGGACGTCTCGACGGCAACGGCGCCGTGGTGGTCTCGACCGAGGCCGGCGGAACCGACTTCGACCGTGTCGAGGCCGAGACCCTCGTCGTCTCGGTCGGTGCGTCTCCCCGCGAGCTCCCCTCGGCCAAGCCCGACGGCGAGCGCATCCTCACGTGGACGCAGCTCTACAACATGAAGTCGGTGCCCTCGCACCTCATCGTCGTGGGCTCCGGCGTGACCGGCGCCGAGTTCGCCTCGGCGTACATGAACCTCGGTGCCAAGGTCACGCTCGTCTCGAGCCGCGACCAGGTGCTCCCGGGTGAGGATCAGGATGCCGCGGCCGTGCTCGAGCGCGTGTTCCAGCGCGGCGGCATGACCCTGTTGGCGAAGGCGCGGGCCGATTCGGTCGTCAACACCGGCGATGGCGTCACCGTCACCCTCTCCGACGGCCGCACCATCGAGGGCAGCCACTGCCTGATGGCGGTCGGGTCGATCCCCAACACTGCCGGCATCGGGCTCGAGCAGGCGGGGGTGCAGATGACGGCATCCGGTCACATCCGCGTCAACCGCGTCGCGCGCACCTCGGTGCCCAACATCTACGCGGCGGGCGACTGCACGAACTTCTACCCCCTGGCATCCGTCGCCTCGATGCAGGGGCGTCAGGCGATCTTCCACGCCCTCGGCGACATCGTGATCCCGCTCGAGACGCGCCGCATCACGGCCAACATCTTCACCGCGCCCGAGATCGCCACGGTCGGCTTCAGCGAGCAGGACATCACCGAGGGGCGGATCGCCGGCAAGGTGCGCAAGCTCCCGCTCTCGGCGAACCCCCGCGCGAAGATGCAGGGCATCACCGACGGCTTCGTCAAGCTGATCGCCCGCGAGGGCAGCGGCACCGTGATGGGCGGCGTGATCGTCGGCCCGAAGGCGTCGGAGCTCATCTACCCGATCGCGATCGCCGTCGAGCGCCGCCTCACCGTCGACCAGGTCGCGCGCGTGTTCGCGGTGTACCCCTCGCTGACCTCGAGCATCACCGACGCTGCGCGCGCCATGCACATCGTCGACCGCGACGACCCCGGCGAGGACTGAGCCCTCCGGATGCCGCGGCCTCGCGGCATCCGTCACCCGTCGGTGCCCCGGCGGGGCGGGGTCGTCGATAAACGCTGCCTGCACGGAGAAACGCTTTCGGCGTGCGTTTGCCGGTGCAGCGCGCGCTCATGAATGCGCCCCGCACGAACGACGGCGCCGCGCCCCCGAAGGAGCGCGGCGCCGTGTCGAACGGAGGGGCGCGTCAGCTGATCAGCAGCAGCTGGTGCCCCGCGGCGACCGTGGTGCCGGCCGAGGCGTCGATGCTCGCGACGGTGCCGTCCTTGTGGGCCTGGATGGGCTGCTCCATCTTCATCGCCTCGAGAACCACGACCAGGTCGCCCTTGACGACCTGCTGGCCCTCTTCGACGGCCACCTTGACGACGGTGGCCTGCATCGGCGACTTCACCGCGTCGCCGGTGGCGCCGGCCGTGGGCGAGGCACCGTGCGCGCGGCGGGACGGGGGAGCGGCGGCCGGACGACCGACCGAGGGAGCCGCGGCCGTGATGCGGTCGGGCAGGCTCACCTCGAGGCGCTTGCCGCCGACCTCGACGACCACCGTGTGGCGGCCGGGGGCTGCGGCGGGGGCTTCGAGCTCGCCGTCCCACGCGGGGATGTCGTTGACGAACTCCGTCTCGATCCAGCGCGTGAACACGCCGAACGCGCCGTTCTCGGCGGTGAAGGCGGGGTCGCGGACGACCTTGCGGTGGAACGGGATGACGGTCGGCATGCCGGCGACCTCGAACTCGTCGAGGGCGCGGCGCGAGCGCTCGAGGGCCTCGGCGCGGTCGCGGCCGGTCACGATGATCTTCGCGAGCAGCGAGTCGAAGGCGCCCGAGACGCTGTCGCCCGCGGTCACGCCGGAGTCGAGGCGGATGCCGGGGCCGCCGAAGGTCTTGAAGACGTGGATCGGGCCCGGCTGGGGGAGGAACCCACGACCCGGGTCCTCGCCGTTGATGCGGAACTCGATCGAGTGACCGACCGGGGCCGGGTCGTCGTAGCCGAGCTCTTCGCCCTCGGCGACGCGGAACTGCTCGCGCACGAGGTCGATGCCGGTGACCTCTTCGGAGACGGGGTGCTCGACCTGCAGGCGGGTGTTGACCTCGAGGAACGAGATCGTGCCGTCGGCGCCGATGAGGAACTCGCAGGTTCCGGCGCCGACGTAGCCGACCTCCTTGAGGATGGCCTTCGACGCCGAGTAGAGGATGGCGTTCTGCTCGTCGGTCAGGAACGGCGCGGGGGCCTCTTCGACGAGCTTCTGGTGGCGGCGCTGCAGCGAGCAGTCGCGCGTGGAGACGACCACGACGTTGCCGGCGGCATCGGCCAGGCACTGCGTCTCGACGTGACGCGGCTTGTCGAGGTACTTCTCGACGAAGCACTCGCCGCGGCCGAAGGCGGCGACCGCCTCGCGCGTGGCCGACTCGAACATCTCGGCGACCTCGTCGAGCTCACGCGCGACCTTGAGCCCGCGTCCGCCGCCGCCGTACGCGGCCTTGATGGCGATCGGCAGACCGACCTCGTTGGCGAAGGCGATGACCTCGTCGGCACCCGAGACGGGGCCGGGGGTTCCAGGGGCCAGGGGTGCGCCGACCTTCTCGGCGACATGGCGCGCGGTGACCTTGTCGCCCAGGGCCTCGATGGCGTCGGGCGAGGGGCCGATCCAGATGAGGCCGGCACCGATCACGGCGCGGGCGAAGTCGGCGTTCTCGGCGAGGAAGCCGTAGCCGGGGTGCACGGCGTCGGCGCCGGAGCGGCGGGCGACCGAGAGGATCTTCTCGATCGACAGGTAGGTGTCGGCGCTGGTCGCACCGTCGAGGGCGTAGGCCTCGTCGGCGAGGCGGGTGTGCAGGGCGTCGCGATCCTGATCGGCGTAGACGGCGACGGAGGCCTTCCCCGAATCACGGGCGGCGCGGATGACTCGGACGGCGATCTCGCCGCGGTTGGCGACAAGGACCTTGGCGATCTTCGGCATCCTCCCAGCCTAGCGAGGGGTTACCCCGGCCTTTTGACCCCCCTCGATAAGAAACGCCGAAAAACGTGTGAGGGAGTCTACGAACGGTTCCACAGGTCGGTCCACGAACCGCCCAGTTCGCGCACAAGTCGGCGGACCGTCGAGAGCGACATGCCCACCACCGTCGAGGGGTCCCCGTCGACCCGCTCGATGAACGCCCCGCCGAGGCTGTCGACGGTGAACGCCCCCGCCACCAGCAGGGGCTCGCCGGTGGCCACGTACGCGGCGATCTCGGCGTCGTCGACGTCGGCGGCGAAGGTCACCGAGGCTTCGGCGACGGCGAAGGCCTCGCGCGGCTCGGAGCCGGGGGAGAGGCGGAAGACGCTGTGCCCGGAGTGCAGCACCCCGGTGCGCCCTCGCATCCCGCGCCAGCGTGCAGTCGCGGCATCCGGGGTGTGCGGCTTTCCGAGGATCTCGTCGCCGAGGGCGAACATCGAGTCGCCCCCGATGACGAAGCCGTCGAAGTCGGGCTCCTCGGCGCGCAGGCGGTGCGCGACGTCGGCGGCCTTGCGTCGCGCGAGCAGCAGGACGTGCTCGGGGGCGGGCAGGCGCCGGGCCTCGGCCGCCTCGACCTCGGCGATCACGGCTTCCTCGTCGACGTAGGGCGCCCGCGCCTCGGGCTCGATGCCCGCTTGGCGCAGCAGCATGAGACGAGCGGGAGAAGTGGATGCCAAGCACACGCGCATGCGACAACGCTACCCACGTGCGGGGGCGGCGGTCTCCGCGCCGCCCGGACCCCTCGACGAGCTCAGGGACCTCCTACCGGGGCGGTCGGGCGTCGCCGCGTCCGCCCCCGGCGGTCTCCCGGCCGCGTATGACAGGCTCGGAGGATGCACGACGGCGACCTCATCGAACTCGACATCACCGGCATCGCCCACGGCGGCGTCTTCGTCGGACGGCACGAGGGGCGGGTCGTCTTCGTCTCGGACACGCTGCCGGGCGAACGCGTCCGCGCGCGGTTGACCGACACTCGCAAGAAGGCGTTCTGGCGGGCCGAGGCCGTCGAGGTGATGGATGCCGCTCCCCAGCGCCGTCCGCACGTCTGGCGTTCGGCCGATATCGATGTGGATCCCGCGGAACGCGTGGGCGGGGCCGAGTTCGGTCACATCGACCTCGCGCACCAGCGCGCCCTCAAGGAGCGCGTGATCCGCGAGGCCATGGAGCGCGTGGGCCGGCTCGAGCTGCCGGTCGACGTGCGCCCCGCCGGCGACGCCGATCACCCCGAGTCCGTCGACGGAACGGGCTGGCGGACGCGGGTGAGCCTCCACGTCGATGACCGGGGCCGGGTGGGCGCCTACGCCGCGCGGTCGCACCACGTCGTCGAGACCCCCGACTTCCCCCTCGCGACCGAGGCCGTCGCGCGCGCGGCCGCCGAGGCGCGCGGGGGAGCGCGCCCCGGGCGCGTCGACCTCGTCCAGCCGGCCGACGGACGCGTGCGCGTCCTGCCGCGGCCCGAGGGCGAGCGCTCGACCGCTGCCCCCGAGGTCGTCGACGAGATCGTCGGTGAGCGCGTCTTCCGCGTCGATGCGGGCGGGTTCTGGCAGGTGCACCGCCTCGCCGCGTCCACGCTGACCTCTCTCGTCACGGCGGAGCTCACCGCTTCGGTTGGGGCCCTCGACCCCGAGGCGATGCACCTCGACCTCTACGGCGGCGTCGGCCTCTTCGCCGCCGCGCTCGCCGAGCTGGGCGGGTCGTCGACGCGCGTGGTGAGCGTGGAATCCGACCCCCGGGCGACGGAGCACGCCGGTGAGAACCTCGCCGAGTGGGTCGGTGCGCGGGCCGAGACGGCACGGGTCGATCGCTACGTCCAGAACCTCGCCGCCGGCGCTTCCGAGCGGGAACGCGAGCGCCTGGAGCGCGGTGTCGTGCTGCTGGACCCGCCGCGGGCGGGTGCGGGCCGGGTCGCCGTCGAGGGCATCGCCGCGCTGTCCCCGTCCGCCGTCGTCTACGTCGCGTGCGACCCCGTGGCCCTCGCCCGCGACCTGGCGCTGTTCGCCGAACTCGGGTACCGCGCCGAGCGCGGCATCCGGGGTGTCGACCTCTTCCCGAACTCGCACCACGTCGAGGCCGTCACGGTGCTGCGCCGCTGACGCGCCGGGTCGCGCGACCTTCACCCGCGCGGCGGCCCCCGCGCCGATACGATGTGGGGATGACGCGCGTCGCCCTCATCGATGACCACGAGTCGGTCCGACTCGGGCTGGAGGCCGCCCTCGCGCGCACCGAGGCCACCGAGGTCGTCTTCTCGGGCGCGAACGTCGCCTCGTACCTGTCCTGGCGTCAAGCGGCGGCCGCGAACCCCGCCGACGTCGTGGTGCTCGACCTGACGCTCGGTGACGGCACGACGGTCTCCGAGAACGTCGACCGCGTCGTCCGCGACGGCTCCAGCGTCATCATCCACAGCGTCGCCGACCGCGCCGCCGCGGTGCGCGAGGCACTCGCCGCGGGCGCCGCGGGGATCGTCAGCAAGTCGTCGCCGACGCACGAGGTGCTCGGCGCCATCAGCACCGTCGCCCGGGGCGAGGTGCTCGACAACGTCGAGTGGGCGAGCGCCGTCGAAGGCGATCGGGAGTTCGCCGACGCGCAGCTGTCCGCTCGAGAGCGCGAGGTCCTGCGCCTGTACGCCGCGGGCCTTCCGCTCAAGGCCGTCGCCGACCGCCTCGGCGTCGCCTATTCCACCGCCAAGGAGAACATCACCCGCGTCCGCGTGAAGTACGTCGAGGTGGGGCGCCCGGCACCGACGAAGGTCGACCTGCTGCGGCGCGCCATGGAGGACGGCATCCTGCAGGACGCACCCGATGATGCTCCCCGCCATGGCTGAGAACCATCGGTCCGTGCTCGACGAAGCCTGGGGGCGGATCCCCCACACCCGCGAGGGGCAGGCGGAGCAGGGGTCGTTCACGCAGACGCGGATCGAGCGCGTCATCACCCTGATCGTGGGCCCGGGCTCTCTCGTGCTGGGGCTGCAGGCCTTCGTCGCCGCGTTCGGCCCGGGAGATGAGGCGGCCGGGTGGCACATGCCTCTCGTCCTCGCCGTCTTCGTGCCGCTGGTGGCGATGATCGTCGCCTGCACCGTGGGACGCTTCGCGCGGGTGTTCTCGGGTGTCTTCGCGGTCGTCTTCATGCTCGCCCTCGCGTTCTGGCCCGTTGCCACGGCCGGCGGACCCACGCCGGTCCCCACCGAGAACCCCTGGATCTTCTACCTCATCAACGTCGCCACGGTCGCCACCGTGGTCGCGTTCCCCCTCTCGCTGCAGATCGTCTGGACCGTCGCCGCACCGCTGCTGTTCGGGGTGGTGCGCCTGCTGCAGGCCGGCGGGCGGGGAGAGTTCATCCTGCCGATCTCGCTCGACGTCTCGTTCGCGCTGATCCTCGGTAGCGTCCTGGTGACCCTCGGCTGGATGTACCGCTCGATCGCCGCGAACGTCGACCAGGCCCGCGCGTCGGCCGTGTCGAGCTACGCGGCCGCGGCCGCGACGGCCGCGACCGAGCACGAGCGGGTCGCGGTGGCGGCTCTCATGCACGACAGCGTCCTGGGCGCCCTGCTCGCGGCGGACCGCGCCACGACCCCGCGCGAGCGCACTCTCGCCGTCAGCATGGCGCGCGAGGCGCTGACCCGGTTGGCGAACGCCGAGAAGGACTCCCTCGAAGGAAGCGACGAGCCGGTCCCCGCGCTGCGCCTGGCCGACGACATCGAGGCCGCCGCTCGCGAGCTCGGGGTCGACCTGACCGTCGTCCGCCACGTCGACGAGGGCACACCGCACGTCCCCGGGCGGATCGCCCGCGCTCTCGTCCTCGCGGCGATGCAGGCCGTCGCCAACGCCGTACAGCACGCCGATGCGCAGGGCCTCACGGTGCAGTTGACGGGCTACGCCTCCCCGGGAAGCGTGTCGGTCCGGGTGCGCGACACGGGCCCCGGCTTCGACGTCACCGCCATCCCGGCCGACAGACTCGGCATCCGCGGTTCGATCGACGCGCGACTGGCGGCCGTGGGCGGTCGCAGCGAGATCGACTCGCACGCCGGTGGCACCACGGTCACCCTCGAGTGGGAGAGCGGAGACCGCTGGTGACCGTTCGCGCCATCCTGTCGGTCATCGGACTGGCCTTCACCGCCTACCTCGCGGCGCGCGGCCTCATCTGGACCTCTCCCGAGACCGTCGAGCGCGGGTGGCTCATCGTGGCGGCCCTGGTGCTCTACCTCCCGGTGACGTGGCTGTGGATCTTCGCGATCGGCGCGCGCGGTCGGCGGGGACAGCCGGCGCCGACCGCGGGTGCGCGACTGCCCGCCTGGGGGGTCGTGCTCGCTCTCGTGGTGGCGATCGTGGTGTCGAACGCGACGTTCCTCGCGGTCACCGAGGCCGGTCGCACGCAGCCTTTCGTCACGTGGGTGATCGGCGGTGTCGGCGCGCTCATGACCATCGTCATGGTGCGGCGCCGGCCCATCGTCGCATGGGTCGGGATGCTGATCCTCGCCGTGTCGACGTCGTTCTGGTTGGGGCCGCTGCAGGCGCTCAGCCTGGGCCTGGTCGGCTCGATCGTGTGGGTGACCGCGGCGCAGCTCGTGACCATCGCCCTCGACCGCGCGGCGCGGGACGCCGAGCGTCTCGCCGAGCTCCAGCAAGCGGCATCCGCGTGGCAGGCCTCGCAGAGCGGCCGGCAACGAGAGCGTCGACTTCACGTTCAGCGCGCGCTGCAGGCGGCGGGCCCCATCCTCGCCCGCACCATCGAGAACGGCGGCAACCTGCGCGCGGCCGACAAGCAGGCCGCTCGACGCGCCGAGGCCAGCCTGCGCGATGAGCTGCGGGGCAACCGCCTGCTCGACGACGACGTGCGGGCCGAGATCGACGCCGCGCGCCGCCGGGGGTCCGCGGTGAGTCTGTTCGACGAGGGCGGTCTCGAGGGACTCGGCGCCGCGGATCTGAAGGGCATCCGATCCGAGCTGGCGGGCATCCTGCGGGAGTCCGTGTCGGAGCGCGTGATCATCCGCACCTCTCCGCACCACGAGATCGCCGTCACGATCGTCGGGCGCTCGAGTGGTGAGAGCGCCGGGGGAGACGACGATCAGGTCGACCTCTGGCGCGAGATCCGTCGCCCGCGCTGACCCGCAGGCGGAAGCAGTGCCGCGACCGTGATCTCGGCTGTGATCGAGCCCCGCGTGTGCGCGCCCCCGCGGCCGGCGGCGACGACGTGAGGGGGGTCCGTCGACGCTGCCATGCCCTCCGCGGGGGAAGAGGATGGGGGTGAGGGGCGGCGAATGCGCCTGCCCCTCACCCGTGCGAACGGTTACCCGAAAACCGTCCGCGCGGTCGAATCCGGCTCTAAGGAGCGGTCCGACCGAACGCGTGATGCGTTCCAGCTCCTCCAGTATTCGGCAGTGTCCCTCGCCCGTCTGTAGGTATTTCGGGGGACATTTCGAACACGTGTCAGCCGGTGAAACCGTGCCATCCGGCGGTGCGGTTCAGCGGGGTGCGCAGGCCGCGAGCCGACAGCTCCCAGCGGGAGCGCGGCGTCTCGTCGGGAACCGTGGCGTCGGCCACCTCGCGCACGTATGACTCGCTCACCACGACGATCGCCGCGGCCAGTTCCTCTTCGGTGGGCGTGCCGCGTACGACCTCCGCGACGATGGGTCGGGAGGCGTCGGCGTCGACGGTGTCGCTCACAGCGGGATGTTCCCGTGCTTCTTCGCGGGCAGGCTCGCGCGCTTGTTGCGCAGCGCCCGCAGGGCCTTGGCGATCGAGACACGCGTCTGCGCCGGCTCGATGATCCCGTCGAGCTCACCGCGCTCGGCGGCGAGGAAGGGGGATGCCACGTTGTACGTGTACTCGTTCGCCAGGCGCGTGCGCACGGCCGCGACGTCTTCGCCGGCCTCTTCGGCGCGCTTGATCTCACCGCGGTAGAGGATGTTGACCGCGCCCTGGCCGCCCATGACGGCGATCTCGGCCGTGGGCCACGCGAGGTTGATGTCGGCGCCCAACTGCTTGGAGCCCATGACGATGTACGCGCCGCCGTAGGCCTTGCGCAGGATCACCGTCACCAGGGGCACGGTGGCCTCGGCGTAGGCGTACAGCAGCTTCGCGCCGCGGCGGATGACGCCGGTCCACTCCTGGTCGGTGCCGGGGAGGTATCCGGGCACGTCGACGAGGGTGACGATCGGCACCGAGAACGCGTCGCAGAAGCGCACGAAGCGGCTGGCCTTCTCTCCCGCGTCGATGTTGAGGGTTCCGGCCATCTGCGAGGGCTGGTTGGCGATGATGCCGACGGTGCGGCCCTCGATCCGGCCGAAGCCGATCACGATGTTGGGCGCGAACAGCGGCTGCACCTCGAGGAACTCCGCCGCGTCCACGATGCCGTCGATCACGGTGTGGATGTCGTACGGCTGGTTCGGGGAGTCGGGGATGACGGTGTTCAGCGAGCGGTCGGCATCCGTCGTCTCGAATTCGAAGGGCGTGTCGTAGACCGGGATCTCGGCGAGGTTGTTGTCCGGCAGGTAGCTGATGAGGCCGCACGCGTAGTCGATCGCGTCGTCCTCGTCGTCGGCGAGGTAGTGCGCGACGCCCGAGCGGGTGTTGTGGGTGTGGGCTCCGCCGAGCTCTTCCATCCCCACGTCTTCGCCGGTGACGGTCTTGATGACGTCGGGGCCCGTGACGAACATCTGACTGGTCTTGTCGACCATGATGACGAAGTCGGTGAGGGCGGGGGAGTACACCGCTCCACCGGCGGCGGGTCCCATGATGATCGAGATCTGGGGGATGACCCCGGATGCCGCGGTGTTCAGGCGGAAGATCTCGCCGTACTTGCCGAGGGCGACGACGCCCTCCTGGATGCGGGCTCCGCCCGAGTCGAGGATGCCGATGATCGGGATGCCGCTACGCAGCGCCAGCTCCATCACCTTGATGATCTTGTCGCCGGCGACCTCGCCGAGCGACCCGCCGAAGGTCGAGAAGTCCTGCGCGTACACCGCGACCGTGCGGCCGTGGATCGTGCCGGTGCCGGTGACGACCGAGTCGCCGTAGGGGCGCGACTTGTCCATGCCGAACGCGGAGGTGCGGTGGCGCACGTACTCGTCGAGCTCGACGAAGGAGCCGGGGTCGACAAGCATCTCGAGACGCTCGCGGGCGGTGAGCTTGCCCTTCGCGTGCTGCTTGTCGCGGGCGGCGGCTTCGGCGTCGACGACCGCCTCCTGGAACCTGTTGCGCAGGTCCGCGATCTTGCCGGCGGTGGTGAAGAGATCGGGCTGGTCGGTCACGCTTTCCACCCTAGCGACAGCGTCGGCGCCCGCGTTGGAGGGTGCGCACAAGCGAATGCGCGAGGCACTGTGGCATCCGCCCATGTCCTCCCGTGTCGGGACGCCGGGACGAGCGCAAGAGGATGCCGCGAGACCGGTGCGTTCTCTAGGGTGTGCTCATGCCGATCCCCGCCGCCGGATACCCGCTCGCCGCCGCCCGCAGCCCGCGCGTGCAGGTCGTCGAGACGACCGACTCCACGAACGCCGACGTAATCGCGGCGGTCACCGCCGATCCCGAGGGGTGGCCGCACCTGTCGCTGCTGGTGACCGGCGACCAGCGCGCCGGGCGCGGGCGGCTCGACCGAAGCTGGACGGCGCCGGCGGGAACCGCGCTCGCCGTCTCGGTCGTCGTCGACGCGGCGATGGTCCCGATCGCCCAGCGCGGGTGGATCCCGCTGGTCGCGGGGGCCGCCATGACGCGTGCGGTGCGCGCTCAGCTCACCGGTCACGGCGGGTCGGCCGAGCTGAAGTGGCCGAACGACGTGCTCGTCGACGAGGGCAAGATCTGCGGCATCCTGGCCGAGGTCGTACCCGGCGCGGCCGACACGGTCGTGGTCGGGGCGGGCGTCAACACGCGCATGAGCCGCGCCGATCTTCCGGTCACCACCGCGACCTCGTTCGCCGCGATCGGCGCGGAGTGCGACGACGACCGCCTCCTCGCCGACTACCTCGAGGATCTCGGCAAGATGCTCTCGCGCCTCGCGCACGACGACGTCGAGCGCGTGCACTCCGAGATCGAGAAACTCTGCGTCACCGTCGGCAAAGAGGTGACCGTCGCAATGCCCGACGGCTCCACCCTCCAGGGCACGGCCACGCGCCTCGACCGGGACGGGCGCCTCGTCGTCGAGGCCGGCACCATCGAGACCGTCGTCTCGGCCGGAGACGTGGTCCACGTCCGCTGACGGCGGGGCGCCCCGCGTGGCACCGGCCCGCCGGGGCCCGCGCGTCGCACAATGAGACCGTGACCCAGCCGTCGAACTCGATCGGGCGCCCGCGGATGCCGGCGCCGGGGACGGCCGCGCCCGAGTTGCGCATCGCTCGACTGCGCTCGCACGCGCGGCGCCTGTTCTGGTCGGCGCTCGTCCTGATCGGCGTCGCGGGGGCGACGGCCTTCTTCTACGACAACCTTCCCGCGCCCTACGAGAACTGGATGCTGCTGACCGCGGCGGGCGTGCTCGTCCTGCTGCTCGTGGTCGTCCCCTACCTCGTATGGCTCTCGCACACCTGGACCATCACGACGCGCCGCGTGATCGAGCGCTCCGGCCCGTTCGGGGCCAACCGGCGCGAAGTCTCCCACGTGCGCGGGTACGCCATCGAGATGCGGCGCGGCATCCTGCAGCGGATGTGGGGCGCGGGCACGCTCTCGCTCTCGAACGGCGTCGAGCCTCCGCTGCGCCTGAAGAACATCCCGCACGCGGTGCTCGTCCACGAGACGCTCGTCGACCAGGTCGAGGTCAACCAGATCCTCGCCCACCGCGACGCGCAGACCTTCGGCTCGGGCGCCGTCGGCGGTCTCTGACCGCACCGCGGACACCGTCCGCCCTTGGGGTGCGTCGTGGCCTCCGCCCGGCGCTCCGCCGATCGGCTGCCATCTCGATCGCGGCGGCCCGCCGAGCCCGGCTCGCGCCCCCGCGGGCGGCCCGACAGAATGGATGCCGACGGAAGGAGCGGCATGGCGCTGCGAGTCGGAGTGGTCGGTGGCGGACAGCTGGCGCGGATGATGATCGCGCCCGCCGTGGAGATGGGGGTCGAGATCCGCGTCCTCGCGGAGGACGAGGGCATGTCGGCGGCACTCGCCGCGACCGCCGTCGGCGACTACCGCGACGCGGCGACGGTGCTCGCCTTCGCCCGTGACGTCGACGTCATCACCTTCGACCACGAGCACGTGCCGCAGGACGTGCTGGCCGCCCTGGTCGACGCCGGCGTCGCCGTCCACCCCGGACCCGCACCCCTCGGCGTCGCTCAGGACAAGCTCGTCATGCGCGCGAAGATGGCCGAGCTCGGGCTTCCTCAGCCCGACTGGGCCGCCGTGTCCACGGCATCCGACCTGCAGGAATTCCTCGACGCGCACGGTGGGCGAGCGGTCGTGAAGACGCCGCGCGGCGGGTACGACGGCAAGGGCGTCCGGGTGGTCTCCGCCGCCACCGAGGCGGACGACTGGTTCGCCGCGCTCGCCGAGGACGGCAACGGCGGTGCCCTCCTCGCTGAAGAACTGGTCGACTTCACCCGAGAACTGGCCCAGCAGGTCGCCCGACGCCCCTCCGGCGAGGTGCGCGCGTACCCCGTCGTCGAGACCGTGCAGCGCGGCGGGGTCTGCGCCGAGGTCGTGGCCCCGGCGCCCCGCGCCGACGCCCGCGTCCAGCGCGTCGCCGCCGAGATCGGCGTCGCGGTCGCGGAGGGACTGGGCGTGACCGGCATGCTCGCCGTCGAGCTGTTCGAGACGAGCGACCAGCGCATCCTGATCAACGAGCTCGCCATGCGTCCGCACAACAGCGGTCACTGGACGCAGGACGGTGCGATCACGAGCCAGTTCGAGCAGCACCTGCGCGCGGTCCTCGACCTGCCCCTCGGATCGACGGATGCCGTGGCCCCGTGGACGGTCATGATCAACGTCCTGGGCGGCCCCGCCGAGGGCGGCCTCGACGAGCGGTTCGCCGCCGCCATGGCCGCGCACCCCGCCGCGAAGATCCACACCTACGGCAAGGCCCCGCGCCCGGGCCGCAAGGTGGGCCACGTCAACGTCATCGGGGAGGACCTCGACGACGTCGTCTACGAGGGTCGCGCGGCCGCCGCGTTCTTCGACTGAGCGCGCCGTTCCGAGATCTTCCAGCGAGCCGCCCTACCCTGGACCGGTGACCCGGCCGCTGCATTCTTCCGAGACGCCCGTGGTCGGCGTCGTCATGGGCTCCGACTCCGACTGGCGCGTGATGAACGCCGCCAGCGAGGTGTTGACCGAGTTCGGCATCCCGCATGAGGTCGAGGTGGTCTCCGCCCACCGCACCCCCGACAAACTCGTCCGTTACGGGCGCGAGGCGCGTGGGCGCGGGCTGCGCGCCATCATCGCGGGGGCCGGGGGAGCCGCGCACCTGCCGGGCATGTTGGCATCCGTCACCGCCCTCCCCGTCATTGGCGTCCCCGTGCAGCTGGCGACGCTCGACGGCCTCGACTCGCTGCTCTCGATCGTCCAGATGCCCGCGGGCATCCCCGTGGCCACCGTCTCGATCAACGGGGCGAAGAACGCCGGCCTCCTCGCCGCGCGGATCCTGGGCAGCGCCGACACCGCGCTCGCCGAGCGCGTCGAGGACTACGCGCGCGATCTCGAGGCGCAGGTCGAAGAGAAGAACCGTCGCCTGAAGGACTCCCTATGACGCTCGCCGCCGCCCGGCCCCGCTCTCGGACGCACGTCGTCGAGCAGCGTCCGATGCGTCACCCCGACGCGAACTCGCGGGCGGTCATGACCCGTCGCGGGTGGTGGCTCGTCGCGCTCAACTTCCTCCTTCCCGGTTCCGCTCAGGTTCTGGCGGGCAACAGGCGGCTCGGCCGGATCGGCCTCGGCGCCACCCTCGCGATGTGGACGATCCTGGTGCTCGCCGGTCTCGGAGCCCTGCTCATGCCCAGCGGACTGTTCGCCCTGGCGACCGGATCGTTCATCCCCGACTTCCTGTCGTGGTTCCGGCCGCTGCCGCTGACGCTGGTGCAGATCGCGCTCATCGCGTACGCCGTGCTCTGGATCGTGCTGACCATCGACACGCTGCGGTTGGTCCGACTGGTCAAGGTCGGGCCTCTGTCCCGCGTGGCCATCGCCGTCGTCTCGGTGGCGCTGCTCGTCGTGTCCGGCTCGGGCGCGGCGTGGGCGGCGCAGGCGGCGGGAACGACCCGCGACACCTTCTCGGAGCTGTTCGCGCAGTCCGCCCCCGTCGTCCCGCCGTCCGACGGCTACTACAACATCCTCCTTCTGGGCGCCGACTCCGGCGAGGGGCGCGACTCCATGCGCTTCGACAGCATCTCGGTCGTCTCGATCAACGCCGACACGGGCGCGACCACGATCACTGGCATTCCGCGCGACATGCCGCACGTCCCCTTCGCGCCGGGGCCGATGCAGGACAAGTACCCCGACGGGCACACCGGATACGCCAACGCGACGTGCGGCTGGGGCAGCGGTATCAACCAGCTCCGCACCGAGGTCGAGGTGTGCCAGGACGGCAACAAGCTCTACCCTGACGCGGTCTCGCGGGGATCCGAGCCCGGCATCGAGGCGACGAAGGACGCCGCCGAGGGGATCATGGGCATCCAGATCCCGTACTACGTGCTGATCGACATGAAAGGCTTCGCCGACCTCGTCGACGCGCTCGGCGGTGTCGACATCGACGTCAAGGAACGCCTGCCCAAGGGCGGCCCCGCCTACGACGGTCAGCCGGTCGACGACTGGGCCTTCGGCTGGATCGAGCCCGGGCAGCAGCACATGAACGGCGACACCGCCCAGTGGTACGCCCGCTCGCGGTACACGACGAGCGATTTCGACCGCATGCGCCGCCAGCGCGAGCTGCAGGAGGCGATCCTCGCGCAGACCACCCCGCAGAACGTGCTCGCGCACTTCCAGGACGTGGCCACCGCCGGAACCAACATCGTCGAGACCGACCTGCCGCAGGGGCTCATCGCCCCTACCCTCGTGAACCTCGCCCTCGAGGCGAAGGGCCAGCCGGTCGGAACGCTCGAGCTAACCCCGGCGGGTGGGGTCGACGAGTTCGATCCCGACTACGCCCAGGTGCAGCAGATGGTGCACGACAAACTGCACCCGCCGACCGAGACGGAGGCGCCCTCCTCGTGACCGTGACCCTGCGCGTCGTGCTGGACCAGCTCGTCGCCCCGACCTCCCTCGACCTCGCCGAAGCGTCCGCCTCGTTGACCGAGGCCCTCATCGCCACCGCCCCCCGCGGGTGCGATGTCGGCGCGATCGTCCCCTCGCCCGGAATACCCGACAGCGAGGCCATCGCCGGCCTGAGCTCCGAGACCCGTCTGTCGATGCGCCGCCGCGAGCTCGCGGCATCCTGGCAGCTCGGCGTCGCCCCCGGAATCGGCAAGGGGCTCATCCACTCGCCGACCCCGCTCGCCCCGCTCGTGCGCCACGACCGCGTCAACGAGACGCACCAGATCGTGGTGACCCTGTGGGACCTGCGCGCGTGGGAGACCCCCGAGGAACTGCCCAAGGCCGAGGTCCTCGCCGGCCGAGCTCTGCTCTCGCGCGCGACCAAGCACGCGGACGCCGTGATCGTGCCCACGCACGCGATGGCCGAGCGCCTCGCCGAGGTGGCCAAGCCCAAGCTCGTCAAGAAGCTGCGCGTCATCGGCGGCGCTCCCGCCGCGGGACTGCGCGTGCCCTCCGACGCCGTCGGGCGCCTGCGCGCCCTCGACCTGCCGCAGACCTTCGTCGCGGCAGCCGGGGGGAGCGCGGCCTCCGACGCCCTCGGGAGCGCGTTCGCCGCCGTCGTCGCCTCGGGGTGGGAGGGCGACGTCGTCGTCCTCGACGTGCCCGAGGGCGACGAGCCCGCCGTGATCGACCTCGCCGCCGCCGCGGGGCTGGCCGAGGGGCGCGTGCACGCCCGTGGCGCGCTCGACCGCTGGGACCGGGCGGCCATGCTCTCGCACGCGGTGGCGTTCGTGGCCTCGTCCGCGCGCGCGGACTGGCCGTGGCGCGCGGTCGACGCCCTCGCCGTGGGCATCCCCGTCGCGGCGGTCGACAGCCCCGTCCTCCACGAGGTCCTCGCCGACGCCGCCGCCTTCGCCCCGGCCGACGAACTCGGTGCCGCGCTCTCGCGAGCCCTGGGGGAGGACGCCGAGCGCTTGCGCGTGCTGGCCGGCGACCGCGCCAAGGGATTCGCCTGGGGAGCCTCGGCCGACCGGGTGTGGGCGCTGCACGCGGAGCTGTGAGGCGGGCGCCCCTATGCTCGACAGCATGACAGCGCGCGTCGGGATCGTCGTCCGTACCCGGCGGCGGCCGGACTTCCTCCGGCGGGCGCTCAGCGACATCGGCACGCAGACCTACGCCGACCACCGGGTCATCGTGGTGAACGACGGGGGAGACCCCGCCGAGGTCGAGGCGATCGTCGCGGAGGCCGCATTCGAGGTCTCCGTCCTCCACATCGTCGACGGTGCGGGAGGGCGCTGCGTCGCCGCGAATCGAGGCGTTCGCGAAGCCGGTACCGAGTACGTCGTGCTACATGACGACGACGACCGCTGGCATCCCGAATTCCTCACCCGAACCGTCTCGTGGCTCGACGCGACGACCTCTGACGCGGCCGTCGCCGCGCCGACCGAGATCGTCTACGAAGAGAAGCGCGGCGGGGCGTGGGTCGAGGTCGGGCGCGCACCGTTCTGGGCGGGCATGCAACGCATCTCGTTGACCGAGATGCTCAGCGTCAACCGCGCCGTCCCCATCTCCGTGCTCTACCGGCGGTCCATCCACGACGAGATCGGCTGGTACGACGAGTCGCTCGACGCCGTCGAGGACTGGGACCTCTACCTTCGGATCCTCCGGCACGGCGGGATCGGCTTCCTCCCGGGAGAAGCGCTCGCTTTCTGGACGCAGAGACCGGATGCCACGGGCCTCGACGCCAACAGCATGTTCGCCCTCACCGAGGCGCACGCCGTCGACGATGCCCGGGTGCGGGACCGGGCGCTCGCCGAATGGATCGGGCGCGAGGGCGACGGGCTGCCGCTGTATCTGGCGGCGTTGCAGGCGGAGCTCAAGGCGCATGTCGATGAGCGGCTCGCGGAAAGTGCGGCCCGGGTGCGCGCGGAGATCCGGGATGATCTCCGACACGAGCTCGATGCCCACCAGCCGTTGTGGTCGCGCGTGCGGAGGCTGCGTCGACGGATATCCCGTCGGTAACGACCTGGTGTTTCGCGGCGTGGGTGGCAGCGGGTCTCTCGTCGCGCCCGCATAATGTTGCCGTGAAGTACGCCACCGACGCCGCCGTTTCGTCCTCCCTTCGGCGCACGCGCGTCGCGCTGCCCGTCTTGCTCCTCGCCGGGTTGCTGTCGTTCTCCGGATGCGCCGGAGCCTCGGGTTCTGCCGCTCCGACCCCGACCGATTCTGAATCCACTGCTACGCCCACGACCTCGCCGGAAGCCACCGCGACGCCGTCGCCAACTCCGACCTCGGGCGGCTCCGAGGCAACGGACGCCCCCTTCAACGGGGAGATCCTCATCGTCACCTCAGAGGTCCGCGACGGTACTCTGCAGGTTTCCGCCATGGTTCCGGGGGTTTCCGAGTCGGGTGGGACGTGCTCCCTCACGCTCGTCTCTTCGGGGGCGAAGGTGGACTCCTCCGCGAACGAGGGTAAGGACGTGACGTACTGCGGTCTCATGTCGATCGCCGTCGGCCACGAAACCGATCCGGCTTTCCAGGTCGCATACTCGTCGCGCACGACCGCGGCCAAGTCGGCAGTGACGACGGTCGAGCCGACCTCGTGATCCGTCCCACCCGCCGGCGCCGTTTCGCGGCGACGGTCGCGGTGTGGGCCTGTGCGCTCGCGTTGCTCGTCGCCGCGCCTTTTGCACTGCCGGCCACGATCGCTCCGGTCGATTCCGCCGCCGCTGCCGATGCCGCGGATTGGAACCCCGGCAACATCATCGACGATTCCGTCTTCTACGACGGTAACGCGATGGGTTCCCCCGAGATCCAGGCCTTCATGGAGCGCCAAGTGCGCAACTGCCAGTCGGGCTACACCTGCGTCAAGGACTACCGTCAGAACACCGACAATCGACCTGTCGACAAATACTGCAATGGATACTCGGGCGCGCCCAATGAAAGCGCCTCGACCATCATCGACAAGGTCGCGCGCTCGTGCGGCATCAGCCAGAAAGCCCTTCTCGTCCTGCTTCAGAAGGAGCAGGGCCTGATCACGTCGACGGCGCCGTCATCGTGGAACTACTCAGCCGCCACCGGTCAGGGGTGCCCCGACACGGCTCCGTGCGACGCGGCGACCGCCGGGTTCTTCTACCAGGTCTATTACGCGGCCCGTCAGTTCGAGGTCTACCGCCTCAACCCCACATGGTGGGGTTATCAGTCCGGCCGGTGGAACAACATTCTCTACAACCCCAACGGCGGGTGCGGCACGCAGCGTGTGTTCATCGAGAACGCGGCGACCGCGGGCCTGTACATCTACACCCCGTACGTGCCGAACCAGGCCGCGCTGAACAATCTCTACGGCACGGGTGACGGATGCTCCGCTTACGGCAACCGCAACTTCTGGCGCACCTTCACCGACTGGTTCGGTTCCACACGAGCACAGGGCAACCCCTCGGGGCCGTTCGGGTCGGTCGACACCATTTACGCAGTTCCCGGGGGCTTTCGCGTCGAGGGCTGGACTGCCGATCCGGATACGGCGAACCCGATCCAGATCCAGATCCGCGTGGAAAGCGCTGTCACCACGGTCACCGCTGATGGATACCGCGCCGATGTTGCGGCGGCGTACCCGGCGTTGGGCGGAAACCACGCATTCTCCGCGTACGTCCCCGCCGTGCAGGAGGGGAACAACAGTGTCTGCGTGACCGGCGTCAACGTCGGTGCGGGGCGCGACCAGCAGCTCAAGTGCTCCGGCGTCAGCGCGATGGCCGGGTCGCCCTTCGGAAACCTCGAAGGGGTCGATCCTCGTGCCGGCGGAATCTCCGTCGGTGGATGGGCCATCGATCCGGACACGGCATCGCCCATCGCCGTACACGTCTACATCGACGGCGCGGGCACTGCCCTCACCGCCGACAGCCCGCGCAACGACGTGGGCTCCTCGTACCCCGCCTATGGGGCTAATCACGGCTTCGGAGGTGTCCTGCCCGCTGACCCTGGCTCGCACACGGTCTGCGCCTACGGCATCAACGTCGGCCTGGGTGCGAATGTCCAGCTGGGCTGTCGGACGGTCGTGGTGCAGGCCCCCGTCGACCAGGGGCGCGTTCCCTTCGGAGCCCTTGACGCAATCACGGTGAACGGCGCCGTCGTCACAGCGAGCGGATGGACCATCGACCCTGATACCGCACTGCCTATCCAGGTGCGGATGACTGCCAACGGAAAGTCTTCGAACGCTACAGCGAACCTTCCTCGCTCAGACGTGGGAGCGGCGTACCCGAGCTATGGGGCCAACCACGGCTTCGCATCGCAGCTCACGTTGATGGGAGGGTCGTATCAGGTCTGCGTTGTAGCGGTGAACAACGGCGCCGGGGGAGACACGACACTCGGATGCCGATCGGTCACCGTCGCGGTCCCTGATCTGTCTCGTGCTCCGATCGGCATCATCGACGACGTATCAGTATCCGGCAACTCCGTGAACGTCAGCGGGTGGGCACTCGATCTCGACACGGCCGCATCGATCCCCGTCCACATCTACGTGGGCAACGCAGGAGCTGCCTACACGGCTGACAAGTCCCGCCCCGACGTCGGAGCGGCCTACCCGCTCCAGGGTGGTCAGCATGGCTACTCGGAGAGAATCGCCGCACCGCCCGGACAATCGAACGTCTGCGTCTACGCGATCAACAACGGCGACGGCGGTAACACACTGATCGGCTGCCGATCGATCACTGTCGCCGACCATTCCCGCCCGCCCATCGGCAATCTCGAATCCGTCGGTGCCACTTCAGGCGCGGTCGTGGTGGGCGGATGGGCTCTTGATCCCGACACGACCGATCCGATCGCCGTGCACGTCTACGTCGATGGTGTCGGTCGAGCTATCCTCGCCAATGTTCCGCGGGGCGACATCGGCGCGGCGTTCGGGCTCGGTGATCGCCACGGCTTCTCGGCGACGGTTCCTGCGAGTCGCGGGTCCCACAACGTGTGTGTGTACCCGATCAACGACAACGGGGTGGGGCCGAACATCCTCCTGGGCTGTCGCAGCGTCACCGTTCCTTGACAGACGCGAAGGAGGGGCGACCAGGCATCTGGTCGCCCCTCCTTCGCGTCTGCGTTCAGACCGCTCGGGCCGCTGAGGTCCGGAGATAAAGGGCGAGGGCGTCGAGGCTGGACGGGGTCTCGACCCCGACGGCCTGCACGCGTTTCAAGTCCAGGACGCTGTTGCGGGGGCGCGGCGCAACCGGTCCTCGCGCGTGGGAAAAGTACTGTTCGGTCGACACTGCACCGACGCGGTCGGGGTCGTGTCCCGTGAGACGGAAGACTTCTCGAGCGATGTCGTACCACGAGAGTGCGTCGCCGGAACCGGTCACGTTGTATGTTCCGAAGGGTGCGCCGGTCCGGAGCAGGTGACGGATCGTCGACGCGATGTCGTCGGTGAAGGTGAGTCGACCGATCTGGTCGTCCACCACCTTCGGATCGACGCCTTTCTCCGCGAGCGAAGCCATGGTCCGGACGAAGTTCGAGCCGTATCCGATGACCCAACTGGTACGCAGAACGTAGTGCCGCGGGGCCGTCGACGCGATCGCGTCTCCGGCGGCCTTGGTCTGACCGTAGACGCTCAGCGGCGAGAACGCCGATGACTCGACGTAGGGATCCGGTGCCGAGCCGTCGAACACGTAGTCGCTCGAGATGTGAACGAGAGTAATCCCGTTCGCCGATGTGACGCGTGCGAGAGCCGCGACGGCGCCCACATTGGCGGCCCACGCCAGGGCGCGCCCTTCCTGCGTTTCGGCGGCATCCACGTTGGTGAACGCGGCGGCGTTGATGATGGTGTCGTAGTCGCGCCAGCGGCGCGCGCCATCCAGATCGGGGGACGTGAGGTCGAGCTCATCGCGCGTCGCGTACTCGATCCAGGGGTGCTCACCGAATTCCGCGCGGAGAGCGCGGCCGAGCTGGCCGTTCGCGCCGGTGATGAGGATCTTCTTAGGCGGCATGGGGACAACGTCGGCGAGACGGGGGTGCGCCTTGTCCTTCGCGCTGATCTCTACCTGTGACAGGGGGATGGGCCACTCGATCGCGGCTGTCTCATCGGCGAGGTTGAGGAACGTGTACGTCGCGTCGGGAGACCAGTGGTCGTTCACCAGGTAGGTGTAGGCCGTGTCGGCTTCGAGGGTCTGATAAGAGTTGCCGACTCCGCGGGGAACGAAGACCGCAGTCGACGGGTCGAGGTCGGTCGTGAAGACGGCGCCGAAGCTCTCTCCCTCACGAAGGTCGACCCAGGCGCCGAAAATACGTCCCGTAGCGACGGAGACGTACTTGTCCCACGGTTCCGCGTGAATCCCGCGGGTGGTGCCGACAGCGTCGTTGAACGAGATGTTGTTCTGGACCGGGCCGAAGTCCGGCAGATCGATGCCGGCAACGGTCATCTTCTCGCGTTGCCAGTTCTCCTTGAACCATCCGCGTGCATCTCCGTGCACCGGAAGGTCGAGGACGACGAGACCCGGGATGGGCGTCTCGCGCACGGACAGGGTCTTGCCGAAGGCGATCGACATCGCGGTCACTGACCCTTGCTCGCGTAAAAGGCCTCGACACCGTCTTTGGCGGGCGCCCACCAGGCCTCGTTGTCGCGATACCACTCGATGGTCGCGGCGAGTCCGGATTCGAAGTCGCCATAGGTGGGGATCCAGCCGAGCTCGGTGCGCAGCTTGCTCGAGTCGATCGCGTAACGGAGGTCGTGGCCGGGCCGGTCGGTGACGAGGTCGTAGGCGTCCGCCGGCTGACCGGTGATCTGCAGAATCAGTTCGACGACGCTCTTGTTGTCCTTCTCGCCGTCGGCGCCGATGAGGTACGTCTCGCCGATTTCGCCCTTGTCGAGGATGGAGAGGACGGCGGAGGAGTGGTCGTCGGCGTGAATCCAGTCGCGGACGTTCTCGCCGGTCCCGTAGAGCTTCGGGCGAATTCCCCGCAGCACATTGGTGATCTGCCGGGGGATGAACTTCTCCACGTGCTGATAGGGCCCGTAGTTGTTCGAGCAGTTGCTGATGGTGGCGCGGACACCGAACGAGCGCACCCACGCCCGCACGAGCAGGTCGGAACCCGCCTTGGTGGACGAGTACGGGGAGGAGGGGTTGTACGGCGTCTGCTCGGTGAAGCGCGCCGGGTCGTCGAGCTCCAGGTCGCCGTAGACCTCGTCGGTGGAGATGTGGTGGAAACGCACGTCGTGGCGACGCGCGGCCTCGAGCAAGGTGTACGTGCCGATGATGTTCGTGTCGAGGAACGGCCGCGGATCGTGCAGGGAGTTGTCATTGTGCGACTCCGCGGCGTAGTGCACGACGGCGTCGACGTCGGCGACGAGCGGGTCGACAACGGTCGCGTCGGCGATGTCTCCGACGACCAATCGGACGCGGTCAGCGGGCAGTCCGGCCAGGGAAGCGCGATTACCCGCGTAGGTGAGCTTGTCCAACACGGTCACCGTGTGGTCGGTGTGCGAGATGACGTGGTGCACGAAATTGGACCCGATGAAACCGGCCCCACCGGTGACGAGAAGACGCATGAAGTCAGGCTAGTCGGGATCGCCCGTTCGTTCCGCGGTGCATCGGTTTGGCCCAGTCCACGCACATCGGCGAGACTTGCCTCATGCGCGGCATCATTCTCGCGGGCGGAACCGGGTCGCGACTGCACCCCATCACGCTCGGCGTTTCCAAACAGCTCGTCCCTGTCTACGACAAGCCGATGATCTATTACCCGCTGTCCACGCTGATCCTGGCGGGTATTCGCGACATCCTGGTCATCACGACCCCCGCAGACGCTGGGCAATTCGAACGTCTCCTCGGAGACGGCTCGGCCTTCGGCGTCTCCATCTCCTACAAGCAGCAGCCATCACCCGATGGACTCGCGCAGGCGTTCGTCCTCGGGGCCGAGCACATCGGGAACGATTCAGTGGCCCTCGTGCTGGGAGACAACATCTTCTACGGCCAGGGAATGGGAACGCGGTTGAGAAGGTACAACGATCTCGACGGCGGTGTGGTCTTCGGCTACTGGGTCGATGATCCCTCCGCATACGGCGTCGTCGAATTCGACGCAACGGGTGCGGCGGTGTCGCTCGAGGAGAAACCGCAGCATCCCAAGAGCAACTACGCGGTGCCGGGACTCTACTTCTATGACAACACCGTGGTCGACATCGCCCGCGATCTGAAGCCTTCGCCGCGAGGAGAGCTCGAGATCACCGATGTCAACAGGGCCTACCTGATGGAGGGCAAGCTCAAAGTCGAGATTCTTCCCCGCGGGACAGCCTGGCTCGATACCGGGACGTTCGACTCGCTCAGCGAGGCGACCGAGTTCATCCGCACGGTCGAGAAGCGACAGGGTTTGTCGATCGGCTGCCCGGAGGAAGTCGCCTGGCGCATGGGGTTCCTCACCGATGACGAGCTGCGCGCTCGTGCCGAGAGTCTGGCCAAGAGCGGCTACGGCGACTACCTGATCAAGGCGATGGCGCAGGGGCAGGTGCGACCGGGTGAGTGACACCACCGTTCCCGTCCGATTCCCCCTCGGCGGGACGCGCGGCGCGATCTTCGTCGCCCAGGCGCGCGGCGGCCGCCTCACAGACGCCGCCCTCCTCTCTCTGTCGGCATTGCGAGATCACGTGGGCCATCTGATTCTCGCGGTCGGCGGCCTCGACGCTGACGGGCGTTCTCTCGCAGAGTCATACGTCGATCGCGTCGTCGACATCGGAACAGATGTCCACGGTCTGTGGGCCTACGCCAAGGCGTTGAAGGCCTGGGGTCCGGGGGAGCGCTCCTTCGACGAGATCATCCTCACAGGCGACGGGTGGTTCGGCCCGGTAAGCCCCCTGGGGCCCGTGATCGAGCGCATGGAGACCCGTTACCTCGACATGTGGTCGCTCACCGATCGCCGCGACACCCGGCATCGAGATCGTTCGGAGGGCCGCGACGGCGCGGTGCGCCTGAGCACTTATTGGCTGGCGGTTCGGCGTCGTGTCCGGGACTCCGCCGCATGGCACAAGTTCTGGTCGGACCTCCCCACGCAACCGGGGCACAGTTGGGAGGTGCGCAACACGGAGTCGCATCTGAGCGAGGTGCTGACCCGCGCGGGCTTCCGCATCGGCGCGGCTTTCGCCAGCGAAGACTACCCTGCTGAGCATCCCGATATGTTCAACGTCGATCTGCTCATCGAGGACGGCTGCCCCGCGGTCGCTCGAGAGGTGCTGGACGGATATCCGTTGTTCTACGACCAGCACGCGATCTCCGGGCGTCGCATCGCGGCCGCGATGGCTGCCCGGGGATACCCGGTGGGGCTGATGTGGTCCGATCTCGCCCGCACGTGTCAGCCCAAGCGCGTGCACACGAACGGCGCGATGCTCGAGATCCTCCCCACCGTCGAGCGTGCTCCGGGGCGCGAGCCGATGCGTATCCTCGCGATCGTCCACGTCATCGACACCCATGTCGTCCCCGACATCGCCGAGCGGCTCGCTCGAATCCCCGGGCTCGTGCGCGCGGTCTTCACGCTGTCGGAGCAATCCGCACGGTCCGCCGTCGAGAGCGCCTGGAACGCCACGTCCGCGGCCGGCTCGGTGCCGCTTGAGATCCGAGCGGCGACAAGCCGGCGTCTGGCCGACACGGCCGTCGTCTTCGATGAGTGCCGTGACGTGGTGTTCTCCGAAGAGATCGATCTCGTCGTCGCGCTTCATACAGGGATCGATAGTCGTCTCTCACAGAACGCGGCGCGCTACTTCCGGCGTCAGCAGTTGGACTGCATCCTCGGGACGAGCGTCGGCTATACGGCGAACGTCGTGGAGCTCTTCCGCCAAGAAGCTGAGCTGGGCCTCGTCTTCCCCCCGACGCCGCACATCGGGATGTCGACTCTCGGTGACGGCTGGATCGGCCAGCGCGATCGAGCCGAACGAGAACTCGAAGAACTCGGCATCAGCGTCCCTCTGGACTGGGCGAGCCCGCACGGACCAGTGGGTGGGATGTGGTGGGGCCGCCCCGACGCTGTGCGGCTGCTCGCCGACAAGCGGTGGGGAACCGACGCCGACACCAGCGCCGTGCTTTCTCGTCTCCATGCATACGCGGCCGGACAGCGCGGGTACTACACCCGGACGGCGGCCACGAGCGAGCACGCGGGCCTGAGTCACGGTTCGCTCGAGTACGTCGGCGATCACATGGCGATGACCTCTTATGGCTACCCGGCGGGCTACACCTCCCTCCTTCACCGGGCTGGGCCGGTGGGATCCGGACGTGGTCTGGACTTCGCACGCATGTGGCTTCGATACCGGCATCCGGATTGGTGGCGTGCCATCTCGCGTTTCGGCCGGATCGCACGGGTGGCGCGGCGCGTCGTTCGCCGAAGCGTCCGGCCCGACAAGAAGGAAAACTGATGTCCGGTCCCGACTGTTTCCCCGAGGCGGGGTCACGTGCCGTCGTCTACGTCATTTATGACCGCCGCGGTCGCATCGATGATTTCGTCCTTCACGCGCTGTCCCGTCTTCGCGAGCATGCCGATCGGATTGTCGCGGTCGTCAACGGAGAGCTGCTCGAAGACTCCCGCGCGCGACTCGAGGCGGTGGCGGACGACGTCTTGGAACGAGAGAACACCGGGATGGACATCTGGGGGCAGAAGGCCGGCCTCGACCTCCTCGGGGACGAGATCGCGCGCTATGACGAAGTGGTGCTGACGAACGATACCTGGTTCGGTCCGGTGCGTCCTTTCGCTCCCGTCTTCGCTTCCATGGACGCCGCCGAGATCGATTTCTGGGGTCTCACGGATCACCGCCGCGTCGAGCAGAACGCGTCTTGGACGGGCGAGGTCATCCCGTACCATCTTCAGTCCTTCTGGATCGCGGTCCGTCGACGGATGTTCACCTCTGACGTATGGCGCGAGTACTGGCGCTCGCTCCCCGTCCTCGACGACTGGACGGAAGCGGTGACGCTCCACGAAGTGACGTTCACCGAGCGCTTCGCCTCCGCGGGATTCACGCACGGGGTGGCCTTCGGCCACGAGCGCTACGACACGGAGAATCCGTCCATTTTCAACGCCGAGCAGATGCTTGACGACGGCTGCCCCGTCGTCAAGCGGAAGCCCTTCTTCTTCTGGCCCATCACGATGGACCACGAGGCCTCCATCGGCAAGTGGCTCATGGAGAAGGTCGAGTCCTACGGATACCCGCGTGACCTCATCCTCCCCAATCTGGCTCGGAACTCCCCTCCGCGTGACCTCACGACGGATCTGGGCATGCTCGACATCCTTCCGGACGTCACCGAATCCTACGATCCGGCGAATCCCCTCCGTGTGGCGCTCGTTGCCCATATCTTCTACGTCGACATGACCGATGAGATCCTCGACCGAGGGGACCTCCTGCCGTGCGATTACGACCTGATCGTCACGACCCCTGACGCCCAGCGTGCTCGCGAAATCGAGGACATTCTGCGGGCTCGGAAGCGACCCGGACGACGCACCGAGGTACGTGTGCTGCCCTCGAATGATGGGCGCGACCAGAGTGCGTTTCTCATCGCATGTCGCGACGTGATCCTCGGGGACACGTACGACGTCATCGTGAAAGTGCACACGAAGCGGACGCCGCAGCAGGGTTACGCCGTCGGACAGCATTTCAAGGGCCAGCAGCTCGACAACCTCCTTCCGAATGCCGGCTACGCGTCCAATCTCCTCGGGCTGTTCCAACGCGAGGAGGGGCTGGGGCTCGCCTACCCGCCGATGATCCACATCGGACACGGGACCCTGGGCCACGCCTGGTGGGGCAATCGCCCACGCTTCGAGCGGGTAGCGGCGCAGCTCGGGATCGCCGTACCGATCGACAACGTCTCGCCGCTCGCTCCCTTCGGGTCGATGTATGCAGCGCGCCCCAAGGCGCTCCGGCTACTCGCCGAACATCAATGGCGCTACGAGGAATTCGGTGGGAAGGACGCGTACAAGGACGGTGGTCTGGCCCACGTGCTCGAACGGCTTCCCTCCTATGCGGCGGCTGAGCTGGGTTTCCATACCCGGACGGTCCTGACTGCCGAGTACGCCGCTCTGAGCCACACGTCCCTCGAGTTCAAGGTCGACGAGATGGCGGCAACGCTTCCAGGCTCCCTTCGGGACAAGACGCTCTTCCTGCACCGGGCCGGGTGGATCGGCACGGGGCGCGCCTCGGACTTCTTCTGGATGTACCTGCGCTACAACAAGCCTGGTGAGGTCGCCCGGTGGGAGAGGGTGCGCGATGTCCTCGCACGGCCGCGCCGGATTGTCGACGTGGTCCGTCGCCGGTTCGGATCGCGGCGCAGCTGAGACTCCTGTGAGCCGCGTGAGAGAGTACGCAGGCGGCGCCCGGTAAGATCGAGCTCTCCCGAAAGACGATGGTCAGGCTTGGAAAAAACAGAACGATTCGCGGCCCTGAAAGAGCTTCCGTTCTCAACGGTCGACTCGAAAGGAATGAGCTTCCCCGGCCGTGGGGGGAAGCTCCGCGAGCTGTACTCCCGGCGCGATCTCCTCTTTCTGCTCGTCCGTCGCGACCTTCAGGCCCGGTACCGAGACAGTTTCCTCGGATTCCTCTGGACGGTCATCCGTCCGCTGATCCAGTTCTTGATGTACTTCATCGTGCTCGGGCAGTTCTTGAGAGCTGCAGAGGGCATCCCGAACTTCGCGATATACCTTTTCGCCGGGCTGACTCTGTACCAGTTCTTCAATGACACCGTGGCTGGTGCCACCGGCTCGATCCTGATGAACGGGGGGCTGGTCAAAAAGATCTACCTCCCTCGAGAGATCTTCCCGTTCGCAAGCGTCGGCGGCGCGGGGTTCATGTTCCTCGTGCAATTGGCAGTCCTCGTCATCGCCGCCCTGATCTTCAGAGCGCTACCCGAGCCCATCCAGGTTCTGTGGTTCTTCCCCGCCCTCGGTTTGGTACTCCTCTATGGGACCGCGATCGGTCTGCTGCTCAGCGCGGTGAACGTTTACCTCCGTGATATCCAGTACCTCACCGACGTCGTGCTCATGCTGGCGATGTGGGCTTCGCCGATCGTCTACTCGTGGCGCATGGTGAGCGACGTCATAGATCGCTTCTCGCTGCCGTCGTGGGTTCTCGAGATATACCTGGCCAACCCGTTGACCCTCGCAATCCTCGGCTTCCACAAGGCCTTCTGGGGCGCGGGCACTCCACAGGACTATCCCCCAGGACTGGAGCTCCGAATGCTTGCGGCGGGTGTCGTGGGACTCGTTTTCCTGTTCATCTCGCATCGGGTGTTCACCCGTCTGCAGGGCAACTTCGCTCAGGAGCTGTAATGAGCATCACCCAGGCCCCCGTCGTCGTGCGCATCGATAACGTACGTAAGCGTTTCCGTGTCCGCCGGGACAACAACCTCAAGGACCGCATCGTCCATCTTGGTCGGCAAGGCAAAACCCACCGTGAAGATTTCATCGCGGTGAAGGACGTATCGCTCGACATCGAGGCGGGGACCACGGTCGCGCTGATGGGAGCGAACGGTTCGGGGAAGAGCACCCTGCTCAAGCTCATCGGCGGAATCGTGGCCCCCACTTCGGGGTCCGTCAAGACCCGCGGGCGCATGGCGGCGCTGTTGGAATTGGGGGCGGGATTCCACCCGGACCTGAGCGGACGCGAGAACATCTATCTGAACGCGTCGATTCTGGGTCTGACCCGCCCGGAGATTGATGCCCGATTCGACGAGATCGTCGAGTTCAGCGGTATCGCGGATTTCATCGACACCGCGGTGAAGTTCTACTCATCCGGAATGTATGTACGTCTCGCCTTCTCGGTGGCGATCCACACCAACCCCGACATCCTGCTCGTGGACGAGGTGTTAGCCGTCGGCGATGAGGCCTTCCAGCGAAAGTGCATGGACCGCATCGCCCAGTTCCGCGCGAATGGTTGCACGATCATCCTCGTGAGTCATTCCGCGCAGCAAGTCGCCGAGCTGTGCGATCGCGGAATAGTCCTCCGCAAGGGCGAGGTCGTTCATGACGGCGATGTCGATGAAGCGATCGGCGTCCTCCGCGACGTCCTCGAGGGTCGCGATGACGCCAGCGCCGCCGAGGCCGCGGAACGGGCCCCCATCCGCGTCGCTGGCGTCGAAATCCTCGACGACCGCGGCGAGAAGCGCCGGGTCTTTCGATCCGCGGAGACGATCGGCGTTCGACTCGCCCTCGAGTCCGATCACGCAATCTCGAACTGGGCCGCGGGGTTCAGCGTCAACACTCCTCTGGGTCACATGGTCTTCGCGTCGAACACCGACCTGCTGGGGACTGCGCTTCCGACAATAAACGGCGGAATGACGGTTGGATTCCGGATCGACGCCCTCCATCTCGGCGCCGGCACGTATCATGTGCACGCGAACGCGGTCGCGTCCGAAGAAGGGGGAGTCCACGGCATCTCGCACGGGGCGACTTTCACCATCGAGACGCCTGAGCAGACCCTTGGAACAACCACGGCCGACGTCTCGGTCTCGGTCCACGAGCTTTAGGAACGTAGAGCCAGCGCAGTTCTGAGCAATGTGTCCGCGCGGGCGTCGAAGGAATGCTCACGGCGCACGGACGCAGAGATTGCCTGCAGACGATCACCGGCGGGTAATACCGTGTCCAGGTCGTTTTCGAGGATTCGTAGCATCTCAGGTACCGAGCGATAGGTGGCGACGGCTCCCTGGAACAGCTCGTCGATCCCCGCGACGTCGTCGCTGACGGCGCGACCGCCCGCGGCGACCACGTCGAAGAGGCGATTGGATACGAAACCGTGGCGCTGCATTGCGGGCCAGTGATCATTCAGTACGGCCCGCGCGCCTTCGTAGAGGCGGGGGAGGTCCGCGTTCGGCGCTCCCGTCGCTTTGATGGCGGAGGAGGGGATGTAACCCCGCCAGTCGGGCCCATATACGTCGACAGGGAGCCCAGCGCGCACGGGCTCGACCACCGACGGTCGTGCGATACCCCGGGCAGTGCCGACGAAGACGAACCGGTCTGTGCGGGCGACCCCGTGAGGCTGGAACCGTCGCGCGTCCGTGCACTGCAGGAGCGGCGTGATCGATCGGCCCCAGGCGGCTGACCTCTCGTCCGCCCACCCCTGCGAGGCCGCGAACACCGCACCGAACCCGTCCAGATCGGACGAGTCGATCTCGTCCGGGTGGCTGATGATCCACAACAACGACACCGCGTCGACCTGAGGCTCGAGAGGTTGCGGACCCCGCAACGCCAGTACCACGTCATCGAGGCTCGTCGTGGACCGGTGGCGTGCGGCATATGCGTCGATGACTACTTCCTGCCCCAGTCGTCTCAGTGCATTCGCCAAGCCCCGCGCGAAATGGGTGTCTCCCCAGGCTTCTCCCGGGGGGCCCGGAGGTGCCGCAATCTTCAGGGCCCAACGCAGCGACGGGACGCGTCGACCGTCCGCAAGCGAAACGGAGGTCGGCCGACGGACGAACGACGGCCCTGACGGTCCCCAGCCGGCGACCTGCCATCCTCGCCGTGCGACGAGGGAGTGAACGTCCGTATCGGAGGCTCCGGAAGCATCCCGGTCCACGTCTTCGTCCGAGGCGGGGGCGCGAACGACGAGTTCCGTGAGAGTCCGGTGTGCCGTCGACCCGACTCCCACGCGGCGGGCGAAGGTCGAGCCTGCGATGCGCCAAGGGTGTATCTCTGGGCCGAGAGCGACGGCGTCCTCGCTGGGGGCGCCCGACAGAAGATGAAACGCACGCCCACCGTGTACACCCCGTCCGGCGGAGGCCACCGCGCCGTCCCAGCCGAGCCATAGCGGAGCGACAGGGCCTTGCGCGGCCGATTCTGCGAGCCGGATGAGCGACTGGGCGGGGATCTCGCTGTGTGGTCCACGCACGACGAGGGTCGTGCCGTCGACCGCAGCGTCTTCGACACGTTCGAGGAGAAGTTCATCGTCGAGCATGAGGAACGTCTGCGCCCGAGCGGCACAGAGCAGCGCCGCCGCTGACGCCGATTCCGTGCTTCCTGACGCGACGGCCAGGACGAGGGCAGCAGATAGGCCGTCGGCGGCGCGGACGGCTTCGTCGAGGGGACGCGCGGGCAGCCCCTCGTCTCGAGCCAAGCGGCACACGACGACGTCGCCGGTGAGCGGGGGGAGTTCGCGTTGAACTCGTCCCGCGGCCGCTTCTCGTGCCTGCCGGTGGGCGGAACTCCAGTCAACGAGTGCCCCGTCGGAGTCACGCCCCAACTGGATCGTCCCCGAGGAGCGCGCGGCCCGCCAACTGTGCCCGAGCTCTCGGCCTTGGGCTTGTCGAGACCCGGGCACTCGTCGGCTGTAGCCGACGGCATCCCAGGCGACGGACACCTCGATGTCCTCTGCATCGCTGATCAGATAGGCGTACAGGGCGGGGACGCGGCCCGCATCGGGAAGCTGCGACGAGACGAGACGCTCCATGAACAGCGGGTTGAGGGCGAAGTCCGTGCGGTAGCCCACGCGTGTGTAGTGCCGGATCGCCGCACGGCTCGATCGCGGCCCGCCCTGGGCGCGCACGTAATCGAGGTCCACCACGTCGGCTGCAGCAATGGTCCGTGCCCACCACAATCGGTCGATCTCGCGCAAGGCGGGGGCGAGCAGGGGCAGGGAACGGGCGTGCCGCCAGACGGCCCGGGCTCGTCTCAGCATCCCCCGAGTATACGAAGAGGCGGCTGAGGGAGACGCGCTCCCCGGAGCTCCCGGCATCCGCCCCCTAGACTGGAGGCGTTATGACCGAACTGGGTGATCGCGTCGCCGTACTGGTGCCGGCGTGGAATGAAGTCCGAAACGTCGGGCACACAGTGGAAGAGATCCGGTCGGCCGATCCCCTGTACGACGTCATCGTCATCGATGATGGATCCGTCGACGGAACGGCTTCCGCAGCCCAGGAGGCGGGTGCCGAAGTACTCGTCCTCCCGTTCAACCTCGGTGTCGGCGGTGCGATGCGCACCGGCTTCACATTCGCCGACCGACGCGGCTACCGCCGTGCTATCCAAGTGGACGCGGATGGTCAGCACAACCCGGAGCACATCCGGCTGGTCCTCGATGGCTTGGAGCGCGCCGATATCTCGATCGGCGCGCGCTTTGCAGACGTGGGCGACTATTCGGTCCGCGGCCCGCGCAAGTGGGCGATGGTCTTTCTTGCCTTCGTCGTCTCCCGTGTCGCCGGAGTGCGCCTGACCGACGTGACCAGTGGGTTCCGTGCCGCGAACCAGCGGGCGATCCGGCAATACGTCCGCTACTACCCGGCGGAGTACCTCGGCGACACGCTCGACTCTCTCGTCGAGGCGGTGCACTCGGGTCTCACCGTGACCCAGGTCCCGGTCGCAATGCGACCGCGCATGCACGGAAAACCGAGTCAAAACGTCATCGGATCTACCGTCTACCTGGTGCGATCCGTGTTCGCCATCTCGCTCGCGCTCATGCGCGGCGCGCTACGACGGAGACCGCGCGCATGATCGTCCCCGTGGGAATCGCTTTCGCCCTCATCATCCTCGCTCTGATCGTGACGATGCTCATGCGGCGCCACCTTCGCGAGAAGTACGCGGTCATGTGGTTGCTCATCGGCGCGGCCATGCTCGTGTTGGCGCTATTCCCCGATCTCCTCGGGGCGCTCGCGGGACTGCTGGGCGTGATCGTCCCGTCGAACCTGCTTTTCGCCCTCGCCGTCGCCCTTCTGATCGGCGTGACACTGCATCTGTCCTGGGAGCTTTCGCGGGCTGAGGAAGAAATCCGACGGGTGGCCGAAGAGGTGGCGATCCTCCGGGCAGAGGTCGAGCGGCTTCAGGCGTCGATAGATGAAGCCTCGGCCTCCCCTTCGGGAGAAGCCGAGGATCGCGACGGACCACCTGTGTCCTGAGATCCGTTCAGCGAGGTGACATCGCTGACAATCGGAATCCTCAGGCGGGAGAGCCGTACCCGCGCGCGAGGAGGTCTTCGACGATGATGTCGGAGGGTGACGCCGTGGCCCCGTCGTTCCCGGCACGGTGGGTGTCGGCTTCTTGCAGGAAGCGGCGCACGATGTCCTGATCCCAGCGGGAGAGCAGAGCGCTGGTTCCCAAGCCCTCGTTCCGCTCGGTCGCCATCCGGTGGATGAGCGTCGGGATGCCGAACACCGCTGTCTCCTCCTGCACACCGCCCGAGTCGGTCACGACGAGATGCGCGTTCTGGAGGCGCTCGACGAAGGCGGCGTGTTCAAGCTTCGGAGCTGTGCTGAGGCGGTCCAGCCCCATTTGCTCGATGACGCCTTCGATAGCGTCGCGTGAATAAGAGTCGACGACGACCTGTAGGGCGACCGGGCTGTGGTCGTTGAGCGTTTGAAGCGTGTCCCTTACGAGCGCCACGTTGGAGATGAACTCGAAACGATGGAGGAGCACGAGGCCGTACGGCTCCTCAGCGTCATGGCCGCGAGGCTCTGTCGGGCGCTTTGCTGCGCTGTCCCGGACGGCGTCCTTGACCGTGTTGCCATGGGTCACGATGACGTTGCGTCGGGCGGACAGATTCGACGCCGTTTCGTCGGTCGGTGCATAGTGAACCTCGGCCAGTCGGCCGACGATCCGGCGGTCCAGCTCCTCGGGGAAAGGGTGCCTCCAATCGCCCGAGCGCAATCCCGCCTCGACGTGGGCGACGGGTAGTCCGGCAAGCCGTCCGATGAAGGTGCCGAGCACCGTCGTCATGGTGTCTCCGTGGACAAGGACGATGCTCGGACGAGGCGCTCGGCGCAACGACCCGAGGTTCTTGAGCGTCCACAGGCCGACCGTCGTCATCCAGCCGACCATCTGGATCGGCTTCTTCAGGGGTTTCCCTCTCCAGCCGTCCGCGATCACGCGATCGGGAGCCCGCAGGCCGAGCTGCGGCATCGCCGTGCGAAGCGCCTCAGTGTGCTGGAAGGTCACCCACTGCTGGTACTCGATGCCGCGGGCGTCGAGTCGACGCATCACAGGCGCCAGCTTGATTGCCTCGGCGGTGGTTCCGTAGATGAAGACGATCATGGGGTCGGTTCTTTCGACGAAGGCGAGAAGGCGGAGCGATGTACCACGATGCCGCGGACGATCCCCGCCCAGAAGGGACCGGCGAAGGGGACGATGTAGGTGAGGTAAGCCAGTACTGCGCGTCGCGGCGCCCGCTGGGCCGCGGCGACGATCGCGGGCGCCGCAGCGGCGAGACCGCCCGCAGCCACGACTGCCAGTGCGCAGGGTGCTTTCCGTTTCATGACGAGCGCGACGAGAAGTGCGAAGACGGCCGGTGGGGCGGCGGCCAAACCGACGAGGATCGCCGATCGAGCGGGTGTCGTCCCCGCGTAGGAATCGACGAAGAGCGTCCCACGATCTCTGGCGTGTCGCAGGAATCCCGTCACGGTCGTCCGTGGTCGATAGACCGCCGTGAAGCGCGGATCGATTTGGATGCCGTGATTCTCGGCGACCCACCGCAAGATCTTGGTGTCATCGGACACCAGCGGTGAGGCGACGGTGGGAGCAGCCTGGCGGAACGCCTCGGAGAGCACATCGCGAGGAGCGAGCAGGAGGGTCGTCCCCTTGGGCGCGGTGTCGAAGTTCTCGGAGGTCAAGGTCATCGCCCGCGGACGGCGAAGGTAGTCCCCCCAGAACAGTCGCGTCGGAACGTCCCAGAATCGACCGACCAGGGGTGCGTCGGGATCGGTTTCGATGTGGGCGTTCCAAACGCGTACGCCCTGCTGTGCCTCAGCCCAGATGCGTACAAGGCTGTTGGCATCGATCAGGACGCGTGAGTCCAGGAGCATGACGATCGAGGCGGAGGAGGCCTCGAGGCCGACGCGCCGGGCCGCGAATCGGCCGGTGTTCGGCTGGGAGAGAACCCGCACGGGGGCGACGGTGTCGTCGTGCCAGCCGCGCAGAACCTCGACCGTGTCGTCCGTGGAGCCGTCGTCGACGACGATCACCTCGGCGCTGATGGCTGCACGATCGATCGCCGTCCGTAGGGTGTCGAGAGTGCTCGGCAGCCACGGGGCGGAATTGTACGAGGGGATCACCACGCTCAGCTCCGGCGAGTTGAGGTCAGAGCTCATCAGCTGCCGTCACCCCCGAGGGTCACGGCACGCTCAGGTCCAGAGCACCGTGCCGGATAACATGAAGCGGGGCAGGGAGACACATACCCAGACTAGCCGTGCCACCGGCGCCGCCCCTTTCTTGCCCTTCTTCTCCCGCTTTCATTCCCTCGAGGAGCCTGGATCCATGAGACTCCGCCGTCTGAGCCGCGCCGTTCGCCCGATCATCGTCGTCGTTGCCGCGCTGATCGCGTTGCTGGCATGGGCCGTGTCGTCGCCTCCGGGGTCCAGCCCCGACGACGACTACCACATGGCCAGCATCTGGTGCGGAACGACCGATTCGACGGATCTCTGCGAGCAGACCGGAGTCCCGTCGGAGCGGGCGCTCCCGGCTGATGTGCTCGAAGCCTCCAGTTGCTTCGCCTTCGATCCCGATAAGGCGGCGAACTGCCGACTCGACGCCGAGTCGGACAAGCTCAGTACCCGTGGCAACTGGAATGGTGAAGCGTATCCACCGGTCTACTACGCGGTGATGCACGCCTTCGCCGGGCACGATCTCTCCGTCGCCGTCGTCACCATTCGCGCGGTGAACTCCGTGCTCTACGTCGGCATCCTCGCTCTCCTCTTCGTTCTCATACCCGGTGCGGGGCGACGGGCTCTCGTGTGGGGCGCTCTGGTCACCTCCGTACCTCTCGGCGTGTTCATCGTGGCGAGTGTCAATCCCAGCTCGTGGGCGGTCATCTCCGCATCCGGGCTCTGGCTCGCGGTGTGGGCATTCTTCGTTCAGTCGGGCTGGCGAAAGGCGGGCGCCGGCGTCCTCACGGTCCTTCTCGTCGTCATCGGCGCGGGCGCTCGTGGTGACTCGGCCGCGTACTCGGTGCTGGCGCTCATCGCGGGAGCCGTGATCGCATTCCGGCGCGACCGCCGCTATGTGCGCGATCTCCTACTGCCGGTCGGCCTGGTGGTCGTAGCGGCGGCCCTCTTCTTCACCGCGGGACAGTCGGCCGTGGTGGGCGGGGCCACGGTGGTGAAGAACGACACCTACACATTCTCCGAGCTGCTGTTCATCAATCTGAAGGCGCTGCCGCAACTTCTCGCAGGATTCCTCGGCACGTGGGGACTGGGATGGCTCGACACCTACATGCCTGGAATCGTCTGGGTGACGGCGCTGACGGTGTTCGCCGGCGTGGTGTTCTGGGGGCTGCGACTCGGCGATGCCCGCAAATGGTTGGCTCTCGCGGGGGTCGGCGCGGGTGTCATTGCTGTCCCGCTCTACATCCTCATGCATGACGGCGTCGTCGTCGGTAACGGGGTGCAGCCCCGGTACGTCTTCCCCTTGATCGTCATGTTCGCCGGCATCGCAGTGTTCGGGTTCGCGCGCTCCTCCCTGGGAATGGGTCGCGTTCAGTTGACCGTTGCGGCGGTCGGTCTGGTCGTTGCGAACAGTGTCGCTTTGCACGTGAACCTGCGTCGATACGTCACCGGCCTCGACCGCGTCGGGATCAACCTCGATCGTGACATCGAGTGGTGGTGGAACGCTCCGGTCTCACCCATGGGGCTGTGGGTGATCGGCACATTCGCATTCGCCCTGACGGTTTTGTTCCTCCTTTCCCTCGCCTGGCCTCGAGCCGACGAGGTGGACACGAGCACGCGAGCTGCGCGTGCTGCGGGCGTCCTCGAGGACGTTCCCAGCCTGGGCGACTCGACGACCGTGCCGCAGCGGCTCGGGGTTCAGAGCCTCCACGTGGGCGATGCCGCGGCCCCGGCGACGCGAGCCGAACCCGGGGCCACTCCCGGTGGGCAGCTGTGACCTCCTCCGGTCGCTGGGGGCATGTTCGATCACACGCCACGGCATTGGGTTCGGTGGGTGTGGCGAGCATCGTGGGTGCCGTTGCCGCTTTCGCGTTCCAAGTCGTGACGGCGCGCATCATCGGACCCGACAATTTCGGCCTGCTCGCGGCTTTCTTTTCGATCGTCAACGTGGCGGCCATCGGTAGCTCGGCACTGCAGAACTCCGTCGCGGTTCAGACTGCGGAGGGTGGCTCGATGACGGTCCGCTCGGGTGTGCGAGTGCCCGTCGACGCCCTCATCGTGGGGCTCGTCGGCGGCGCCCTCGTCGTCGCCATCTCGCCGTTACTGGCTGATGCCCTCGGATCCAGCCTGGGCATCGTGGTGGCGGCGGCGCTGAGCATTCCCCTCAGCTTCCTATTCGCGGCCTACGTGGGACGCATCCAGGGTGCAGGGCGTGCCACTGCGGCGGTGGGATGGTCGACGGCATCCCTCGTGCTGCGTGTCCTCATCGCTGTGCCCACGCTGCTGCTCGGCGCGGGAGTGGGCGGCGCGGCGGGTGCAGTCGTAGCGGCGACTGGCCTGGCGACGGTGGGGGCGGCGATCACGGCCCGACGGACTCCGGCCCCGCGTCGAACGATCTTCACCGCCGATGGCGCGACGATCATGGTGATCACGATCGCCCTGGCGTGGTTGACGAGCGCTGATGTGTTCTTCCTCCGCGTTCTCGCTCCTCCCGTTCTCGCGGGGGAGTACGCGTCGGTCGCCGTGCTGGTGAAGGCTTCTTTCATCCTTCCGTCGACGTTGTCGCTCTACCTATTGCCGCGGTTCGCACGAAACAGGGAGAGCGTGGAGCTCACCCGCGTCGGTGTCTTCGCGTCGATCGGTGTCTCGGCTGCTGCGGGACTCGTCCTTCTGCTGGCGTTCTGGCTCGTCGGTGGCCCGGTGATCGACGTCATCCTGTCCGGCGGCTACGCCGGGGCGAAACCCTTGCTCGTCCCCATCGCCGCCGCGTACGTCCCCTGGATCATCCTCCAGGGTCTGCTCATCCAGCTCATCTCGGACGCGTCTCGCGTAGCGGCGGTGGCACTCGTGATGGCCGTCGGTGTCCAGGCCGCCGTCTTCTTCGTCTTCCTGCCCGATCTCGGCGCCACTCTCGTGGCGTTCGGCATCTTGGGGTGGGTGCTGTGCGGCGTTCTCGTCGCCGCAATCATGATCAGGCTCAGGCGCGTGTCGTCAGATCGGAGTATTAGATGAACCGCCGTCGCGAAGGCATCACCGGGTATATCGCCGGAGGCCTGGGCAACCAGCTCTTCATCCTCGGCGCGGCATGGGAACAGGCGGAGCGCCTCGGGGTTCCTTTGCTCCTGGACCGTTCCCACTTCGGCGTTACGGGGACCCGTGGGTTCGAGCTGGACGCTCTGCCCACCCCGGCACGGGTTCTCGATCCTGGCGAGAGCTGGAGGTCGGTGCGCATATCGTCGGAGCGCGTGTTGCCGTTCCCGACGCGACTGGGTCGTATTCATCTCGAACGCGACGCCGATCGATACTCCCCGTCTATTCAATCCGTTCGTCCGGGGACGACCCTCGTCGGATATTTCCAGTCGCCGCGGTACTTCCCGACCGTGGGACCCCGCCTGCTCGAGGCGATGGTGGGCATGCCCGAGACCGACGTCGAAGCTGCGACTCTTCAACGCATGCGGAGTGAGCCGGCGATCACGCTGCACCTGCGGCGAGGCGATTACCTCGCCGTACCGTCGGATCGTCAGTTCATCGCCTCCGTGGGATACGCACGCCGTGCGCTCCGCCTGCTCGACGATCTGGGCCTCCGCCTGCCCGTGCGCGTGTTCTCGGACTCGGTCGACCTGGTGCGCGACGAACTCGCTGATGTCGAGGCCGAGTTCGATTTCGTCGACGACCGTTCGCTGGGGATCTGGAGCACGATCAAGGCGATGGCGTCGGGATCAGCGATGATCATGAGCAATTCGAGTTTCAGCTGGTGGGCCGCCACTCTCATGGAACACCGTGGCACCTCGCCTATCGTGATCGGGCCGCGCCCGTGGACGGCAGGCGGTACGGCGAAGGCCGACCTGCTGGGGCCTGACTGGATCACCCTCGACGCGCGGTAACCCCGCGCGACGAACGAGAGAGCCGCCCGGTCCTGCGAACGAACCGGGCGGCTCTTTCGTCGTCAGGACGCAGACGTCAAGAGGCGAGCACCCCGCGGAAGTACTCCACCGTCCGCTCGAGGCCCGCGCGCAGGGCTATCGTCGGCTCCCAGCCGAGCTCGCGACGGGCGAGGTCGATGTTGGGCTGGCGCTGCTTGGGATCGTCCTGAGGCAGTTCCCGGTGTTCGATGGTCGAGGTGCTGCCCGTGATCTCGAGCACGGCGTTCGCGAGCTCGAGCATGGTGAACTCGCCCGGGTTGCCGACGTTGATCGGGCCGGTCACCGAGTGGTCGGTGTTCATCAGGCGCACCATGCCGTCGACGAGGTCGTCGACGAAGCAGAACGAGCGCGTCTGCGAGCCGTCACCGTAGATGGTGATCGGTTCTCCGCGCAGGGCCTGCACGATGAAGTTCGACACGACTCGGCCGTCGTTGGGGTGCATGCGCGGGCCGTAGGTGTTGAAGATGCGGATGACCTTGATCGACAGGTCGTGCTGGCGCCGGTAGTCGAAGAAGAGCGTCTCGGCGGCGCGCTTTCCCTCGTCGTAGCAGGAGCGGGTGCCGATGGGGTTCACGTTGCCCCAGTAGTCCTCGGTCTGCGGGTGAACGGCGGGGTCGCCGTAGACCTCGGAGGTCGAGGCCTGCAGGATCGGCACACGGAGGCGCTTGGCGAGACCGAGCATGTTGATCGCACCCATGACGCTCGTCTTGGTGGTCTGCACCGGGTCGTGCTGGTAGTGCACGGGGGAGGCGGGGCACGCCAGGTTGTAGATCTGGTCGACCTCGACGTAGAGCGGGAAGGTCACGTCGTGACGCATCAGCTCGAAACGCGGGTTGTCGAAGAGGTGCTCGACGTTGCGGCGGGAACCCGTGAAGAAGTTGTCGACGCAGATGACCTCGTTGCCCTCGGCGAGGAGGCGTTCCGACAAATGGGACCCGATGAAGCCGGCTCCGCCGGTGATCAGAACTCTGGATGACACTTCCCCACCCTATCAGCGGGGGTCGGCGGTGCCCGGGGAAGGACCCGATCAGCGGGTGGTCGACACCATCCGGGCCTGCCCGAACGTCCTCCCCAGCGCGCCCTCGAGACGCCCTACGAACATGGGCCAGCCGTCCAGGACAGTGATCGGCCGGGGGTTGCGGACGCCGTAGAGCAGACCAGCGCCGGTGAACGCCGCCCGCCACCACAGGGGGTAGCCGTGCACGGCGAACGCACGGCCCGTGCCGCGACCGTAGGCGCGGAGCTTGCGGCGACGCTCGGCTGCCCCGAGACCGAATCCCGTCGAGATCCCGTCGACGTGGACGGATGCCGGCAGCCATCGGAAGTCGCGGACGAGACCCGGCTCGTGCGCCAGGGCGCGCAGCAGAAGGTCGGTTCCTTCGGCGACCTGCCACGGTGTCGAGGCCCCCGGTCCCATCCGCTCGTCGAAACCGCCGACGGCGTCGAAGAGGGACCGACGCATCAGGATCCCCATCTCGATCACCGACCACACGTTGTACTTGTCGAGAGGGGTGCCCGGCTCGGGCAGCGTCGTCTTGGGGCCGCGCTCGTCCCACGAGGTGAACCCCCCGGCGCGGAAGGTTGCGTCGTCGACGGCGTCGTGCAGGGCGACCACGGTTCCCGCCGGGTAGGTCGTGTTGTCGTTCGGGAAGGTCACGATGGCTTCACCGGCGGGGAGGGCCACCACCCCGGTGTTGCGGCCGAGGGACGCACCCCGTCCGGAGGTCGTGGCCGACACGGCGACGCCGCGCTCGGCGAACTCCGCGGCGAGGGCCGCGACCTCGTCCTGCGCCCCCTGCGCGACGAGGACGACGTGGTCGCCGTCGCGCAGCTGCCCCTCGAGGGAGGTGAGGAGGGCGCGGAGGGGGTCCAAGCGACCCAGGGTCGTCACGACGAATCCGATGTTCACCAGACGATTCTGCCTGTAGGGGAGCCCGGTGCGGGAATCAGCGCGCCTCGCGGTCGATGATCCGGTTCCAGGCGGTGGTCGTGGCATCCCATGTGAAGCGTTCCGCGTTGGCGAGGCTCGCCTCCGACAGGGTCTCGCGAAGCGCGGGGGAGTCGGAGATCTCCGAGAGGAGGGATGCCAGTTCCTCCGGCTGCGTGGGCGCGAAGTACCGCGCGGAATCGCCGAGGATCTCACGGTTGATGGGGATGTCGGATGCCAGGACCGGAGCCCCCAGTCGCTGCGCCTCGAGGGGAGGCAGCCCGAAGCCCTCGTGCAGCGACGGCCACACGAACGCGTCCGCCCGGGCGAAGGCGGCCGCGAGCTCGTCGTCGCTCACCGGGCCGGTCCATCGGATCCTCGCCGGCGCAACGCCCCGAGACGCGGCGTGGGGCTCCAGCTCGGGGTCGAGGTTGCCCACGAACTCCACGTCGACGTCGGATGACGCGGGCAGGAGGGCGAGGGCGTCGATCACGGCGCGGGTGTTCTTGGCGGCCCCGTGGCGTCCGAAGGCGACCACGCGCGTGCGGCGCTCGCCGGGCGGCGTCTGCCGCGGAGCGAGCGGCAGGCTGTCCGCCCCCTCGTAGACGACCTCGATCGCGGTGGGGTCCACCCCGAACCGCTCGGCGATCTCTCGCTGCGAGGCGTGGCTGACGGTGACGAGGCGCTGCCCGCGACGGAGCATGCCGAAACGGACCGCGAGCTGCCACTGGAGGCGGAACGGAAGCGTGAAGTCCTGCGGGCGGATGGCGGGGGCGATGTCGTGCAGGACGGTGATCTGGTGGCGGTACGTCATCGGCGCGATGTTCGCCAGGTTGAGCAGCAGTGGCGATCCGTGCCGCCGCAGCCAGCGTGGCAGCTCGAGCTGCTCCCACGCGGGCCCCGCGAGGCGCCCGACCGTCTCGGTGCGGATCCCCTCCACGCTGGAGGTGTCGGCTGACGCCGGAACCAGCAGCACGATGTCGTCGCGGGACTCGGCGAGGTGGTGGGTCAGCTCGGTCGCGAAGCGTCGCACTCCGCCGAAGGAGTCGATGAGGAAGCGGCCGTTGACGGCGATGGTCATCGCGCGGTCCTTTCGTGGGGGCGTGCAGCGTGAGGGCTCACGCCGCGGCCTCGGCGGGGGTGTGGCGCAGGTCGTGCAGCACGCGCAGGCAGCGGCGGGTGAGCAGGAGAGCGGCGGCTCCCTCGGTGAACGCGTAGCCGAGGGCCGCGCCGATCGGGCCCCAGGCGATGCCGAGGCCGATCATGAGGGGGATTCCTGCGGCCGTGGCGAGCAGCGTCGCGCGCATGACCGCCGATGCCTGCCCGGCGGGGAAGAGCACCAGGCGGGCCACGGCGGTGCGGACGGAGAAGAAGAAGAACACCAGGCCCATGACGAACAGGATGTCGAAGGGAGCGGGAGCGGCGGGCAGGAACGTCTGGGTCAGCCAGGGGCCGACCAGCGCCAAGCCCGCCCACCCCAGCAGACCGGCGACTGCCGCCAGCCCGATCGACATGCTCATGCGACGCCCGCGGTGGTGCCCGTGCGCCTCGCCCACCCAGGCCTGCAGTGCGTTGGCGAGCGTCATCGGGATGAACTGCCCGAGCTTGAGCATCTTGTCGGCCGTCGCGTACCCGGCCGCAGCGGACGGGATCGCGGTGACGTTGACCACCGGGGCCGGAACGCTCGAGTATCCGCTCAGGCCCGCGTCGTTCAATGCGACGGCGAGGTTCGCCCGGAGGAGGCGAGGCAGGTCGCGCACGCGGGGCCAGGATCCCGGATGCCGCCGCAGCAACCGCACCGTGAAGATCGAGGTGCCGACGAGGGTGACCACGATGCCCGCGAGCGGGTAGAGGACCACGACCCCGGTGGTCAGGACCAGACCGGCCGCCGCGAGGTTCGCCAGAAGGCGAGGCGCGGCGTCGAAGATCACGATCGTGCGAGGGTCGCCGACGCCCGCGCAGAACCAGGTGAACGACAGAGCGATCAGCGCGCCCTGCATGCCCATCAGGATGGTGAGCCATTCCGAACCGGGCGACGCGACGAACCAGCAGATGACGGCGAGCGCGGGAAGCGCGATCACCGAGATCGACAGGCGCACGGCGATCGATTCCCGGTACAGGCGGGCCCGCTCGTCGTCGTCGCCGGCGATCGAGATGAGGGCCGGTCCGACGGTGGCCCACCCCCAGCCGATCGCGATGGCCGCGAAGGTGCCGATGGACTCGCCCGCGATCGCGCTCGCCCACCCGGATGGACCGGCGATGGCGGTCACGGCCGGAAGAGCGATCAGCGGCGAGAGCGCCGCGATCGCGGGAATGAGCAGGAAGCCGAGCAGCCGCCGCTTCATGGAGGGCGCGGCGGTCACCGTCGAGCTCCCGCAGCGACGGAGTCGAGCACTCCCGCGGTCGCCTCGGCGGCGGCATCCCACGTGAACCGCGACGCCCACCGCTGCGCGTCCGCCCGCGCGACGTCATCGACGGGGGCCCGCAGCGCCGCCGTGATCGCGGCGCCGAAGGTGTCGGCATCCCGGGCATCGGCGTAGCGGGCAGCGTCGCCACCGACTTCCCGCAGGACGGGGACATCGTGGGCGAGAACGGGAACGCGTCGGCGCAGCGCATCGACCACCGGCAGGCCGAAGCCCTCGGCGAGAGACGGGCAGACGTAGAGATCGGCGCGCTGATAGAGCGCTTCGAGCTGCTCGTCGCTGACCCAGCCGGGCAGGATCACGTCGCGCTCCAGGTCCAGCCGGGCGACGTCGTCGGCGAGCGGGTCGGGCAGCTTGCTGCCGGCGATGACGGTCACGGGGCGTTCGGCGGGTGCGATGCTCGCGAGGGCGCGGAGCAGCCCCGGGAAGTTCTTATGCGGCATGCGGTTGCCGACGCTCAGCACGACCGGGCGATCCGCGGGCAGTGCCAGAGCCGACAGGACGCCGCCCGGTGCGGCGACCGGAGCCGGCTCCGAGCTGCCGTTGTGCACGACCGCGATACGCGAGGCGGGAACGCCGAGGAAGCGCCCGATGCTGTCGGCGGCGGCGTGCGAGACCGTCACGACTCGGTCGGCCGTCTGCGCCGAGCGACGCATGAGGAGCGAGGTCGCACTCCGCTGCGCCCGCTGGGCGAGACCGCCGGGCACCTCGTCGTAGATCGCGTCGTGCACGGTGACGACCCGGGGGACTCCGCGGAAGACGGGACCGAAGTTCGCCGGCGCCCACACGAGATCGGCGCGCCCCCGCCGAGCGAGCAGATCGGTCGCCGCGACCGCGCCCAGAGCCCACGTCGCCGGGTCGGAACCCACCCACGACACCGTCTGCACGTGGCCGGGGAAGAACGCCGACACGCGGTCGGTGCCATCGCGCCCGGTGAGCGCGGCGAAGCGCGTGTCGGGCAGAAGATCGGCGATGCGGGGGAGCAGCTCGCGGACGTAGGTCTCGGTGCCCCCGCGCGAGCCGGTGAATCCCAGGAGGTCGACGAGGACGCGGCGCGCGGCCATCAGCTCTCGATGACGGCTTCGGGGCGCTGCTCGCGCCGGGGCGTGGTCAGCACGCCCGAGAAGAAGCTCATCATCGCCGTCTGGAAACCGAGGATGATCAACAACGCGCTCGGCACGGCGATGCGCACGGCCTGCGCGGCATTCTGCGCACCGAAGTCGAGGCTGCCCCACAGGGCCACCTGGACGATGCCGATGATGATGCCGAGGAAGAACAGACCCACACCGATCAACAGGCCGCGCTCGGCCGACCACTTCGCCACGATGCGTCGGTATCTCTCGCTCGTGGGCAGGAACCCTTCCTGGGTGGCGTACAGCTTGGTCAACCAGAAGAACAGCAAGGATTGGAACCCGATCACGCACAGGGCGCTCGCGTAGACCATGGTCGTGACGTCGAAGCCCACGCCCCCGACGCGGATGCCGCCGAAGGCGAGCACCCCCACCGCGATCGCGCCGAGGAAGAAGGCGACCAGCCCCGGGTAGACGAAGAGCCACCGGGGGGCGAACAGCAGGAGGAAGCGGAGGTGGCGCCACCCGTCGTGCCAGCTGCGCAGGTGCGGCGGACGCGAGCGCCCGTCCTTCTTAAGTGTCGTCGGCACCTCTTCGATGCGGAAGCGGGCCAGCGAGGCGCGCACCACCATCTCGGAGGCGAACTCCATTCCCGTGGTCTGCAGGTCGAGCTCGCGGATGCGCGCGCGGTTAAAGCCGCGCAGGCCGCAGTGGAAGTCGCGGATGCCCGGCTTGAAGAACAGCTCGCCGATGAACGAGAGCACCGGGTTGCCGAGGTACTTGTGCAGCGGGGGCATGGCACCCGGCTCGATGCCGCCGCGGAACCGGTTGCCCATGACGAGGTCGGCGCCCGCGCGCAGGCGCTCGACGAACGGCTCGAGGTTCTCGAAGTCGTAGCTGTCGTCGGCGTCCGCCATGATGATGTACCGACCGCGGGCCGTCTCGATGCCGTTGATGAGCGCGGCACCGTAGCCACGGCGCGGGGCGTGCGAGACCCGCGCACCGAGACCCTCGGCGAGGGCCTGCGAGCCGTCCGTGCTCCCGTTGTCGGAGATGAGGATCTCACCCTGGATGCCGCTGCGCTCGAGGAAGCCCTGCGCCTTGCGGATGCAGACCTCCAGCGTCTCCACCTCGTTGAGGCAGGGCATGAGGATCGTCAACTCGAGGTCGGACGGTGCGGGAGTTGTCACGGGCTGTCTTCTTTCGTCTTCACCGTGGCGGGGCTCGGCAGCGGCAGTGCCGAGAGGATGCCTTCCACGGTGCGGCGGATGGTTCGGGTGCCGACGGCGGTGTCGTACCAGGCGCGCGAAGAGCGGCGCAGGTCGTCACCTCCGTCGGCGACGTCCCGGATGGCCCGGGCGAGGTCGGCGGGTCGAGTGGTGGGCGAGACGACGCCGTTGACGCCGTCTTCGATGAGTTCGGTGGCCGCGTTGCCCTCGTCCGCGACGAGGACGACGGGGGTGCCGTGCGCGTTCGCCTCGACGACGACGAGACCGTACCCCTCGCGGCGCGAGGGGTTCGCGAGGGCGAGGGCGCCGTGCATGAGGCGGTCCAGCTCGGCCTCGGACACGAAGCCGGGGAAGTCGGTCCACGACTCCCCGCCCACGCGGCGGACTTTGGCCCGGACGGCTTCGGAGCTGGGACCGGTGCCGAGGATCACGAGGCGCAGGTCGGGGATGTGCTCGCGGGCCGCGGCGATCGCGGCGGGGAGGACGTCCACGCGCTTGTCGGGGATGTGTCGGCCGGCGTAAAGGACGTAGGGCGGGCGGGCCGCCGGGCCGGGCTCGGCCACCTTCACCGCACCGTCGATCAAACCAGGGCTCACGAGGGGCGCTCGACGCAGGCCCTCGCGACGCAGCCGGTCGGCGGTCAACTGCGAGTGGCACGTGGCCACCGGTGTGATCGCGACGGCGGCGCGCTGCAGCGCCCAGGCGATCGTTCCCGTGACGGGTCCCGCGTACTCGACCCACTGGCGGCGATGCCACACCTCGAGGTAGTCGATGACGAGCGCGGTCCCCGATCCGAGAAGGGCGAGGCGCGCAGCGAAGACGTTGAAGATCGGCAGTCCGCTGACGATCACGGCGGCGTATCGGCGGCGCCGGCGCACCAGGGAAGTGAAGAGCGAGGCGGCGAAGCGGAGAGCCGCCGGGATGCGCCGCACGCCCCGGTCGTCGTACAGCGACAGGCGAGGGGTGATCGGAAGGACGCGGAAGCGTCCCTCCGTGGGGGTCTCGCCGTCCCATTGCCGCGAGGTGAGGTAGTCGACCTCGAAGCCCAGGTCGCCGAGTACCTCGGCCGTGGCGCGGTATTGGCGCTCGCCGCCGCCCGTGGTGAAGGGGAAGAGGCAGTCGTAGGCGACGGCGACCGTCGAAGAGCGCTCCACTCAGCACCCCTCGATACGGAAGAGCCGGGCGCTCGGCCCCTGGGAGTCGACGAGCACGAGGTGCTGCGAGGGGGTGAGGTCGTACAGACCCTTGCGGTCGAGTCCCACGCCGGGGTTGTTCCAGACGTTCTGCGAGCCGAAGTCGAGCACGTAGTCGATGCCGAGGCGGTCGACCGCCTCGCAGACCCGCGGGTCGGACTCGATGTCGCGCAGGTCGTTGTTCAGCAGCTCCTCATAGGGGCCGAACGTTCCAAACACATGCTTGCGCAGGACCTCACGGTCGCCGATCGCGTACGCCAAGGAGGTACCCGTCCAGGGGCTTCCGGCGATGAGCGCGTCCTGCGGCGTCGTCTCGGGGAGGCGCTCCAACAGGGCTTCCTCGTCGGAGGTCAACAACGGAGAGGTCGGCGTCAACGCGTAGGCGCCGCGCGCCTCCTGGGCGGCCCGGATGATGTTCGGGCTCGCTCCGACCGAGAAGACGACGAGCACGCCGACGACCGCGAGCGCGACCTGCAGCGATCGCCGCGACGACCGCGCGCGCAGCGCCCGCGAGGCGAGTTCCCAGATCGTCACCGCACCGAGCACCGCGACGGGGATACCGGCGGCGGGAAGCAGGGCGGCGAGCCGGAACGAGTCGTTGTACCAGGGGTTGGTCAACATCTCGCGGATCGGGTTGCCGACGGCCGTTCCCGAGACGAGCACGAACAGGACCGACGCCACCGCCATCGGGGCGGCCACGACGAGGAGTCGGGGCGTGCGGAGAATCGTCACGAGGCCGGTGATCACCAGGACCGACACGGTGATGGTGATCGTGTAGCCGTGCGGCGAGAGCAGGAGGGCTTCGCCGATGGATTGGGCGGTGCTCTGCCAGGGGGCCCAGCGCGACATCTCTGTGTTCGTCCGAGAGAACCGCCACAGGAACACCAGGACGAGCAGGATGCCGAGCAGGATGACGCCCACGGTGATCCAGCGGCGGCGACTCCGGTGCGCGAGGGCGTCTGTGACCAGCTGGACCGTGGCGATGGAGGCGCCGAGAGCCACCATCCCGAGGAAAGCGTTCGGGTGCGACAGGCCGACGCCGGCGGAGGCGACCAACAGGAGCACGCCCGCACGGACGAGAGCCGGAAGACCGCGGGATCGAAGCAGGTGCACGACCACGGCGACGCCGCCGGGGAGGACGGCGTACCCCATGGCATTCGGGTAGAGGACGCCGAAGTACATCAGGAGGATCGGGAAGGCGCCGAAACCGGTCGCCAGGGCTGCCGAGCTCACGGCGACGGCGAGGCGTTCCGAGAGCAGCGCAGTGCTCAGCGCGACGACCGAGAGCGGCCACGCGACGGCGCCGAGGGCGATGTTCGCCGCGTTGACGGCGACGGGGACCGAGACGCCCGTCACCTCGGCGGCGAGCGCCGCCACGGTGTGCCAGCCGTTCGGATAGAAGCCGATGTCGCTGGTGGCGCCGATGTGGAAGGCCGAGGCGTCGTGGGTGTCCACGGCGAACGCCACGGTGTTCAGGTGAACGATCGCATCGAACGTCTGCGAGATGTTGGAGGGGGCGCCGAACACGTATGCCAGCTGGAGCGCGATCACCACCGCGGCGACGACGAGCGCGAGCGAGCCGCCGATCGCGACGCGGCGCGGCGTGCGATCCTCGACCTCAGGGCCGACCCAGCGCCGCAGGCCGTACGCGGCGGCCGCAGCAACGACCGACAGGATCAGCAGCGGCAGCGGTGACCAGCCGAGGCCGATGATCGGGGCGATGGTCGCGGAGACGCCCAGGAGCGCGATCGACACGACCGGCGCGAGGGCGAGGATGCGCAGGCGCCTCACGCCCCATCCGGCCGCGAGAACCAGGATTCCGGGGACGGTGAGTGCGAGGATCGAGACGATCAACGGCATCACGATCACCGACCAGGAATCGCTCATGCACTCCCATTTCTCGCTCGACGACAGTCAGCCATGCTAACGGACGGTCGCTGACCCGCCCCTGAAGGCCCCGGCGGGGTGCCCGTTTAGACTGGGAGAGCGCGGCTTCCGTCCTCGCGCACCCGTCGACACGAAAGATGCCTCTCTGCATGGACCTCCTCATCGTCGGCTCCGGCTTCTTCGGCCTCACCATCGCCGAGCGCGCGGCCGCCGCGGGTCGCAAGGTGACCGTCATCGACCGTCGTCATCACATCGGCGGAAACGCCTACTCGGCGAACGAGCCCGAAACGGGCATCGAGGTGCACCAGTACGGTGCCCACCTCTTCCACACCTCCAACCCGACGGTGTGGGAGTACGTCAACCGTTTCACCCAGTTCACGAACTACGTGCACCGCGTGTACACGACGCATAAGAACGTGGTCTTCCCCCTGCCGATCAACCTCGGCACCATCAACCAGTTCTTCCAGGCCGCCTACACCCCCGACCAGGCCCGTGCGCTCGTGCACGAGCTCGCGGGGGAGTTCGAGGCGAAGGATGCCGCCAACCTCGAAGAGCGCGGGATCGCCCTGATCGGCCGCCCCCTGTACGAGGCGTTCATCCGCGATTACACCGCGAAGCAGTGGCAGACCGACCCGAAGGATCTGCCCGCCGAGGTGATCTCGCGACTGCCCGTCCGCTACACCTACGACAACCGCTACTTCAACGACACGTGGGAGGGCCTCCCCGTCGACGGCTACACCGCCTGGTTGGAGCGCATGGCGGATCACCCGAACATCGACGTGAAGCTCTCGACCGACTACTTCGACGAGTCGCAGCCGCTGAACAAGAAGGCGACCGTCGGGCAGGTGCCCGTGGTCTACACCGGACCGGTGGACCGCTACTTCGACTACGCCGAGGGCGAGCTGTCGTGGCGCACGCTCGACTTCGAGCAGGAGGTCCTGCCGATCGGCGACTTCCAGGGCACCAGCGTGATGAATTACGCCGACGCCGACGTGCCGTACACCCGCATCCATGAGTTCAAGCACTTCCACCCCGAGCGTGCCGACCGCTACCCGACCGACAAGACGGTCGTCGTGCGCGAGTACTCGCGCTTCGCGACGCGCGCGGACGAGCCGTACTACCCGGTCAACACCGCCGACGATCGCGCCGGCCTGCTCGCTTACCGCGAGCTGACCAAGGGGGAGCGGGACGTGCACTTCGGCGGTCGCCTCGGCACGTACCAGTACCTCGACATGCACATGGCGATCGGTTCCGCCCTCTCGATGTGGAACAACCAGCTCGCGTGACGTCGTCGTGCATCTGACCCTCGGGTCGCCCACCCGTCCCGTGCCCGTCGAGCGGCCGGCGGAGGGGCGTTGGGCGTACCGTCGCGACATCGACGGTCTGCGCGCCGTCGCGATCCTCCTGGTGGTGTCGTACCACGTCTGGTTCGGGCGGGTCTCGGGCGGCGTCGACGTCTTCTTGATGCTCTCGGCGTTCTTCCTCACCCGCGGATTCGTCCGTCGGATGGCGGGCCCGGCTCCGGTCCGTCCAATCCGACACCTGCTCGGTGTGTTCCGCCGCCTGCTCCCGGCGGCGGCCGTGACCCTGGTCGGCATCCTGGCCGTGGTGTGGGCGGTGTATCCCGAGGCGATGCGGCGTTCGGTCGCCGAGCAGGCGTGGGCATCGCTCGGGTACGTGCAGAACTGGCTGCTGGCCTCCGAGTCGGTGGACTACTACGCCCGCACCGACGTCCCGAGCCCGCTCCAGCATTTCTGGTCGATGTCGGTGCAGGGGCAGGCCTTCGTGCTGTGGGTGCTCCTGCTCTGGGGCTGCCAGGTCGTGGTCCGACGTCGCGGATGGTCGCCCGACCGCGTGGTCGGTGTGGTCTTCGGCGCGGTGTTCGCGATCTCGTTCGTCTACTCCGTCGTCCGCACCGCCTCGGCTCAGCAGCTGGCGTACTTCGACACGGGGGCGCGGCTGTGGGAGTTCGCCGCGGGGTCGCTGCTGGTCGTCGCCCTGCCCCACGTGCGTCTCGGGAGGGTGGCGCGCGCGCTCGTGGGATGGGCCGGGCTGGCCGGCCTGCTCGTCCTCGGCGCCGTGCTCGACGTCCAGGGCGGGTTCCCCGGGTTCCTCGCGCTGTGGCCCGTGCTGTGCGCCGCGGCGATCGTCGTGTCGGGCTCGGGCGAGACCGGCCGGTTCTCCCTCGCCGCGCTGCTCTCTTCACGACCGCTGCAGGCGATCGGTCGCGACGCGTACGCCCTGTACCTGGTCCACTGGCCGATCCTGGTCACCTTCCTCATCGTCAACGGCCGCACCGAGGTGGGCCTGGTCGGCGGGGCGGGGATCATCGCGCTCTCGCTGCTGCTCGCTCGTCTTCTGACGTGGGCCGTCGACCGTCCTGTCCGCGCCTGGCGACGGAGTGACCCCTCGGTCCTCGTGCCGGTGGCGGTGCTCACCGTCGCTGCCGCCGTCGTCGCCGTGCCCGTCGGGGCCTGGCAGACGTCGACCTGGGCGCAGGAGCGGGCCATCGAGGCGCGTGCCCTGCAGACGAACCCGGGAGCGGCCGTTCTGCGCGACCCTTCGCTTCCCATGCCCGCGGCGGATGCCCCGCTGCTTCCGCTTCCGACACTGCTCGACGACGAGTGGATGCTCCTGGACCGCGAGTGCACGGGCGAGTGGGCGACCGATGTTGAAGCGCTGCGCGGGACCTGTTCCGAGACCAGTGAGACACCCGGAGCCCGCCAGACCGTCGTCGTCATCGGCGACTCCCACTCCCAGCAGATGACGAGTGCCCTCCGGCCCGTGGCCGAGGCCAACGGCTGGGGCGTGGTGTTCCTCATCAAGGGCGGGTGCTCGATGGGTCTCGACGAGCCGGGGATGGATGAGCGGTGCGACGGGTGGCGCGAAGCGGCCATCCAGCTCGTCGAGCAGGTTCGGCCCGACGCGGCGATGACCGTCGTGACGCGGTCGGATGCCGGTGAGGACGACGAGCGCCTGCGTCCGGGGATCGAGCGGTTCCTCGACCGGATGGAGGGTGCCGAAGTCGAAGTGCTCGGTTTCCGCGACAACCCACGCTTCGCCTTCAACATGTACGACTGCGTGATCGAGGCGGGCGACCCGCTCGACTGCGCCGTCCCGCGTTCAGCGTCGCTGGCCGACCGGAATCCGGCCGATGACCTCGATCGTGCGGGGCTTCAACTCGTCGATCTGACGCCCTGGATCTGCCCGGACGACCTTTGCGTCGGCGTGATCGGGAACGTCGCGGTCTACCGCGACGACAATCACCTGACCCGCCTCTACGGGCGATCGCTCGGCCCGTCGGTGGCGGAGCAGCTCCCCGTCACGATCGGCTGAGCCGAGGGGTGCGGCGGAGCCCGCCGATCACGGGTGCGCTTGCCGTCTCGGCGGACGGCCGCGCGGCCCCGCGGGTGGTGCCCCGCGTCGAGCCGCGCGATCGGTTCAGCTGACCGGCTGCGACTGCTCCAGCGGCGGCATGGGCTTCCACGACGCGTCGTGCAGGATGCGCCGGCCGTCGCGGAGTCCGCGGAAGAGGTGGCTCGTGCCGGTGATCTTGCGCTCGACGACGACGAGGCGGATGAGTTCCTTGACGAAGGTGAGCGTCGTCCCGAGGGTGAAGGGCAGCGCGCGGTAGACGCCGAGCGCGCGGTAGTACTTCTGCAGGTAGGCGCGGTTGCGCATGATGTAGTACCGGTACGCGTCGCTCGAGGCGTTCATGTGCCGGATGCCCATGTCCCACTGCTTGATCTCGCGCGTGCGACGCAGCACGAACTCGTTCACGATGACCGACGGCGTCTGGCGCGAGGCCAACCACCCGTAGAGCTGGTCGTCCCAGTAGATGAAGAAGCGCGGATCGGGGAGGCCGATCTTGGCCACGATGTCGCGGTGGATGAACATGCCCTCGAAGCAGCCCGAGTTCATCGGCTTGAAGCCGGAGTCGTCGAACTCCGCCGGAGCGAAGGGGATGGGGATCGCCATCGACTCGGCCACCCGGTACTGCCAGTAGAACTCGCTGCCGTCGTAGTCGTACCGGCGGCCCTGGATGCTGCGGAAGCGGGGGGTCCAGTGGCCCATGCGGGCGAGCCCGTCGGTGACCACCTCGACGTCGTCGTCCATGAGCCAGATCCACTCGGACCCGAGTTCGTAGGCGACGCGCATGCCCTCGCTGAAGCCCCCGGAACCACCGGTGTTCGTGTCGAGGCGGCGGTAGACCAGTTCGGTGGGCAGGCGGTCGCGGAACGACTCGACCACCGCGGTCGTGTCGTCGGTCGAGGCGTTGTCGATCACGACGAGGCGACCGGGCGCCGGGTCCATGCGCTCGATGCTCTCAAGCAACCGCGTCAGCAGGTGCGTGCGGTTGTAGGTGACCACGACGATCGTCGCGGTCTTCGGGTCGAACGGGGCCGTGGTCACGGACGCTCCTCGAAGGTCGCGCGCCAGTTGGCCTCGGAGACGAGGTCGGGCAGGGCGCGGCGGTACTGACGGGACAGGCGGGGCCATTCGCGCTGGAGGCGGCGGTGCAGCTTCCAGCTGTCGATGAGCATGCGGCGGAACATCGCGCGATCGCGCGTGTAGATGTTCTTGCCCGACCCGTCGGCGGCGCTCACGAGAGCGCTGTCGAAGCGCGGCACGCGCCACCAGTGCGCGTCGCCCTTGCCGAACTCGACCTCGGGCTGCGCGACGTTCTCGGGCTGGGGGGTGTGGAACCAGTGCGACACCAGCGTCCGCGCCGTGAAGGTGCGCAGCGACAGGCCGGTCGGGCTGTCGAACTCGTGCTTCTTGAGCAGCTTGAAGACCTGGCGGCCGCGACGCGAGCGCAGCGGGACGCCGGAGTCCTTGTGCACGACGGTCTCGGCGTGCTTCTTCGCCACCAGCCGGGCCTCGGGCATGGCGGTGGCGAGGTTCGCGCGCATGTGATCGGGACCCGACAGGACGTCGCGCAGGGCGCGGTGACGCAGCTCGACGGGGTAGTACTGCATCATCATGAGGTGCTTGAGGTCGACGCGACGGCTGTGGCGGATGAGCGTCCCGCCCAGCGACGATCGCGAGTGCAGGAGGGCGGCGACGATGCGGTTGCGCGCGTGGAAGTACGCCTGCCAGTCGATCGAGTCGTCCTTGCCCAGCCACGACACGTGCCAGAGCGCGACACCGGGCATGGAGACCGTGGGGTAGCCGGCATCCCGAGCCCGGACGCAGAACTCCGCGTCGTCCCACTTGATGAAGGCGGGGAGCGACAGGCCGATCTCGCGCAGGATGCTGGTGGGGATGAGGCACATCCACCAGCCGTTGTAGTCGGCGTCGAGCCGCATGTGCAGCAGGGGGCTCTGGCGCAGGTTGGCGACGCTGAAGTCGTGGGGGAGGCGCTCCTGGTACAGCGCGCGCCACATGAAGGGGGCGTCGTCGACGACCTCGGCCCACGCGTGCAGCTTGGGCCGGTCGAGCAGGTCGAACATGTGGGCGCCGACGATCGTGGGCACCGAGGCGTACCGTCCGAACACCACGGAGCGGCGGATCGACTCCGGCTCGATGCGCACGTCGTCGTCGAGCAGCTGCACGAAGTCGCTGCCCTCGCGGGCGAGGGTCTCGACCATGGCGCGGGCGAAGCCGCCGGAGCCGCCGAGGTTGGGCTGACGCAGCACCTGGAGAGTGTCGCCGAGACGCTCGGCCACCTCCGGGTAGGCGTCCTGCGCCTCGACCAGGTCGGTGCCCTGGTCGATGATGAACACCCGGTCGACGACGTCGAGGACGTCGGGCGCGTCGGCGAGGGCCTTCAGCGTCTCGACGCAGTAGTCGGGTTTGTTGTAGGTCGTGACGCCGATGCTCGCCTTGCCGCCGCGGACCGGCTCTTGCTCGGTGGTCCATTCGGCGCCCTCGAACATGGCGTCCGCGCGGTCGGCGGCGACGTCGAACCAGATCCAGCCGCCGTCGCTGTACTGATCGAGGACGAGGTCGAACGAGGTGGCGACGGCATCGCCGCGCACCTCACGGGTCTCGATGCGCTGCTTGGTGCCGCCGCCGTTCGAGCGGTACACGAGCACCGTGGCGTCGCCCGAGGTGTGCACCGTGAGGCGGACCTGGCGCACGGCCGTCCAGTGCTGCCAGTACGAGGCGGGGAAGGCGTTGAAGTACGTGCCGAACGACACGCGTCGACCCGCGACGATGCGGGCGCGGTGGCGATCAAGGATGTTGCTGAGCTGGGCGACGTTGGTGACCCGCACCGGTTCCTCGTCGATGGTCGACCACGTCTCGGGGTCGACGTACAACGGGAGGAGGTCGGGGTCGCGGTCGAGCGGCAGCACGGCGTTCTGCAGGGTGTACGTCACGAAGAGATCTTTCGGTCGAGGAGCCGCGGCCGCGGACGGCCAGCGGGAAGTCTACCGGGCGCTCTCCGCGCCACCCTGAGCGTCCGACGCTTGCCGGTCAGAGCGCGGGGCGCTGCAGTTCGCCGCGTTCGATCGAGATGCTCTGTTCGCTCGGGCCGACGCCCACGAGCGGGGTCTGCTTGATCTTCGCGCCGAACAGGACCACGAACATCCAGCCCCACAGCAGCAGGGGGCCCGAGTCGGTCAGTCCCTGCGCGACGAGGAGGGCGCCGACGAGGGTCGGCAGGAGCGTGAGGGGAGAGTGCGGGCGGTCGGCACGCAGGTCCCACCGGGGGCGATCGACGGCGAAGAACCACGACCTCCACAGGTAGGCGAGGTACACGAGCGCCAGCAGTGCCACGCCCACCCCGCCGAGCTGCAGGTACGCGTCGAGCCACATGCCGTGCGCCTGGGCGACGGTCTGCCCCTGGTCGACGATCCAGCCGTCGATGAGCGGCTCCGTGGTGATCCACGGCGTCGAGAACCCCCAGCCGATGAACGGATGCTGGTCGGCCCGGGTGAGCACGTCGGCCCAGATGCCCTCGCGACCCGTGAGGTCGGCGCCGCGGCCCAGCATCTCGAAGATCGTGTCGCGCCCGAACCACAGCGCCGCAGCGCCCCCGAGCCCGATCGCGGCGTAGAGCAGGTACCACCGCGTGCGCTCGCCGGGGCGCTTGGCCGTCCGCATGACCAGGACGGTCCCCAGCACGAGCGCGACGAAGGCCGCGGCGATGACGGCGGTGATCGACGCGGCGCGGACGAAGAGGAATCCGGCCACCGCGATCCACACGATGAGCAGGGCCCGCCGAGGCGCCCCCGCCGCCAACCGCACGCCGAAGACGATGATGGCGACGAGCATGACGGCCGCCAACAGGTCGGCGTCGCCGTAGATCCCCTGGATCCGGCCGCCCGTGAGGAGGGCGCCGTCGGACCAGGGGGCGACCGGATCCGCGCCTGCGGTCGGCGCGGCGAATCCCGGGAGCAGCGGTCCCCGGACGATCAGAGCGACCGCGATCTCGAAGAGGAGCGAGAGCCCGACTACCCACTTCGCGGCGGACGCAATCGCCCGCACGACATCCCTCCAGGTGAGGACGGCGCCGACGAACAGTCCCTGGAAGGTCGTGATCCACAGCAGAAGGAGAGTCAGGACGGATGCCGCGGGCCACGCGCTCCATGCGAGCGATGCGGTCGCCCAGACGAGGTAGCCGGCGGCGATCCACGGCAGTCGCCGGACCGCGAGGGGTGGGCGGACCACGAGCCACACGACTGCCGACACGACGGCGGTGGCCGCCACGACCACGGCGGTCGCGGCCGGTCCGACGGCGTGTACGAGGCCGACACCGCCGAGGGCGAGCACGAGCAGGAGGACGCACCAGGCCCGGAGCAGCAGGTGCCCGGTCGTCTCGCGCGCCGGTGCCGTCGGCAGCGCCGACACCGGGTGATTCGTGTGCATCGCCATGGTCTGTTCAGGGTAGCGGTCGGCATCCGTCGCCGTCGGGTGCGCACATTATGCTGACGCCGTGCTGATCGCCATCTCGAACACCCCCCGCGACTACGCCTGGGGGAGCCCGACCCTCATCGCCGACCTGGAGGGGCGCGAGCCCACCGGGGCCCCCGAAGCCGAGGTGTGGTTCGGCGACCACCCGGGATCGCCGGCCGAGGTGCACGACGGCTCCGCCCGCACGCTCGACGCGTGGCTGCCGGCCGTCGCGGCCGAGCAGGGTGTTCCCGCGAAGCTGCCGTACCTGTTGAAGCTCCTCGCCGCGGGAGCTCCCCTCTCGATCCAGGTGCACCCCTCGAAGGAGCAGGCGGTCGAGGGCTTCGCCCGTGAGGAGCGTGCCGGGGTTCCCCGCGATGCGGGGGAGCGCAATTACAAGGACGACAACCACAAGCCCGAGGTGATCGTCGCGCTGAGCGACACCTTCACCGCCCTCGCGGGGCTCCGCGCCCTGGAGCGCACGCGTGCCCTCGTCTCGGCCCTGGGTGACGCTCCCGCCGTCGAGACCCTGCGGGCCCACCTGGCCGGCGACGACGCGCTGCGCTCCGCGATCGGTTGGCTGCTCGGCGAGGCTGAGCGCGCCGAGATCGAAGAGATCGTGGATGCCGCGGCCTCGGCCGAGGCGCCGGAGTTCGGCGCCGAGCTGGCCCTGACGCGGTCGCTGCAGGCGGCGTACCCCGCCGACCCGGGCATCGTGGTTGCCCTGCTGATGAACCTCGTCGAGCTGCGCCGCGGGGAGGCCATCTTCGTCCCCGCCGGCGTCCTGCACGCCTACGTCGCCGGTCTCGGCGTCGAGATCATGGCGGCGAGCGACAACGTGCTGCGCGGGGGCCTGACGCCCAAGCACATCGACGTGACCGAACTGCTCGCCCTCGTCGATTTCCGGCCGGCCGAGCCCCCGTTCCTGCGCCCGGTCGCGACGGGCGAGAACGCCGAGGTCTTCGCGCCCGGGATCGCCGACTTCGCGCTCGGTCGCTTCGAGGTGGGCCCCGCGGGCAGCCTGGAGCTCCGCGGTGTCGCGATCGCCCTCGGCGTGACGGGCGAGACCGTGCTCACGGGCGCCTCGGGGCGGAGCATCACCGTGCTCCCGGGTCAGGCCGCCCTCGTCACGCCCGACGAGTCCCCTCTGGCCGCGGACGGTGGCGGCGAGGTCTTCGTCGCCATGCCCGGTGCGTGAGAGCCGCGACACGCCGGGGACGCGGCTAAAGGTTCACCTCGCCCTTGAGGGTTTACGATCCGCGACTTGACTCAGCGGAATGACACGGGTGTAATTATGACTGCGCGGAACCGCGTCATGGGGGCTTGAACGAGGCGGAGGACGATATGGCGACGTCGCAGTACCGGTCCGGTGTCCCGGAGAATTGGTTCGTCGATCCGGTCGATCTTGGTGTACCCGGCGTCCGCCGCGACATCGACTCCACCGAAGAGAACACACTCGCCTGGCAGACCGACGCGCTCTGCTCGCAGACCGACCCCGAGGCGTTCTTCCCCGAGAAGGGCGGCTCGACGCGAGATGCCAAGCGCATCTGCACGTCGTGCGACGTCAAGTCGGAGTGCCTCGAGTACGCGCTGCAGAACGACGAGCGCTTCGGCATCTGGGGCGGCCTCAGCGAGCGCGAGCGCCGCAAGCTCAAGCGTCGCGCCTGATCCGCGTCATCCGTCCGCTCGAGCGATCCTCGCGCCGACGGCGCGGCGTCCGTGATCGGAGGAGCACGCGCTTAGGCTGATCCGCGTCATGCCCGCCCGTGTTCACGCCATCCTCGTCGTGCGTCCCGAAGGACGCACTCCTGCAGCGAACCATCTGGAGCGCACCCTCTCGGCCCTCGCCGCCCAGACCCGCCCGGTCGACGCCCTCACGATCGTGCTGTGCGGCTCCGACCCCGCGCTGACGCGTCTCGCCGCCTCCTCCGGTGCGGAGGGAGTCATCACGGCCCCGGCCGGCACCTCGTTCGCCGCCGCCACGGCCCTGGCCACCCCACGCCTCACCGGCGATGCGGTCTGGCTGCTCGCGCAGGACACCGCGCCCGACCCCGACGCCCTGGTGCGCCTGGCCGGCGCCCTCGAACTCTCGCCCCCGCTGGTCGTCGCGGCCCCCAAGCTCGTCGCGTGGGACGACCGCGACGCGATCCTCTCGCTGGGCGTGAGCATGAACCGCTACGGCGGCACCGTCGAACTCGCGGCCGGCGAGCTCGATCAGGGACAGCGCGACGGCGATGCCGACGTGCTCGGCGCCGACGTCCGCGGCCTGCTCGTCCGCCGCGACGCCTGGACCGCGCTCGGCGGTCTCGACCCCGCGCTGGGCGGCGCCGACGAGGGGCTCGATCTGGGCGTGCGCGCGCGTCTCGCGGGCCACCTCGTCTCGCTCGTGCCCGCCGCCCGTGTCGCCGTCGCCGGCGACGGGGTCGCGGCGATGGCCCGCGGTCGCCGCCGCGCGCGGCGCCGCGCCTTCGCGACACGGACCGCGCAACTCCACCGCCGTCTGGTCTACGCGCCCGCTCCGGCGGTGGCGCTGCACTGGCTGTCGCTGCTGCCGCTCGCCCTGTGGCGCACGATCCTGCACCTGGTCTCGAAGGTCCCGTACCGCGTCCTCCCCGAGTGGGGGGCGACGCTGCTCGTCATGGCCCGACCGGCGGCCATCGCCCGGGCCCGTCGTCGCATCCGCTCCTCGCGGGTGGTCGGATGGTCACGACTCGCGCCGCTCCGGGTCTCCCGCTCGGAGATGCGGCTGCGCTGGGAGAGCGACGTCGCCGACCCCGACGCCCCCGTGCGCTCGGAACTGCGCTTCTTCGTCGGCGGGGGAGCATGGGCGGTGCTCGGCGCCCTCGCGGTCTCGGCGGCCCTCTTCGCCCCGTTGCTGGCGTGGCCCGTGCTCGGCGGGGGAGCCCTCGCCCCGCTGCGCCAGAACGTCGCCCAGCTGTGGCAGGACGCCGCGTGGGGAGCGCGCCCCCTCGGCCTGGATGCCATCGGCCCGGCGGACCCGTTCTCGGCTCTCGTCGCCCTGATCGGCACACTGTCGCCCGGTGACCCCTCGCGCGCGTTCGTCGTGCTGTGGGTGCTCGCTCTTCCGCTCGCGGTGCTGGGCGGGTGGTTCGCCGCGACCCGCGTGACCGAGTCGTCGATGCTGCGCATCGTCGCCGGTGGCGCCTGGGCGCTCGCCCCCACCTTCCTCGCGTCCCTCACCGAGGGGCGCCCGGCCGGTGTGCTCGTCCACCTGCTCCTGCCATGGCTCTTCTACGCCGCGTGCGTGGCGCATCGCTCGTGGGCTCCCGCGGGAGCGGCATCCCTCCTGCTCGTCGCCGTCCTCGCGTGCGCGCCCTCGCTCGCGCCGGCGGTCGTGGTCCTGTGGTCGGCGGCGCTCGTCGTCGTCGCGCTCGTGGCCGGCCGCGGTGTCGCCCGCGTCGTGTGGCTCCTGATCCCCTCGGCGGTCGTCTTCGCCCCCCTCGTGTGGACCCAGGTGCGCGCCGGCAACCCCTGGGGCCTGCTCGCCGACCCCGGCATCGTCTACGCGGGAGCCGAGGCCTCGGCCACGCCGCTCGGCCGCGCGCTGTTGGCGGCCGGGTTCCCCACGTCCGACCCGGGCGGGTGGGCCAGCCTGACCGGGGGACCGGTCTGGTGGGTGGGCCTGCTCGTGGCCCCTCTCGCGGTCCTGGCCGTTCTCGCCGTGCTCACGCCGCGGTGGATAACGGCATCCGCCCTCATCGTCATCGCCGTCGCGGGCCTGGCCACCGCCTTCGCCGCGGTGGGGATCGCCGTGTCGTTCGACCACTCGGAGCCCGTGCCGATCTGGCCGGGAGCGGGTCTCAGCCTCGCGTGGATCGGGCTCGTCGGCGGGGCCGTAGTGGCCCTGGACGCTGGCATCCCCGCGCGCGTTCGCGTGCTCCGACCCGTCGGCGCGCTCCTCGCCCTCGCCGCTCTCGCCGTCTCGGTCGCCCCGGCCCTGACCGCGCAGACCGCCGGCCCCGGCACCGACCGCTCCGTCCTCACGAACGGTCCCGTCTCGACCCTCCCGGCGTTCGTCGCCGCCGAGGGCCGCGGTTCGCTCGACATCGGCACGATCGTCCTCGACCCGCGCTCCGACGGGCTGCGCGTACAGGTGGTGTGGGGCGGGAGCGCCACCCTCTCGGGGCAGAGCACCGTCGAAGCCACGCGCACGACGGCCGACGATCAGGACGTCGAGCTCGCGGCCCTCGCGGCCGACCTGGTCACCCCCTCCGCCGACGACGTCGTGTCGCGGCTCGCCGCGCGCGGGATCTCGTTCGTGCTGCTCGAGTCGGCCCCCGCCGGCGAGGACGACGTGATCCGGGGCACGCGACTCGGAGCGGCCACCTCGCTCGACCAGCGCGACCTGCTCGACCCCGTGGGGGCGACCACACGCGGCGACCTGTGGCGGGTGAACACGGCGATCACGCCGCGTCCCGCGCTCGACGACCACCGTCTGGGCCTCCAGCGACTCGTCGCCGTCGGTTCGCTCGGTGTCGTGCTCGTCGCGCTCCTGCTCGCGGTACCCACCGCGGCCTCGCGGCGGGTCGCCCGCCGGACGCCGCGCATCGTCGGCCCGAACCCGGGAGGATCCCGATGAGCGAGCGTCGTCTCGTCCGTGTCGCCGCCACGAGCGCCCGCGTCGTCGCGGGAGCCGCGGTGGCGACGGCCGCCGTCATCGGCACGGTCGTCGGCATCGCCGCGCCCTGGCCGCAGTACTCCGCGACCCCCGTGCGCGTGCAGGCCACGCCGGCCCCCGGCGACACGCTCCTGGCGTGCGACGGTCCGCTGCTGGCCCTCGGGCGAAGCGCCGACTCCGCGAGCTCGCTGAGCTCGGCGGCCGGCCAGCAGGTGGTCAGCGGTCCCGCCGACTCTGACGCCTCCCCGACCGCGCTGACGGGGGCGACCTCCGACGCCTCGGGCGACGCCGAGGCCCTGCGCGCGGCCCCCCGTGACGGCGCCCCGTCCCCGCTCGCCGCCGCCGGGTCCGCCACGGCCGCCGCGAGCGACCTCGTCGGTTTCGCGGCATCCGCCTGCCGCCCGCCCCTGGCGGAATCGTGGCTCGTCGGGGGCGCGACCACGACGGGCGCCAACGATCTGGTCGTCCTCGCCAATCCCGGAGCCGTCCCCGCGACCGTCCAGCTGTCGGTCTACGGCGCCAAGGGGGTGTCGGATCCGCCCAGCGGTCAGAACCTCGTGGTCCCCGCGGGCGGTCGCCGTGTCGTGCCCCTCGCCGGTCTGCTGCTCGGAGAAGAGAGCCCGGTCGTGCGCGTGGTGTCGTCGGGTGCCCCGGTGCACGCGTCGCTGCAGGCGCAGCTGACGCGTCTGCTGCTGCCGGGCGGGGTGGATCAGGTCGCGCCTCTCGCGCAGGCCGACACGCGACTGGTCATGCCTGGCGTCCAGGTCCCCGCCGCGGACGCCAGTCAGGCGGGCACGGTGCTGCGCCTGCTGTCTCCCGGATCCGACGCCTCGGCGACCGTGACGCTCGTGCCGAACGACCCCTCGGTCAGCGCTCCCGCCCCCACCGACATCCCCCTCACGGCGGGGCTGCCCACCTCGGTGAACCTGTCGGGTGCCGCTGCCGGCGCGTACACGGTCGACGTGTCGGCCACCGCGCCGATCGTCGGGTCGACGTGGTCGACCACCGGTTTCGGTGAGGGCTCCGATTTCGCCTGGTACGTCCCCGCGCCCGCCGTCTCGACGCCCAGCGCGATCGCGGTCGCCTCGGGCGTGGGCGCGAACCTGGTGATCGCCGGCGGCGACACCGACACGACCGTCACCCTCACCCCCGCGGACGGGGGCGCCGCGGTGACCACGGCGGTCACCGCCGGCGCGAGCGTCGCCGTGCCGGTCGCGGCGGGCGTCTATCGTCTCGAGACGGGGGCGCCCGTGCGCGCGGCCGTCACGTACGCGGGCGCCGGTGCGCTGGCGTCGTACCCCCTGTGGCCGGCGGATGCCGCGGCCTCGGCGCTCACGATCCTGCCGTAGCGTCGCGCCGCCCGGTGCGGGTCAGAAGAAGCGGAAGCGTTCGGGGCCGAGGTCCCACGGGTCGCGGTCGAGGTACTCGGCGGCCGCCCGGAAGACCGCGCCCTCGATCATCATCCGCCGGTGCAGGTCATCGTCGTGATGGGGGTGACCCAGGCGTTCGATCGGCACGCGGTAGAGGATGATGCGCTTCTCTTCGCGCAGGACGGTCCAGCGCGGGATGCCGTCGGCCGCGGCGGGAGGCATGATCCCGATCTCGAACGAGACCTCGCGCAGGTCGGTCCAGGCCGAGCGGAGGAACTCGGCGGCGGCGCCGACCGCGATGTCGAATCTCTCGACGCGGGTGTCGATCGGAGGCAACGGCGGGCGTACGACCGGGCTGCGATTCTCACGGCCGTGACGACCGTGCCGCGAGGGGCGGGCCACGGGTCGCGCTTCGCGGGACCGACGACGCATCATGCGTTCATCCTACGTTCGCCCGCCGACCCGAAGTCATCCGGAGGACGCCGGACGGCCCGCGGGTCGGCGTCGGCGCGTCGGGCGAAGAGGCGGGCCGCGATCGACTCACGGGACGACGACGACCTTGCCGGCGATGCGCCCCGCCATGGCCTCGGCGTGCAGGGCGGGCAGGTCGACGAGGTCGATGCGCCGGTCCACCTCGACGATGAGCTCGCCCGCGTCGACGAGAGCGACGATCGCGGCGAGCCGCGGGGTGTCGGCCCGGACGAAGACGGTCTTGGCGTCGACGCCGCGGCGTTCGTCGCCGGGGGTCGCCATGAACGCCGTGGTGCTGACGACGACCCCGCCGTCGCGCACCAGGCCGACCAGAGCGGCGAAGTCGTCGGGATCGAGAGGGGCGAGGTTCAGCAGCACGTCGACGGGTTCGTCGACGACGTCGAGCAGCGAGGCCCGCGTGCGGTCGACGATCTGGTCGGCCCCCGCCGCACCGACGGCGTCGAGGCTGCGCGGGCTCGCCGTGGCGATGACGTGCGCCCCCGCGCGGTGGGCGAGGCGCACGGCGTGGATGCCGACGGCTCCTCCCGCGCCCACGATCAGCACCCGCTGGCCGACGCGGAGCCCGCCGTCGTCGAACAGCGCCTGCCACGCGGTCAGCGCGACGGAAGGAAGGGCTGCCGCATCGACGAGATCGACGGCGCGGGGAGCCGCCGTGACCGCATCGGCGGGGGCCACGACGTACTCCGCGGCGCCGCCGTCGGTCTGCATGGGGAGGAACCCGATCACGGCCTGACCCATCTCGACGCCCTCGACGCCGGCACCGACCGCGTCGATGGTGCCCGACACGTCGTAGCCGGGGACATGGGGGAGCTGTACGGGAATCGGGAGGAAGCCGGCGCGCATGCCGTTGTCGGCGGCGTTGAACGCGGATGCCGCGACCTTCAGTCGCACCTGCCCCGGGCCGGGTGTCGGCAGCTCGACGTCGTCGAGTCGCAAGACGTCGGGTCCGCCCACTTCGTGGAATCGCATGGCCTTCATGGGGATGTCCTTTCGCGTTGTGCTTCGGATTCGAAGCAATACCGGAACGCTAACACTGCTACGAACTCGAAGCAAGATAGGATTCCGGCATGACACGGAACACCGCGGAGGTCACCCGCACGCAGCTCCAGGCGTACTTCGCCTTCACCGAAGTGAGCAGCCTGCTGCGTCACGCGGTCGAGAAGCAGCTCCGCGATGCCGGTGATCTGAGCTACGTGCAGTTCCAGCTGCTGGCGACCCTGGGTGACAGTCCCGACGGGCGCCTGCGCATGACGGACCTCGCCGACCGGGTCGTCTACAGTCGTAGCGGTCTGACCTACCAGGCGCAGGTGCTCGAGGGGCGGGGTCTGGTGACGCGGGCGCCGTCGCCCGACGACGAGCGCAGCGTGGTGGTCGCCCTCACCTCGGCGGGGCGCGACGTGCTCGGCGCCGTCTTCCCCGGCCACATCGATGCGTTGCACCGACTGCTCTTCTCATCGCTCACCGACGCGGACATCGCCGACCTGGCGCGGATCCTGCAGCGCGCCGCCGATCACCTGCGGGCGGATCCGCCGCGATCCGCGGCTCCGCGTCAACGCAAGGCGTGACGAGCGGTCGATCGGCGGACCGTCCATGCCGGTCGCTCGGCGAGCGAAGCGCGGCGCGGCGTCCGCGCGGTGTCGGAGGGGTTGACTAGGCTGACCCGCGATGCGCGACAGACTCTGCTCGAAGGTGGGATGCGCCCGCGAGGCGATGAGCACCCTCACCTACGACTACGGCGACCAGATGGCGGCTCTCGGCCCCCTCGGTCCCGCGGGCGACCCGCACGCGCACGATCTGTGCGCGATCCACGCCGACCGGCTGTCGGTGCCCAAGGGCTGGGTCGTCGTTCGTCACGAGACGCTGCGCACCTGATCCGCTGAGCGCTCTCGCGAGGGAGCGTCCCTCAGGCGCGCGTCGCTGGGAATAGCCGCTCGCGGCGACGGCTTTCGGCGACTCACGCTTTTTCCGTCAGGTCCGCTGCCCGCTCGTTCTCGAGCAGCAGCGCGCGGTACTCGCGGTCCCGGCGCACCGCCGACACCGCGCGAACGAGCCCCTCCGGGTCGGACGGGGGCAGCGGCGAGACGAAGGGACGCACGGCCTCGGCGAGCGAGGCGGCCACGCGTACCCGGGCGGCCGGCTCGAGCGCGTCGGCTCCGCGGACGAACTGCGCGACGCGCGCGGCCAGTCGATCGGGCAGGCGCGACACGTCGGCGATCGCTGCCCAGGATTCCCACCCCGGGGGCAGACCCGGGGCCGGAGCAGGAAGCCGGCGCGTGCGCGTGCGCTCGCTCGCGGTCCCGGCGAGCAGATCGCCCAGACGCTGAGCGCGCGGGGTGAACATGCCGACGACCGCCGCGATCGCGCCGAGCGTGAACCACACCTCGAGCACCCCGGTGAGCGAGCGGATGAGGGCCTGGCGGAAGCCCGCGGCCCCGCCGTCGGTACGGACGATGCGCGCGCCCACGGCGAGGCGGCCGAGGCTCCGGCCGCGCGAGAGGGTCTCGACGGTGGTGGGGATCGCGACCGTCACGAGCACCAGCAGCGAGATGACGCCGATCCGGACGGCGGACTCGGGCAGGGTGCCCGCCGCGACCATCGACACCAGCAGCAGTGCGCCGCCGATGAGGAGGACGACCCCGACGAGGAAGTCGATGACGGCGCCGACCGCGCGCAAGAAGAAACCGACGGGCTGGACGTCGAGGGCGACGGCCTCTCCGGTCAGCGTCTCATCGGCGCTCGTGTGGACGAGGGCGACCGCGGGAGCGGGGGTCGACGACGAAGCCATGCGTACAGTTGACCACATGGACCTCGACGCCCTGACGGCCGCCCGGCGCGACGAGTGGGCGCGGCTCGACGAACTGGGCCGTCGCAAGCGCCTGAGCGGCCCCGACGTCGACGAACTCGTCACCCGTTACCGCGCGGCCTCGGCCGACCTGGCCGACATCAAGACCTCGGCCGGACGCACGCCCGAGGGTGATTACGTCTCGATCCTGCTGGCGCGGACGCGCCTGCGTCTCACGGGCGTCCGCGACAACGTCCTGCGGCAGCTCCCGCGCTTCTTCGTGCTGCAGCTTCCGGCGGCGTTGTACCGCGTGCGGTGGAGCACGCTCGCCGTGACCCTGGGCTTCCTCGTGGTCGCGACGCTCGTCGCCCTGTGGATCTCGGGCGACCCCGCGGCCGTGGCGGCGTTGGGGGATAGGAGTCAGCTGCAGAACTACGCCGACGAGCAGTTCGTGAGCTACTACCGCGAGAACCCGAACGCGATCTTCGCCGGGTCGGTCTGGACGAACAACGCCTGGATCGCGGCGCAGTGCGTGCTGTTCGGGGTCACGGGCATCTGGCCGCTCATGGTGATCATGCAGAACGCCGTGGGGGTGGGGACGTCGGCGGCGATCATGTTCTCGTTCGACCGCGGCGACCTGTTCTTCCAGTTCATCCTCCCGCACGGTCTGCTCGAGCTCACGGCGATCTTCGTCGCGGGAGCGGCGGGCCTGCAGATCTTCTGGGCGTGGGTCGCCCCGGGCCGGCGGACGCGGGCGGAGGCGCTCGCGGCGGCGGGTCGGTCGCTCGCGACCGTGGCCGTGGGTCTGGTGTTCGCCCTGGCCCTGTCGGGCCTCGTGGAGGGGTTCGTGACCCCGCGCGAGTGGCCGTGGCAGATCAAGATCACGATCGGCGCTCTGGCCCTCGGGATCTTCCTCTTCTACATGCTGGTCGTGGGTCGACGCGCGGCGCGCGTGGGCGAAACGGGCGACCTCACCGAGTACGAGGCGGGCACTCCGACGCTGACGGCGGGGTGACGGCATCCGCTCACTCGGGTGAACCAGGTTCGAGGTTCCGTCTGTTTCCCGCGTGTCATTTTTGATTCACTCAAAAAAAGATACGCTGGTCGTATGCTCGACAGTCGACCGGACGCTCCCGCGGATGCCCTCATCCGCGGGGCGGGTCTGCGGGTGACGGCGACACGCATCGCCGTCCTCGAAGCCCTCCGCGCCCGGCCGCACGCCACCGCCGACGACGTCTTCGACCGGATCGTCGGCTCCCTCCCCGGAACGAGCAAGCAGTCGGTGTACAACGCGCTCGGCGATTTCGCCGACGCGGGACTCGCCCGCCGTATCGAACCCGCCGGCCACGCCGGAACCTTCGAACTGCGCGTGGGCGACAACCACCACCACGTGGTGTGCACCGGGTGCGGCCGCATCGACGACGTGGACTGCGTCGTCGGGTCTGCGCCGTGCCTGCACATGCCGGAGGGAAGCGGCTTTCTCATCGAAACCGCAGAGGTGACGTTCTGGGGCGTGTGCTCCGATTGTCGGGCGAAGTCCGAAGCCGAAAAACCGAGAGGATCCCGATGAGCGACGCTCTGAACGGGTGCCCCGTCTTCCACGATGGTGCTGCCCCCGACGACAACCGACTGCCCGTGGGCGAAGCCCCCGCCGACAGCGAGCCCGCCGGCGCCCTGCCCCACCCCACCCAGGGCTCCGCCAACCGCGTGTGGTGGCCCGAGAGCCTGAACGTCAAGATCCTCGCGAAGAACAACGCCCTGCGCGACCCGCTCGATGAGGGCTTCGACTACAAGGCCGCCTTTGAGGCGCTCGACCTCGACGCCGTCAAGCGCGACCTCAAAGAGGTCATGACGACGTCGCAGGACTGGTGGCCCGCCGACTTTGGTCACTACGGGCCCCTCATGATCCGCATGGCGTGGCACAGCGCCGGTACCTACCGCGTGACCGATGGCCGCGGCGGCTCGGGCGCGGGCATGCAGCGCTTCGCCCCGCTGAACAGCTGGCCCGACAACGTCAACCTCGACAAGGCCCGCCGTCTGCTCTGGCCCGTCAAGAAGAAGTACGGCCAGTCGATCTCGTGGGCCGACCTGATGATCCTCGCCGGCAACGTCGCGCTCGAGGACATGGGTTTCCCCACCTTCGGCTTCGCCGGCGGCCGCACCGACGTGTGGGAGCCCGACGACGACGTGTACTGGGGCCCCGAGACCACGTGGCTCGGCGACGAGCGTTACACGGGCAACCGCGAGCTCGAGAAGCCGCTCGCGGCGGTGCAGATGGGCCTGATCTACGTCAACCCTGAGGGCCCTAACGGCAACCCCGACCCGCAGCTGTCGGCCCACGACATCCGCGAGACGTTCGGTCGCATGGCCATGAACGACGAGGAGACCGTCGCCCTCATCGCCGGTGGTCACACCTTCGGCAAGACGCACGGGGCCGCGAGCGACTCGCACGTCGGCGCCAACCCCGAGGCCGCCGACATCAACGACCAGGGCCTGGGCTGGAAGAACAGCCACGGCACCGGCAAGGGCGACGACACCATCACCAGCGGCCTCGA
>Ga0308171_1000565_pt1 | contig 74170 bp, 55 predicted proteins | sample PhyGR1_FD_202135 | JGI IMG/M metagenome (GOLD analysis project Ga0308171, IMG submission 202135) | Phyllosphere microbial communities from UC Gill Tract Community Farm, Albany, California, United States - DLSLSG.R1 | ecosystem: Host-associated > Plants > Phyllosphere > Unclassified | place: USA...
TTTCTACTTCCGACAGAAAGTCTTCGATGAGTTGGTCGATGGTTTGGAACTGATAGGGATACTCCCCGCCGTCCAAATGCATATGGTCGCCTTTTCCTCTCTCATTGTCGAAGCCCACAACGCGTTCGCCGTTCTTTATGTAGACCAGACGGTATTTAAACCCGTGTTCTGTGGGCGGTACAGGTGTCGGCACTTTCCAGATCACAAACTGGATAATGCTTCCATCCGCCTCAATACTCTTATGCTCTGTGATCTTCTGCGCCTTCATGTTGTCCATTATGCCAACATTTCGCATTGTTGTCAAGTACGACAACACCAGTAAAGGAAGGCCGGTCGCAGCTTGGAGCGACTGCGACCGGCAACGGCTGGCGTTACTCAGCCGCCTCGGGGAAGTGTACCATCTTGGCGTCATCCATCATGTCAGCGTCACCGATCACGCTGTCGTCTGCCTCGTCTGTGGTGTCCGCTACACCAGCCACCTCCGATAGAGCTTTGCCCGCGTCCGTCTTGGCAACGGCGGATCGCAGCGGGGAGGGGAGCCATGCGCTGCCTTTGGTCTGGGCCTCGGCATAGGCTGCGGCTTCGGCCTTCTTCATCCGCCCGATCCCGCTGGCAAACTCCGGTCCCTTGATGTCAGTCAGCGCCGCCTCGATGCCACCGCGGGTGAGGTGATTGAAGTAGCTCTCTGCCGTTGCTTCGAAGTAGTTGGCCATGTCGAGATCAAGCGCCTGCGCCAAAACCTCGGCATGGGCGCGCTGCGTCTTGCGGTAATCGTACTTGTCCTTCACGGCATCGACGGCATGGGATGCGGCAAAGGCCAGCAGTTCGACAAGCTCGTGCTGCTCGCGCTCCAAGCACCATTCGAAGATATCGGCAGGGTTGCCGGGAACATGATCGCCAAAACGCTCGGCCAATTCCCCAAGGCCAGCGATGGCGAGGTTGGTTGCCGGTGCCTTCATGCTGGCTTCCAACGATCTGCTGGTCAAGACGATATCGAGGCAGGAATGATCGCGGGAATGCGTCAAAACGGTCTGCAACAGGAGCGCATGGACGACGCTTGCCAGCGCCACATGATGGTTGTTGGCAAATTCCAGCCGGAGAGCGGCTGTGCGCTGCGCCGTCAGGTCTTCGACAAGCGTTGCGGAATGCACGAGGGTAGGGGAGGCAGGAGCCTGCGGTGTCGCACCTGCGTTTTCGCTGGTAGCATTATCGCCATTGCCTTCGGACTGATCAGCATCGCTGTCACGGTCCTGGGGCCGCACATAGCCACGATAGACGATGGGGCTGCCTGCATAGTCTAGCGATATGATAGCACCCGCCCATGCCAGATCGTCGGCGGAATAGCTCTCGCGGTCGAGTTCTCCCGTGCGGGCTGCGATTTCGGCAATGCGCGCCTCAGTGACTCCATCGCCATCACCGCTCTCAACCACTGCTTCCAGTTCATCATGCTCTTCCTGTAGCCGCGCCAGTTCCGCCTCTTCGGCTTCCGTCTTCTCCACCTGTTCGGGGTAGACACGGCCAAAACCGTTCAGATCACGCCAGTCGATTTCCGGGCGAATGTCCACCCATGCCCATCCCTCGGCGCGCAGATCGGCGGCAAGCGTTTCCAGCTTCTCGGCGGCAAGGCGTTCGACAAGGGCGACATCAAGCGCATAACCTTGGGCGCGCTCGTCAAAGAGATCGCGCTTCACCTCGCCGCCTGCCTGTTCATAGGCTTCCATGCCGCCGATCAGGCGAATGCGCTTGTCGGAGGCGGCAATGGCGTCACGGCGCAGCGCAGCCTTGATGGTGTAGCTGTTGCGGTTCCATGATGGAATGCTTTCCCATACCCGCAGCTGCTCGTCATGGTCATCACTGATTGTGAAGGCTGACAGCTGCTCCAAACTCATCTCCTCATGGCGATAGAGTTCCAAAAGGGCAGGGGAGACCCGCGCCAAGGCCAGACGGCGCCTGACGATGGTTTCGGTGGTTGCGAAGCGGGCGGCGATATCGATGACGGAAGCGCCTTCGTCTGCCAGCACCTTGAAGGCTTCGTATTGATCGGCCGGATGCATGTCCTCGCGCATGACGTTCTCGGCAAGGCTAATGCCGGTGGCGTCGGCCTCATCCCGCAAGCGGGCATCCACGGCAAAATCCTTGGCAATCTCGCCTGCCTCGGCCAGAAGCGTAAGGGCTAGGCGGCGACGTTCTCCAGCGATGACGAAGAAACGGCCGCGCTTGTCGGCCTTGCGCACGACGATGTTCTGCAACAGGCGGAAACCGTCCGCACGGATATTGGCGGCGAGTTCCTCGATACCCTCCTTGCGATAGGTCTTGCGGACGTTCTTGGGATCGGGGTCGAGTTTGTCGAGTGCGATGGTGATGATGTTGGACTGTGTGTTCTGATTGGTCATGGCAAAGGCTCCCAAAGCAACGGGTTCAGGCAAAGGCAGCGGCGATGATGATCGCAGCGCTCACAAAGGCAGTCAGGCTGAAAGCTTCACAGACAAGTTTCATGGTGGTGTCTCCAACGGTTCCCGATATCCGAGAGCAAGCCCCGCAGTGGGCGAAGCCTTTTGCCACCGTTCCGGTGGATGTGCTCTCACATCCTCCGGAACGAAGGGGAAAGGGCGAAGCCCGCTCCCCGTTGGTCTGTCGGGCTAGTCATGGGTCCGGACGGCTGAAAAACGGAAGGTTCGGCGCGCAAGCGTTGAAAGCCGTTTTTCTGACGGCCGGACAGGCGAAGCCTGCTTGCCCATTGGCGAGACCGGGAGACCATCGTAGAGCGGGGAAACGGACAGGAAGAAGGGCAGCAAGCGAAGCGGCTACACCGCGCGAAAGAGAGCGCCATGCGGCGATCACCGTGTCAGCGTAGCGTCAGGACAAGCGATCGTTACCGGTATCGGCGGAGACAGCCGCAGGCTGGCTTCGTGCCGAAGGCATAGAGCGCGGTCGCTGAAGGCGATGGGCACAACATCGTTCTGCCCAAAGCTTTCGTAAACGACGCTCCGCCCACCTTGCTTCCAAATTGGGATGGGCAGAGCGCCCAGCATGCTGTTTCGAAGCAGCATGTGCTGACACTTTGCGATGTGTGCGAGCGAAAGTTCTTTAACCTGAAGTCATACCCCTGGCTGTCATCAGAGTACCATTTTCGCGATCGCGTCAGAATGTTTGACCCGTAGGAACGAGAAAGAAACTGCCGCAGGGCAAAAAACGCCGATCGCATATTACTCAGGGTGATAATTAATTTGACACCCTGTCCGAGCCGTGGCATAACACTATGGTGATGGTAGCTCATACATACTGAACCCGTCCAATGTGTTGGGGCTTCGGCCCTGTGGAGGCCTCAAAAACCTCCGTCTCACTCCCATGTCTGGCGGGGGGCGCGCGCGTCCGCACCCGTCGGGCCCGGGTGCGGCATATTCGAGGTAAAACGTCGCTGTTCGTACCCCTTGTCTTACGGGCCCAGCATTCCGCTGGTGACAAGGAGACTACACATGAGCGAAATGAATCATCACCAGCGGCGGCGCCGGCTTAATTGGGTTTTGGTCTTTAAGATCATCACCTTTTTGGGCCAAATCATCGATTTCATCCTGAAATATTGGGATGGAGACGAATAGCGGCGACCTCGGAAAAGCCCTCTTTGGAGTTAAGAACATGAGTAAAATAAAGAGGCCGATGATAAACGACGCCTTGCGTTTGTTGCGGCTCTACTTGGGCTTGTCACAAAAAGAGTTGGCTGCGGAACTTGAGATTTCCCAGTCGATGGTCTCTGAAATTGAGAACGGCGGTAAGTCTGTTTCGATGGAAGTCCTTGAGCGCTATAGCTCGAAGCTGGACGTACGAATGTCTCAACTCCTTTTTTTCGCGGAAGAGCTGGATGGGGAGCCTGTAAAAACCAAAGGAAAGCTGATCGTTGCCAGTCGCGTTTTGCAGCTGCTGGAAAAGCTCTCCCCTAAGGAGATCCATCATGCGACCTAGAAAATCGCGTGTGAGGTTTGAGCGATATGAAATCGCACGTTCTCCTTTCGCACAGAAACCCACACAACGCGATGTCGCCAAGCTGCTTGGCGAGACCCGCGATGGCTTGAGGCGTCTGATCGACGATAAAGAAGATTTCATCGTTCGGCGTGAAGCTATCATCGGGAAGAAGCAGAAGAAAAGAGATTTGCGCTATCCGGTCCGCCGGCTGAGGGCTGTTCATGAACGGCTCAAGTTTCACCTCAACAAAGTAAAACTGCCGAGTTATCTCTTCAGCCCGCGCAAGAACCGCAGCCAGAGAGACAATGCTGCCCTTCATCTTGACCAAGATGAGTACCTAATGCTCGATCTGAAGCAGTTTTACCCATCGACCACGTCACAGATGGTTTGGAACTGGTTCCGAGACGAACTGGGAATGTATGATGACGTGGCCGGAATGCTCACGCATCTCACAACGATTGATGGTGCGGTTTCGTTTGGATCACCCCTGACGCCAGTCCTATGCGCTTTGATTCATCGCCCGATGTTCGATCGCATCGCGGAGATTTGTGACAGACACGACTTGCGTTACTCACTTTGGGTTGATGACCTCACCATCTCCGGCAGGCAAATCACGGGCGAGGTCGTTGAAAGCATCCGAACGGTCATCCAAGACGCTGGGTTGAAAAGCCATAAGATCAAGATCTTAAAAGGCAGAGCACCGGTTTTCATAACTGGCGTAGGTGTGGTCGGAAGCAATCTTGTCGCGCCTCACGCCGTCCATCTCCGGGTCGGAGCCGCTTGGGCCGAATATGAGTGTGCCGAGACGTTGGATGAGCGCGACAACTGCACGCAGGCGCTTTTAAGCCTCCTGGGTACCATAAGGCACATCGTCGGCGCGAAAAGCGAGGCAGGCCAGAAGGCTGCGAACCAAATGAACACCCTCCGTCAAAAGCTTGCAAAACATCGTGCTCACGCCGCCGCTGCAAACGCCTCAAAAAGGAAGGTGGCTAGAGAGATTTCTGTGCAGGCTGCTGACGCTCCTTGGTAACAAGGAGCTCACCATCTTGAGAACATCAAATTCGAATGTGGTCTGCAGGCGGCACTTTATTCTCTATCTAACATCCACTCGATACACACCGGCATTGTCCTGGACGGGCCGCACGCCCTTGAACGAGGCGTGCCTAAGCTTTCCGTCATGGGTCCAGCCACGATAGTGTATTTCGACTATAATGGTTGGCTCGGCCCAGACGACATTGTTGCGTGCGCCGTCGTAGGCCAGGGGAGGGCGCTTTCGTTTCAGCCGGTCAAGGGTTGAGCGCAGCTTGACGGCCTGCGCCTCGCTGAAACCTGTCCCGACTGATCCGACATAGACGATCTCGTCACCCTGATAGGCCGCAAGAAGAAGCGCGCCAACGCCACCAAGGCCGCTTGAGGATGAATCATAGCCGACGATGAAAAAGCTGTCGCTCTGAACGCATTTGGTCTTCAGCCAGTCGCCCGTGCGTCCGGAGCGATAGGGGCTGTCCCGATGCTTGGCGATGATGCCCTCGAGACCGAGTTCACAGGCATGTGCAAGCAACTGCTCGCCATCCGCGTCAATGGTTTCGGAAAACAGGATGTCCGGCACGCCAGCGCAGATCAGATCATGCAGCATATGCCGGCGCGATGACAGTTCCACCGATGTCAGGTCGTGACCATCGAAGTAGAGAAGGTCGAAGGCCACCAAAACAGCGTCGGAGGAAACGGCTTTTCCGGATCGACCACCGAGCGACTTCTGCAGGAGGCTGAAGTCGGAGCGGCCTTCGGCGTCCATCACGACGGCTTCGCCATCGATGATGGCGCTCGCTACCGGCAATTTGAGCGCAGCGACTGCGATGGTGGGAAAGCGATGGGTCCAGTCGTGGCCGCCGCGGGTGAGGATCCGGACTTTGCCAAGTTCGATGTGAACAGCAATCCGATAACCGTCCCATTTCACCTCGAACAACCAATCATCGCCTTTGGGCGGCGTTGCTTTCAGGAGCGCCAGACATGGTTCGATGCGATCTGGCATCGGATCGAGGAGGAGATTTGGCTGCGCTGGATCGCGCCGGCGCCTTGGGCGTGAGCGAAGCGGTTCGTCATGCCTCAAAAGAGGCTTGGAGGCCTTGGGCTTCTTCATGCGATGCAGTGAAGCACAGAGGTGTTACGAATAGATTTCCACGAGACGATCAGTATCCGCGAAAAAAACAGGGGAGCTTAGTTCGCTGATTCGAATAGGGAATCGCAAAACTCGTTGATCTTCGCGCAGGCCACCCCTGTTTCACCCGCTTGACTCCATGCATTAACAAGAACAAATATAGAACATCCAAGCTTGACGCGGCACGATGCCGACGTGCCATAACCTACAACGCGACCTGAAAGGGGGCCGTGAACGATGACTGCTGCCCGCGACAGGGTGATCGCCGATCTACGCGAGCGGGTTTCTTCATTGACGGCTGTCTCTCCGAGAAAGGCGAGCTGTCTCGCCTTTGGAGTGCCGGCCATCGACGCCGCTCTTCCAGGCGGTGGCCTGTCCTTCGGCGCACTCCATGAATTTGCGGGAGGCGGAGCTGGCACTGTGGACGGTGCGGCGGCCGCTCTTTTCGCAGCCGGGATCGCTGCCCGCACAAAAGGACCTATCGTGTGGTGCCTGACTCGCCAGGATCTGTTTTTTCCGGCTCTGGCTCAGGCGGGTCTCCATCCTGATCGGGTGATTTTCGTGGAGTCCGACAAGGAGGAGGATGTGCTGGCGAACATGGAAGAGGGGTTATCTTTCGGTGGTTTGGGTGCAGTCGTTGGTGAGCTCGTCAGATTGCCGATGGTCGCTTCCCGTCGCTTGCAGCTGGCGGCCGAGCGAACGGGAACCATGGCGCTTGCTGTCCGGCGATGGCGACGGCAGACGGAGGCCAATGATTTTGGCCAGCCGACAGCCTCGACCACCAGATGGCGAGTGAGCGTCATGCCATCGGAAGAACTGCCAGTGCCAGGTGTGGGGCGACCCCAGTGGTTTCTGGAATTGATGCGCGTGAAAGCGGGTGAGTGTGCTGAGATTCTCGTGAGGGCGTGCGATGACAAGGGTCGTCTCGATCTATCTACCGGATCTGCCGACGGATCGCATTCGTCGCGCCGATCCGTCCATTCCGCCTGAGCAGGCAATCGCCGTGATCGCCAAAAGCGGATCGAAACGGTGGGTGTCGGCGGCCGACCCGGCTGCCCGAAAGGCAGGCGTCCATGTCGGCATGCCAGCAGCCAAGGCACAATCACTGTTTCGTGGCCTCATGCTGGTTGATGCAGATCCTCAAGCCGACGCCGCGGCACTGGAGCGGATCACGCTCTGGGCGCTGACGATCTACTCGCCGATCGTCGCTATCGATGGGATCGATGGCATCGTCATGTATACGGAAGGCGCCGACCATCTGCAGGGTGGCGAGCTGCCGATGGTCACGAAAATCGCCAACCAGTTTCTGGCGAGGAAGCTGACGGCACGGGTTGCTGTCGCCGACAGCTGGGGCGCGGCGCATGCCTGTGCTCGTGCGATCCGTCGAGAGACGATCGTCGTACCAGCCGGCGAGACAGTCCGGGCCGTCGAGAAACTGCCGATTTCGCTTCTGCGCCTGCCAACAAAGATCACCAATGATCTGCGCGTTCTCGGCTTCCAGACCATTGGCGAGCTTGCCAACACGCCACGGGCGCCGATCACATTGCGTTTCGGGCCGGAAGTGGGCCGCCGTCTCGACCAGATGCTCTGTCGTATCGCCGAGCCGATCGAGCCGATCCGCACGCCTGAGCTGGTCGAAGTCTCCAAAGCTTTCGCTGAACCGATCGGGGCCGCCGAGACCATCAACAAATACATCGGGCGCCTCGTAGTCCAACTGGTCGAAGAGCTTCAGAAGCGCGGCCTTGGCGTCCGCCGTGCCGACCTCATCGTCGAGAAGGTCGACGGCACGAGGCAGGCGATCCGTGCCGGAACCGCCAAGCCTGCCCGCGATGTTGCCTGGCTGACGAAACTGTTTCGCGATCGGACGGAAAAGATAGAGCCGGGTTTCGGGATCGAAAAGTTAATCCTGGTCGCCGTCATGGCTGAGCCATTGGAGGAGGCGCAGAAAGTCTCTGCTCTGGTCGAGGATGACGTCACCGATGTGACGCCCTTAATCGACATCTATGGCAACCGTGGCCAAAGGGTTTACCGCGTCGCACCGGTGGCCTCTGATGTGCCGGAGCGCTCGGTCCAGCGTATCAGCCCCGTTGCAGAGCCGGTCGCTGTTGCATGGGTCAGCCATTGGCGCCGGCCAACCCGGCTCCTGTTACACCCGGAACCGATCGAGGCGATTGCGCTGATGCCAGACCGGCCACCAGTCTCGATTGTCTGGCGCGGAAAACGCCGTAAGGTGAAGCGTGCGGATGGCCCGGAGCGCATTTTCGGGGAGTGGTGGCAGCGCGACGCGGAGATGGAGGCGGTGCGCGATTACTTCGTCATAGAGGACGAATCCGGTGAGCGCCTGTGGGTGTTTCGCTCTGGCGATGGTGTCGATCCTGAGACCGGATCCCATCGCTGGTTCTGCCACGGGATCTTCGCATGAGCTACGCCGAACTCCAGGTCACGACCCACTTCAGTTTCCTGCGCGGCGCCGCGTCTGCACAGGAACTGTTCGAGACGGCGAAACAGCTCGGTATCGAGGCAATTGGCGTCGTCGACCGCAATTCGCTGGCCGGGATTGTGCGGGCGCTGGAGGCTTCGCGCGCCACCGGTTTGCGCTTGGTCGTCGGCTGTCGCCTCGATCTCGCCGACGGCATTTCGCTGCTGGTCTATCCGATGGATCGTGCTGCCTATTCGCGCCTGACCCGGCTCATCACGCTGGGAAAGGCACGCGGCGGCAAGGACAATTGCATCCTGCATTGGGACGATATCGTCGCCTACTCGGAAGGCATGATCGGCATTTTGGTGCCGGATTTGCCCGACGCCACCTGCGCCGCGCAGCTGCGTAGAATGGCTGAAGCGTTTGGCGATCGCGCCTACGTTTCGCTCTGCCTTCGTCGGCGCCAGAATGACCAGATGCGCTTGTTTGAGATTTCCAATCTCGCAGCGCGCTTCAAGGTCAAGACGGTCGTCACCAATGACGTGCTGTTTCATGAGCCAGGCCGTCGGCAGCTGCAGGACATCGTCACCTGCATCCGTCACAACACGACGATCGACGATGTCGGCTTCGAGCGCGAGCGCCACGCAGATCGGTTCCTGAAGCCACCCGAGGAGATGGAGCGCCTCTTCCCGCGCTATCCGGAAGCATTGGCGCGAACGATGGAAATTGTGCGGCGCTGCAAGTTTAGTCTCGAGGAACTGACCTACCAGTATCCGGAGGAGGCGATCGTGCCGGGCAAGGATGCTCAAGCCTCGCTGGAGCATTATGTGTGGGAGTGCGTGCCGGATCGTTACCCGGAAGGCCTACCGCCGGAGGTCTTCAAAACCGTGCGGCACGAGCTTGATCTCATTCGCACCATGAAATACGCACCATACTTCCTGACGGTGTTTTCGATCGTGCGCTTTGCCAGAAGCCAGGGCATTCTTTGCCAGGGCAGGGGATCGGCAGCCAACTCCGCCGTCTGCTATATCCTCGGCATCACATCGATCGACCCATCGACCAATGATCTGCTGTTCGAGCGTTTCGTCAGCCAGGAGCGGGACGAGCCGCCGGACATCGATGTCGACTTCGAGCATGAACGGCGTGAAGAGGTCATCCAATGGATCTACAGGACCTATACCAAAGACAAGGCGGCACTTTGCGCGACCGTCACCCGCTACCGGGCCAAGGGCGCGATCCGCGACGTCGGCAAGGCGCTTGGCCTGCCGGAGGACGTCATCAAGGCGCTATCATCCGGCATGTGGTCCTGGTCGGAAGAAGTGCCCGACCGGAACATCCGCGAGCTCAATCTCAATCCCGACGACCGCCGTCTGGCGCTCACCCTGCAGCTGGCACAGCAGCTGATGGGCGCCCCACGCCATCTCGGTCAGCACCCAGGAGGCTTTGTCCTTACCCATGACCGGCTGGACGATCTCGTGCCGATCGAGCCGGCGACGATGAAGGACCGCCAGATCATCGAATGGGACAAGGACGATGTCGAGGCGTTGAAGTTCATGAAGGTGGATGTGCTCGCACTCGGCATGCTCACCTGCATGGCAAAGGCCTTTGATCTGATCCGCGAGCATAAGGGTGAAGATCTCGATCTCTCCAAGATCGAGCAGGAGGATGCGGCGACCTATGCGATGATCCGCAAGGCGGACACGCTCGGCACGTTTCAGATCGAGAGCCGGGCACAGATGGCGATGCTGCCGCGACTGAAGCCGCGGACGTTCTACGACCTCGTGGTGCAGGTAGCGATCGTCCGGCCCGGCCCGATCCAGGGTGACATGGTCCATCCGTATCTTCGCCGGCGTGAGGGCAAGGAGCCAGTGGAGTATCCCACGCCAGAGCTGGAGGCCGTGCTTGGCAAGACGCTGGGCGTGCCGCTGTTTCAGGAAAGCGCCATGCGCGTCGCTATGGTCTGCGCCGGATTTACCGGCGGTGAGGCCGATCAATTGCGCAAGTCGATGGCGACCTTCAAGTTCACCGGCGGGGTCTCGCGTTTCAAGGACAAGCTTGTCTCCGGCATGGTCAAGAACGGTTACTCAGCCGATTTCGCCGAAAAGACGTTTTCGCAGCTGGAAGGCTTTGGCTCCTACGGCTTTCCGGAGAGCCATGCGGCGTCCTTTGCGCTGATCGCCTACGCTTCGAACTACATCAAGTGCCATTACCCCGATGTCTTTTGCTCCGCTCTTCTGAACAGCCAACCGATGGGTTTTTATGCGCCAGCGCAGATCGTCGGTGATGCGATCAAGCATGGGGTCGAGGTGAGGCCGGTCTGTGTCAACCGTTCGCGCTGGGACTGCACCTTGGAAAAGATCGGCAACACTGACCGTCATGCGGTCCGCCTCGGCTTTCGGCAGGTGAGGGGATTGGCGGTTGCCGATGCGGCCCGGATTGTGGCGGCGCGAATGAACAGCACGTTTGTGTCGGTCGATGACATGTGGCGGCGCTCCAACGTGCCGACCGAAGCGCTCGTCCAGCTCGCAGAGGCCGATGCGTTTCTGCAGTCACTCAAGCTCGAACGGCGTGACGCGCTGTGGGCGATCAAGGCGCTGCGCGACGAACCCTTGCCTTTGTTTGTCGCCGCGGCTGAGCGCGAAATGGTAGCGATTGCCGAGCAGCAGGAGCCGGACGTCGCGCTTCGGCAGATGACCCAAGGCCACAACGTCATTGAGGACTACAGCCATACCGGACTGACCCTGAGACAGCATCCGGTCGCCTTCCTGCGCAAGGATCTCTCGGAGCGCAACATCATCACCTGTACCGAGGCGATGAATTCGCGGGATGGCCGATGGGTCTACACCGCCGGACTCGTGCTGGTGCGGCAGAAGCCGGGATCCGCCAAAGGCGTCATGTTCATTACCGTTGAAGACGAAACCGGGCCAGCCAACATCGTCGTCTGGCCGTCGCTGTTCGAGAAGCGCCGGCGGATCGTGCTCGGGTCCTCTATGATGGCGATCAACGGACGCATCCAGCGGGAAGGGGAGGTCGTCCATCTCGTCGCCCAGCAACTCTTCGATCTGTCAGGCGACCTGGTTGGCCTTGCCGATCGGGAGGTTGAGTTCAGGCTGCCGACCGGGAGAGGCGATGAATTTGCCCATGGTGGCGGCGGGCCGGATTCACGGGATCGGCCGAAGCCCGTTGTCCCGCGGGATATGTTCACTCCCGATCTTCATATCGATACGCTGAAGGTGAAGAGCCAGAATTTCCAGTGACTCTTAGCCTCTCCACCGGCCAGTTGGTTAGGGATGGTTCAGCAACTATGACCCACCACCAATGTACTGGTCGATAAAAGTCATATGAAGCGCACAGAAATTCCATCTTGACGGGAGAGAGATTTGCACGATCTACGACCAGTGGTTGACTCACATGTCATCCGATGCGAAAGCTCAGAGTGTCAGGGATGAGGGAAACATGCTGGTATATGCAAATACATTCGACTTGAATCCAGTCGCAGGCCGTCAGGCAATTATCAATTTGATTGCTGGATGGGTTTCATTCACCCGCGGAGTTTCCGTAGACGCTGATCGACTAGCTTCAGGCATCTTTGATTTCAAAATGCCCAATAAGGCTACTCTTTCTTCCCGCGCAACTGTACTACAGGGAGGTCAACCTCATTTCCCATATTTTTTCTGTGCGAGGCTTTCGCACGGTCAAGATGATGTGCCTGGCCGCAAATGGATAACGGAGATCGGACTTCGGCAACAAGCAGACGGAGATGTGATCACTTGTTCGATCGTGCTTGAAACGAGCGAGGTCAGCGCACGGGTGAATGCCCCAATACAGGTGACACGCCCCCGAATTGTCGAAACCCTCATAGACAACTGCCGCCCTGTGGGAAACACTGTAGGACTGAACGTCCTGCCACTTACCAACGACAATGCCAGGGCATTCGCACACAGCGTTGAACACACCTCCCGTCGCGATCCAATAATTTTGATAAGCGCCAATCGAGATGGGCGGTATCCAATAGATCCCGAACGCATGCGGTCTCTCGCCGTCGGCTTGGCGCAAACAGTCAAGATTGCCACCGAAACGGACACCTTCAAACTGCAAGAAATAGTCGGTCGTCGATACATCGCATTCGGCGGAGCAATCAATATCATCTTCCCGCCACGAAAGAACGGATTGGGCGCTTTTTGCAAAAGTGTTTTGCTCCGACCAGACCAGATCGAAGAACTTCGATCGACCGGTATGACCGTCGAGGCTGAAATTCTATCAACGATTACTCACTTAACGAACGTCCCAAACTCATGGCGACACACCTCGATCGATACAGTTTCACAGGCGATCCTACGGATGCGCCTAGAAAAGGCCGTATCTGAGATCGGCGCCACAGACGATGTGAAAGTATATGAGGGTCTTCTTCAGGAGGCCTCGGATAACATCAACAAAACCAACGAGAAATTGGCAACATTGCAGGAGCAATTGACCGCCGTTACAGAGGAGCGCGATTTCGCAGAGGCCGAAGCCGGAAGTTTGAAGTATGCCCTGAGCGGCGTCCAGTCTCGCGCGATTGACCTTCCAGAGCAGGTAGCAGAGGCGTTTTCAGCCCTACGTACTGCTATTGAAGGTGTGCTAAGTGGAAACCCAACGTTGGAGCAGGCTCTTCGAGTCGTGAGCAGCCTTTATTCTGATCGCCTGATAATACTCGATACAGCGCTAAACTCCGCTCGCGAGTCAGATCGTGGTTCGTTTCGTCATGGCGAAACCGCTTTCAAACTGATGCAATCGTTGGGAGCGGAATACTGGGAAGCGCTTGCAAGTGGAAAACCAGATCAAACTGCCCGTGGCGTTTTCGGAAGCTCTTACGCCGCTAAGGAAGCCGGGCTCAGCAAGGACGGAAAAAAAGCAAGGACGTTTAGATATCTCAACGAAGATATTTTTATGGAGAAACATCTCAAAATTGGAATAAAGGACAGCTTTGCGGAGACCCTGCGAGTGCACTTTGAGTGGTTACCGGAGGAGCAGAAGATTGTTGTTGGTCACTGTGGCAAGCACATAGATTTCTAGTTTCGTCATCGGCTGTAGATGAGCGACAAATAATAAATAACCCTGACTTTCCTTTTCACCGAACTTCAGGATTTTAATGACGTCAATCACCTTCGAGCGGCGCACACTGGATCAAAGTCAATGGAATACTCAGCAAGGCGACCATGAGCTTACTCGACGACATCATCAAAGCCATAACCGAGACTGATGAAAAGACCTCATCGATTCTGCGGAAATGCTTAGTGCTCTCCTACAGGCTTAGGAATGACAGCCTGAAATCGTGGGTGTCCAACGAACTGAACGGATACGATTACGACGATCCCGAAATGCCGGAGTACCGGAAAATCGGTGCGCCGGCGAAAGGGATTTTTCTGGGTTCATTTGGACGGCAGATCAATGACCAGCCCATCGCCTCGGGGGTCATGAAAGAAGAGCATAGGCACTGGGCTGAAAGCGCCAAGCTCTCACAGCCGATTGCCGCCTACGAAGACGTCAAGGGCAAAGACACCAGGGTGATTCCTTGGCCCGCAAATCTTGTGGTATTCTATCAAAACAAATTCTTTGATGGTGACATGGCGCTTAATCGTGCCTGGCAGGAAATACCAGGTACAGTGATGGTCGCCATCGTTGATACCGTTCGCACGCGCCTATTGACATTCGTTCTTGAACTCAAGGAGCAAACAGTCGAGGAAGAGATTGAGATCGAAAAGCTCCCGCCATCCACGGTGCAAACGCTGGTCCAAATGACAGTCATTGGCGGCACAAACGTTTTCGGAAATGTGGAGCAGTTTGCCGCTACAACTGTCCAGGTCGGCGACGCCGAGAGCCTTAAGGGAACTCTGGCCGCTATGGGCGTTGGTCACGAAGAGTTGGCCATACTCGAAGCGGACATCGAAGCCGATCAAGCCGAGGAGTCTAAAACCCTCGGGAAGCGAACGCTGAATTGGATCGGCCGCAACGCCAAGGCCGCTGGTAAGGGCGCAGTGAAGATCAGCGGGGACGTAGCCACCGCCGTCATGACCGAGGCCATCAAAAGGTACATGGGACTCTGATGGGAAACCGTGTTTACATCGACGACAGCGGCAAGCCTGACCACTCCCCGGTGCTGGTGCTTGCAGGTTATCTGGCGAGTGATGATCGTTGGAAAGCTTTCGATCTGGAATGGCGAGAGATCCTGAAACGCTTCGGCACACCAACTTTCCACGCTACAGAGGTCTGGCGCCTTGGATATCGGACAAAAATCCGATCGCGGTCGGCACAGACGGTTCTGCTCGTCAGCTTGATAGAATGTATAAACAGGCATCTAGAGCACCTGTTCGTGGTCTCGATCCCTTTCGCGAGCCACGCCCACTGGTTCGGCACAAACGAACTCACCGATCCGGAGTTGCGAATTTATGCGAGCGCCTTCTACAGTCTGATGACACTAATCCATCAGCACGCCTACAATTACCGATTCGATGTACCCCTGCAGGTGGTATTCGATGAGCAAGGCGGCGAAAACACCGAAATAATCTTGCGCGGCATTGACCACTTCCGTGGACTGAGCGCTCAAGGTTTCCCAGGCCTCCCGGTGAACTTGCCCCTGTTTATGTCGGATGACGACGTACCCGGCCTTCAGGCGGCGGATTTGATTGCATGGTTGGCGCGCAAGGATGGCGTGAATGCTTATGATCAAACCGAACGAGCGAACCTGCCTGAAGCGGTTCTGCTCGACCGAGCGCTGTTGATGCCCAAGACGATGAAGATTTGGCAGGAAGCGGACGTAAAGGCGGCCTCCGATAACTTACTTACTCTCATTAAGCGGCACGTTAGCGAAGCCTGATGACGCTCACTTCTCCTTGTCGCGCTATTGTAATAGCTGGATGCTTGCTGAACCGATTTATGACGCGACTGCTCCATCGCCTCTGGCAGCGGAATACCGCGATTAGCGGCCCTCGGTGAGGCGAATGGGCTCAGTCGGGCCGAAGCTGCGATTTTGGCCAACTCGAGCACGTTGTGGAACATGGATTGCGATTGACCTAGAAGCAGCTGCTGTGTCGATCGGTCGTTCGGAATTGTTGACAGCTCGCCATCGAGCAAGGTCCCCAGTTTGCGAGACCGGGTGGGATTCTGCTCAAACCACAGGGTGCAACATCTCGACTTCAGTCCATTAGTGGAAAATCTCGTCAGATGGAGAGTTCTGGATCGGCGGACGCAAGCCGCGTTCGCAAAAATGACTGTACGATCCGACCCGTCTTGATCATCTGTCCCAGATCCTGAGGGATAGTTGGATAAATTTCATGCCTTTCTTCGCCGGGATCATGATCAAAAATGGGAGTGAAAATTCCGATGTGCTCGCGCTCCCTTTGCAACCCTTTCATCTTCTCAAAATTCCCTGCGTGCAAAGCTTCAGAAATAAGTTGGTCTTGCACTTTGACAGCATTCAAGGCTACCGGATCGTATACGGCGAGCGGGACATAAAGCGGCATTCGGTGTGCTGCCGGGTTGCGTCGTTTCTTGACATCGCTTTCCCATGTCGAAAACTGCTTCAACTTTGCCGCAACGCCGGATAGCGCTGGGTCAGCGGCGAAGGCTGGTTTAAAGAGGCCAATGGAAGCTGGCTTAGCGTCCCGCGTATCTGCGCTCGCCGCCTGATGAACAACGGTCCAAGCGTAATTGTCGAGTAATCCGAGAATATTGATGTAGATTGCATTGAGGTCGCGGCAAACCTCGTCAGCCTGTTCCATCGTCAGGGGGGCTGTTCGGTTCGGCATAATGATTGTTTGGAGATTGCGGAACGCTGCGATCATCATTCTCAATCGACGGAGTACGCCGAACCGCATGAAGTATTCAGCGGTTTGGGTGAAGCCGCCGATTTCGATTAGGACCGCTGCATCGCCTAAAAGCTGGTTCAACGCGCTGCTTACCCCATAGATGTGGTTTTCTCGCGCCAGGCAGTCAAAGTAAGCGTCGTTCTCGGCATTCTTGCCCCTCACGAATAGCTGTTCGGCTTGGGCCGCATGAACGGCAAAATCTACCTCCCTAAATCCAAATTCGTCATCGAAAGCCATTCGTTCCATTCTCCAGAGACGGTGACCGGCTGAAATACGTATGCCGGCAGTTGCCGGAAATCTGCGCCGTTCGTTGAAACGGAGATATCGTCGCTAGAGCTCCCGAAAACCAGCGAGCTCAGGTTTGAAGAGGTGAGCCACGAAGGTCGCCCAGCTGCGCGATGATTTCTATATTCGGATCAAGTGAAAGGCGCCCGGGATTTGAACCAGGAACGCCGTCTGGAACAGGCACGTTGAAGTACGCATAATATTTCTTCCAAAACTCCAGAATCTCTCCGGTCACGGGATCGCGAAAGCTCATTGGATATTCAGGGAAGACTGGTTGGTTTGCGTTAGCGAACGTGAAGCTATCTACGATCAGCTCACTGCAATAAAATCCCTTATCATCGGGATAGTAGAGTGGGTCATATTGGATGCCGACACGACCGAGGCAAAAGTTGACTGCGTCAGGGATCAAATGGCTTAGCGGAGGAGAGACTCTACCGACCATTATCCGCGGGCGGCCCTGCTGATCCAGCGTTCGATTCAGGAAACTTTCCAGGTTCGTAGATCTAACCTTAGGGCTGATTGCCTCTAGAACATGCCACTCGCCGTCCCTCGAAAACACTATGCCGCAGTGGTTTACTTCAGCGTTCTTGAACCCGGGAGTGACGCCGTTGATTGCGTCGCATACCGCGCCACATCCGATATCTTGAAATAGGATGTCGCCAAATTGGAATATGGGCATTCTACCCCCACAGACTGAATTACTTTTTGTAGGTTACAAGTTGATGGTTAGGCTGCCTAGCCGCCGCTCCATTTCACACATAAATAATGATACCGTTCCGAGGATTTTTTCCGATTTCGTCCGCTTCTGCAGGGTCTAACGCCGAGCTTAGCGCAAGAGAAGGATGGCTGCGAGGCAGCACTTCCCGCCCTTTGACATAGATCGCCGCTGGCTACGTGGCGGACTTGCATCGACAAAATCATTAGTCAGCTGCTTTATCGGCAACTGGGAATTCGAAGCTGATCACATCAAGGCTCGGTCCCATAACCCGCGTAGGCAAGTTTCTGACAATCTCGTGACCTCGATGATGACCTTTAACTAGAACCACTTTGCCACTGCGGTAATGTCGCTCGTGCTCGGTAACCCAGTGACGCACTGGCCCGTCGCGCGTCTCCGCCGAGTTTCGATGGAATTCGAGTCTGGCAGCCCTCTCCGCCATATGCGCAGCCGCCTGCGGTCCGATCCGAATCGTGAGGTGAGACTTTTGGGTGGCCAGAATCCAGGACTTGCCGAACTTGCGGGCGGTTCTGACCTCCTTCGGGGTGAAAGTCACGGTCTCGGACGGAATGATTCCCCCCAGGTCAGGGGAATCAAGCATCGCGAAGAGGGCGTAGGGGATGAACAGATCGTACCCCGTTTCGACCGTTTGTACGATGCGCATCCCATTAATATCTTCCGACGAGACGCCCGTTCGCATGTGAAATTCGACCATCGACTGGTTTAGTTCGACCTCGATGTTGTCATAGTCATATGTACCAGACACGCTTCGTTTAACCACCAGAGTGCAGAGAGGGTCAACGAAGCCTTTCTCAAGCCGTTTATGAAACATTGTAACACGCAAATGGTCTTCATTCCGGCCATCAAGCAGGTAACCGCGCAGCCCTTTGCCGAAAGGCTTTTTGTCAAACCTTGTGCCAGAAGAAGCACGCTCAAATCTAGCCGCGCCCAAAGCCCGATCATCAAATTCCACCCAAGTAACGGGGGAAGGGAGATTAACCTCGCCAAGAATGGCCAGAGCAGGAACACCTTCGTCTACGTTTTCTGTGATGGCCTCATGTAGCGTATCCGCGTAGGCGGCGGCCAAGTGATCAAGAAGATAGACCTTAGCCTGCTGCAACGCGCTGAGGGCGTAGTCCCTAAAGTGTGTCAGGTGTTCAGACGGTGCAAAGCGCCGAACCACATCCTCTACAGGAGTTGATTTTCCTGAAAGAGATGTTCCGTATTGAGAAATCAGATACTTATAGAGCACGTTGCTGCACCTTCCGGCTTTCACCTTTGGTCGACAAACCCTCAAACGTCCTGCCCCTAACTAACACGAGAAAAACCGATAGGTCTCAGTTCAACTGCGCTCAGATTAAAACCGTGCTGCATCAACACGACAAATGATTTACGCAAAGCTCGTCGCTCCCCTTCTTTCTTCTGATTCCTCGCGCCGCCTTTCAACTCTGATCCATTCCTCAAATTTCGATGTGTGAAAATCGACAGCGGTGGCAATCTCTAGGTCAGTGCCGTCGCTCATCCTCTTTAATAAGCGTAACCCGCCCCCTGCCGGAACTGACCCCTCACAACTGTTTAGAAAAGATCGTCGAAGCGGCTTTTAGTTGGTAGCTCGTAAACGCCGCCGCCTCTCGACTTATAATCTTGATTGATGGCAACGATGCCATCGCGCATGAACGTTAGCGCCTCTTTGCAAAGATCGAGAAAATCGTCCCCAGGCATCTCATTGATTTTCGAATTCTTGACTGTCACATGGGCCTTCGACCGCGGATGCTCAGTATCGTTCGAAATATCCCACTCCCATTCTACATAGGGCTCGGTGACGATTTCACCATGATGCGTGGCGGTATTTCTAGCAGTACCGAAGAAGCTGGAGATGGCAGCTCTGTTTGCAGCTCTCCAATCCTTCACGGCGCCGGCCAGCTTTGTGTCCGGCACATTTTGCGTACGCTTGGCCAGCTCTTCATTGATAGCATAGAATGCGTTGAAGAGGCCGATTGCGTGGTACCACAGCGGGCCCGGGTGGTTCACCTGCTTGCGGGCAGCAAGCACAGCATTGACCGCATAATCGGCCTTTGCGTGAATCTCAGACAGCTTATTTAGCATTTTACCTCAGTAGTCGTCGCGATCGCCGTTCCTATGACACAGAAATACATCCTGTGCAGCTTGGAGCGAGGAGACAATCATAGAGCAGGCTTAAAAGCCCGTAGGCTGTGAACGGAGATATCTTGTCGTGAACCAAAGGGTACATGATGACGACGGCAGACCCTTGAGCATCTCCGTCATGTCGATGAGTTTCAATCCTGACACAGGCGGAACATCTCCTGGGGCAGCCTAATGACACAGCCGTTTGAGCGACCAACATCAGCCATTGTGTATCACGTAACACACAAGACAAAAAGCATAATGGATAAGAGGATAGCAGCCGAGTGTGCCTGACATCGGTGGTTGCATGAGCCTGATCTGCAGCTTTAGGCCCGTTCTTAAAGTAGCCTTGCCGCGCGTCCGCTTCGCCTTGTCGCGCTGTTGTAGTAGCTCGAGGCCTGCTGCACGGATCTATGACGTGACTGCTCCATGGCTTCGGGAAGTGGTATGCCGCGATTGGCCGCCTCCGTCAGATATCCGGACCTCAGTCCATGCGCGGAAAACTCTGCTGGGTCGAGACCGGCAAGCGCTGCACGTTGTTTTACGACATCGTTGACCGATTTCGGATCAAGAGGGCGAGGAGAAAGGTTTCCCCAACGATCGATTTTGCGAAAGATCGATCCTGATCTGATGCTGGCTGCCTCCATCCAGGCGTTGAGCGCCTCGACCGGACGACCGGTGAGATAGACGATCTCATCATGATCGGCGCCCGACGTTTTGGTCCGTCCAAGGTGGATCGACAGCGACGGGAGGGGAGGACCGTCAGGGCGCTCGATCGGAGGTTCGTCTGTCAGTTGCTCTTTGCGTAGCCCGGCAATTTCACTGCGTCTGCGGCCACCGGATGCGAATGCCACCATGAGGATAGCCCTGTCGCGGACGTCGCGCAGACTGTTCGTGCCGCACGAGCCGAGCAGCTTCGCCAACACATCGCCCGTCACGGCTTTTGCGCTCTTGCGCTTGCGTGGTCGCGGCGTTGCGCGAACGGCGAGGCGAATGGCTTGCTTCAGGGCAGGGGAGGTGAACTCGCCGGTAAAGCCGCGCCATTTTGTGAGCGTCGACCAGGACGCTAGACGCCGGCGCACGGTATCTGGCGCATGAGGGCCAAGTGACTTGAGAAAGCCCTGATCCCGCAGCAATCGATCAACATTTTTCGGCATGCCGTGGCCGGAATCTTCACGGCGGCGCTCCGGGTCCCACAGATGATGGGCAACGAATTTCAGGAGAAGCGCTTCCGGCGCGGGCCAGGGAAGACTGTTTCCAGTCGACGCCAGACACCACGCCTGCAGATAAGCCAAGTCCGAGGTCAGTGCGCGAAGCGTGTTTTCGCCCATGCCTTCATTGACCAGGTGCCGGAGTGTTTCGATGTCCTGATCGGTCAGAAGCTCGGCCAGTTCGTCACGTCGCTCCATAGGCAGAACGGCGGCGATCGTGTCCAATTCCTCGGCGCGTCTGTCGACGCCCGTACGCGATTTGCTCATTTCAGCCTTTCGAAATTTGCCGTCAACACGGGGCTCGATGCCGATTCTGACTGACTTGCGTGATGAAATCAATCACTTCCGATAAGAGGTACTTATCGATGGTTATAACGCCAACCAGCAATCATACCATGTGAGGAACATCAACTTAGAACTAGAGTTCGTTTAGCAAATCATTTACCATGATTTCAGTGGCTTACGATCTTGCAAAAATCGGCATGAGTGCCTTGATGCGGCCAGCTTTCGACGTTGGTATCGCCTTGACGCGTTTGGACGAGCGCATCGCCCGTTCGCCGGTCGGACAGGGGTGGATCGAGCGCCAAAACTTCGCCGATGCCTGCGCCTCGCTGTGGATCGACGGCGAACTCGTCCATCTCGAAGACCTCGTCCTTCACGACGCCACCCGCGACATCCGCACCCCAACCCACGAACTCACCATCGCCCGCGACGTGCTGCGCACACGCCGGCGTATTGCCGCTCAACTTCCGGCCTGGGCGTTATCGGCGGATGGCGTCCGAACGCTGCGAAAGACCGCGGAGATCACATCGGTCGAAACGGATGAACCGCAGGCAGCCGGCGCCACTTGGCGGCTGGTCTCAACCGATCCAGAAGGGCAGGGGGAGGGCGACGACGACATCGGAAATTTCCCCGGTATCGACTACGCCGCCATCGATGCGGTGCTGGCCCGATCGGAGGCTGCGATTGCTGAAGCGAGGAAGCCCGGCCGGGCTCCGGCCGATCCGATGATTTATGATCTCGACTGGGATGAAGATGCCCGGCTCGATGAATGGCGCGGCGCGTTGCGTCGGGCCGAACACCTGCCGGCGGTGCTGCAGGCGATCGTCGCCCTTGATGCCTGGAACGAGCTCTCCGTCCTTCAGCACGCGCCCTGGCTCGGCCGTCTGTTTGCTGCCTCCATCCTGCGCCAGGCTGGCATGACCACCGGCGCCCATCTCGCCGCCATCAATCTTGGCCTCAAAACCATTCCGGTCGATCGCCGCCGGCATCGTGACCGCGAAACCCGGCTGCTCGCCATCGCCGACGGTTTTGCGGCGGCCGCCGAGATCGGCATGAAAGAACATGACCGGCTGGTGCTGGCGCGCACTCTGTTTGAGCGAAAACTGGAAGGACGCCGGACATCATCGAAACTGCCGGAACTGGTCGAGCTCGTCATGGCGAAGCCATTGGTGTCGGCCGGGATGGTGGCTAAAATGCTCGATGTAACACCGCAGGCGGCGCGGCGGATCGTTTTGGAGCTGGGCCTGCGCGAGATGACGGGCAGGGGGAGGTTTCGGGCGTGGGGGATACTGTAGCACTCTTCCATCGTTGATGATGAAATACGGACCTACCAACGTTGACATCCAAGGCCTCGAAGTGGACGCTTATCGTCCAGATGGCTAGTCTGCCAAACAGTCAAGCGTCACATATAGACAGGCAGCGGATGGTTCACAGCGAAGACCAATCGGGTGAAGAAGGCTTTCCGATCGGTGGCGCGTCTGTGCGGCTGATTGAGCGCGAGGCCGTCAAGGCAATCTGGGATGATGGTCGTGAAACCCAGAAACGAGACGCCGAAGCTTTCCCAAAGCTCATTGCGCGTCTGCGTTCCATTCTGCAAACATATTATCCGCCGCATTTGATCGCTGTGATGGCTGGTTGGGGTCTCCGCGCAGGCATTGGTCCTCAAGGGGTGGGTAGCCGATCGATGATAAGCGATATGTCACAACACCATGTCGAACTGCTCCAAGCGATATCGCAGTCCCTGCCACGCGCCGAGTGGGGTGAAGAGCCGGCGGATATGGTCAGCATGCAAGAAGCTATCGATATCGTACTGGCCCTTCCGGGCGGGTTCATTGCCGTGAGGCGAGAGCTTGTCGAGGAGAAGGCGGAACCGGCGTCTGCAACTGTGTTCGCCCTTCAAGAACGACTGCGTCTGCATACCCAGATGGTGCGCAATTGGGGCGGCTACAGATCGATGATCGAGATATTGCAAAGGCAATATGCTCCGCTCGATCCCGAAATTCGAGCACGCAAGGGGTTCGGCGCCACCGATGTGATTGCGGTGATCGAAGCTACTGTGGCAAGCATTGAGGATCAGGTCGGAGAACGCTTCCGGCTATTGAAAGAGATATTCCGCGCGAGAACGATCCCTGAATTGGTTCGTGAGTTCTTCCAGAAGTTTCCGGGGGTGACCGGTGATCCGGAAAAGTACATTGGCGCTCTCCATGCCGATGAATCCATTGAAGGGGTCCGTGCTCATCTGATCTCACTTGCTGATCGGCGGCTCGTCCTAAATTCGGTGGCGCCTGTGGCCTCGATCGCCAAGGCCAGCGGCTTGCCAGAAGAGAAGGTAAGGGAGGTCCTGGACCTCGTTAGTATGCCTGAGGGTGCACTCTCCGACGAGAACCCGGAGCATTTTTTCCTGACCAATCCGGTATGGACTAAGCCTGGCATCAAGTGTCAGGACACCTACTTTTTTGCTTTGCCCCAAACCGCTGTAAGTTTTCTCAATCAGATTCTCCAATCAATGTTCGCGGAGGTCGGCCTGAAGGATCGAGCGGATAGGAGGCGAGCAGCGTTTTTGGAGGAGGAAACACTTCGCATCATAGGTCGGGTATTGCCACTCGCGGCGATAAAGCCAGGAGCGAAATGGTGCTGGCAGGGAACAGGTTACGAAACCGATGTCCTTGTCGTTCTCGATCGAACTGTGTTGATCATCGAGTGCAAGTCAGCGTCTCTTTCACCGCAAGGATTAAGAGGGGCGCCGGACCGTGCTCGAAAACATGTCAAGGAACTCATTGCGGAACCTGCGGCACAGTCGGCCCGCTTGGAACATGTCATCTCCCTAGCCAGAGAGGGCGATGTCCCGGCGCTTGAGGTCGCTCGCGGGCTTGGCATCGACCCGATTGAGATCACAACAGTGATCCGGATTTCGGTCACCCTGGACGATCTAACAATCTTGTCCTCTGCAGAAAGAGAACTGAAGGCTGCAGGCTGGATCCCGAATGAACTTGAACTTCCGACGACACTCAACATTGCTGACTTGGCATGTGTTGCGGATGTGTTGCACCGGCCCTCGCTATTTGTGGACTACTTCAAGCGCAGAGCACTTCTCCAGAAAACAGCAGACGTGGTTGGCTTCGAGCTGGACTTCCTCGGGCTATATCTTGAGACAAATTTCGATGTCGGATCGACCAAAGGGCACCGGCTCGTCATTGCCGATATGTCCGAGGAGATTGATCGCTACTACCGAAACCTGGAAATCGGTCATCAGACCGAGAAACCAGCGCCAAAACTTCATGTATACTTCGACGCCGTGCTGCGACATCTCGAGACGCGGAGGCCCCGAGGGTGGACAGCAATGGCGATCGATCTGCTAAGCATTGGAAACATACATAATCAGACCGAATGCGCCGAAGCTATCGAGAAATTGCGGCGTGATGTATCGGAGACCGAGCCGTCGCAAGAGCAGGTGAACGGCTTTGTCGTGACCCCACCTCATTCCGAGGATGCCGTGATTGTTTTTCACGCGTTCAGAAGAGATGGCCTCGCCTTCGAGGATACGGCGATTCGAAGGCTCGCAGCGCATGCGTTGGAACAGACTGGCCGATCCCGATGCCTTTTCATTAGCCGAATGGTCGAAAACTGGGATGCTGCCCCATACAGCGCAATTGGTGTGTTCAGGAACGACCGCTAGACAGCTTGGTTTTCAGATCTGACTGTCGCGCCCTGAGCAAGATGGTCTCCGTTAATGATGAAACCCAAGTCGCCATGATTTACGTTTTATTGCCACCAGATTTCAGCTTCTTCTCCCTAGGCTTTTTCGGTGTGGCAGTTGCATTGATCATCGCTTCCGGCCGAGACACATCAAGCACGACCACCGTGAGAATGTCCTTCAGGGTGGCGGGCAAATCGGCGGTCAGCAGCTTCTCCAACGCGAGTGCCGTCGTAGGCCGCTCTGTCCCATCCGTCCGAGGCGGCAGGGCGAACTCGGTTCCCAACCAGAAGACAAGGTAGACGCCGTAGCCGCATGCATCTTCGGTCTGGGCGTAGCCAGCGAGCTGCTCGACCGGCGCTGTCCAAATCTCTTTATTGTAGTGCCGCTTGGCTTCAATCGGAACTGTCTTACCCCCATAGGATAATAGAAGAATATCGACCCTAGTGTTTTCTCCCATTCTCGCTTCCGGGGCGCTTGCTACGATCCCGTATTGCTGGAATTGCGGGCGCAGGAGTTCCAGCAGCCGATCGCGGTCCTCATTTTCTATCTGTGGCTTGGTCGCTGCGCCGTTTTCGTCCGTGTTCCAGTACCGCTTCCAGGGCGTCTCACTTCCTGTGCGAAGTGTCCGTTTGTATCGGTCAAGCTCCTCGCGAACGATCGCGACAAGATCGGCCGGACTGGCTGGCGGGCCGCCAGCCAGGGCTTGCTTCAGCTTGGACAGAGACGGAGCGACATAGAGTTTATCGCGCAGGAGCCGACTCCGTTCGGCGGCCGCGTGAGCGATGGTTGGCTGCCAACTCGGGTCGATGATCGCTGGTAGATCCTTGAAGAATGCTCCGGCCCTTGGGTCAAGAGACGCCTGGAGCCGCTGGATCGCTGACGTGACGATGCGGCTCGGACTACCGCGCTCGTTCCAGTGGTCCTCGTGTGCCGGATGAGACCGTCCGAGCACCTTGATCCGAAGACCGTCCAGCACCTCCGGTGCATCGGACAGCGCCTGGAGTCGCTCGACAAGCTCGCCATCGGGGGCGAGCAGGATCGCCTCCAGCGCTTCAGCCGTGCCATTGGCCTCGAACACTTCCGGCTTTAACGCCAGCCGAACAAAGCTCCAGATCGCGCGCGCCTTTTCAGTAAGTTCGCAGGCGAGGGCTCTTTCCACAAAGGGCATCAACTCCGAACCCGACATGACGGCGGCTGCGACAGACAAAGCGCGTTGGAGGGGCCGCTCTTCCAAGTCGGGTCGTATCTCGAGAAGGCCGCTCACGGCCCTTAATGCGAGATCGGGGGATGCCTGCAGGAAGTGGAGGAATTCCAGGTTCGCACCACCTGCATCCATCGAAGCCAGCCAGAATGCGACCAGGGCGTCAGCACCGCTCGCCGGGTCGTCAGCGAGCCGCTCCATGGCCCACGTCTCCATCGATTTGTCATCTTGACCGCCGAAATAACGGTGGCGGAGCGCGATGACCGCCGTGACCAGCGGACACCCGTTCAGTTCGCTCGCGCGATCCTGCATGATGATCTGATGGACGCCGGAGGCGACGACATATTCCTTCCTGTAGCTGGAGTTCTTGGCTTCCATCTCGCCAAGATCTTCCACAGTGAATCCCGTATCGACGTGGATGGCGTATTGGACGAAACCCTCGGTGATCGCGGAGGTGATCCGTGCGTCGGTGTATTTTTTGACTGTCGCCAGCGGCGACTTGCGATCTGAGATGGCGGTGTCTCGATAGAGGCGGGCAGCCCAGCCAAGAATGTCGTGCTCACTCGCATTGGCTGCGGCGATGCCGTTCACCTTGGAGCTCAATTCTTTGACATTGTTTATTCGGGTCGCTTCGACCTCGGCCTCTTCTGCTTCTTTCCGGAGCCGTACGCCCTCTTTCCATTCTGCATTGGGGTCTGACAGCAAGGCCGCAGAGAGCTCGTCCATACCGCCCTCGGCGTCCAGCGTCGCGATGATCCTGTCTTTCCAAATTGGCCAGAGGCTCTCGGTCCGTATCGCCCAAGCGGCGATCTCGAGACGCCGCCGGCGTGTGTCCTCATCCGGTTCAGACTGAGCGCGCCTCAAAAGGGCCTCTAGAAGGCCTTGCGATGGGGCACGGCGCGCGGTCGGGATGTAATGATTGCTGATGACCCAGGCACCGTCCCTTGGATCGACCTTGTCCGCAATCGCGTCGAAGAGCTCCAGTTCACGCCGATCGGGATCCCGCTCGATCCAGGCGGCGACCGCACCCGCGAGGTCGTCGTCAAGTCGGTCCCACTCATATTCCCGGATAGCTCGTAGCCATCCCCACAAGCGTTCTGCGCTGATATCCAGGAAGGATAGTATTGCCGAGGCGAGAGTGCGCTGCAGGAAATGGCGCACCTCACTCTTCAGTCCCCTGTCTTTGCCGGGTGGCGCTATGCTCGGCCCGTCGAAATAGTCTGCGCGTGGGTGCTTCTTCAGTTCGGTCAAAAGGGCGAGCAATGCCCCCATATGGTGGGTATCGGTCTCTTTGGTGGGAAGATCATTGAGGTCGGTCAAAAGCTTTCGGATCGAGTCTGGGCTGACGACGGCAGTCGACAGGTCCGCCAACAAACCGGCCCGCAGCTGTATCTGATCGTAAGAAACTGGGGTCGATTCGAGGTCCTGATAAAGCAGTAGTCGGCGCTCGGACCGATCGGGAGCCAGCTTCACCCAGGCATCGCTTGCGCGATCCCGTTGCCAGATCGGACGTCGGTCGTCGAGAATAATCTCGCGTAGCTTTGTTTGCATGGCGGGCAGGGGCGTTCCGTCGCGAAGCGCTTCAAGGACGGTAACCTGAAGGTGGGAACTCTTGTTGGTATCGAGTATCTCGACAAAGTCCTGGATGAGGTCCTCGCCGGCCAGCCCGCCCAAAACCGTCGATCCGCTGCGCGACGACAGGAAGTATGGATCCTCACGATCGAGGTTGTGCAGGATGGTGCGGCGCTCATCGGTACGGAAGATGGCAGCGTCGCCATAGGCGAGCACTGTTGCGGCATCGACCTCGATAAGAGCAAGCGCGCCGGCGTGGTCGTTGAGCCGGGACAGGTGGGCCGTGAACCATGCGAACAGTCCACGCATTTCGCTGGCAGCCTTGCCGTCATGACTGGAAATCAAGGCTGTTGCTCGTTGAAGCGGAAACCGGTGTCCACCAATCTTTCCGGTCACCCTGCGGGCAAGGTAGCGGCCGCCCAGATATTCGGAGATCGTCTTGTGGAATGGCTCGAAAGCATGCCCCTCTCCGCGAAACAGAGCGGTGTCGAGCGTAAATCGTGCCACGCCATGATCGAAGGATAGCGACTGGACGGGGACGTAGTCATTCACACTGCCGCCCGGCGGAAGCGAGTTGGCCCGCCAGATCGCTCTTGCTCCCGTCGCGAGTTGATAGAAGCACATTTCCTCAGCCGACAAAATAATGGCGTCGGCACTAGGGCGATCGTCGATGACCCTTTCGTCATCATGCTCCCAGGCCAGCTGAAGGGTCGCTTGATCGAACAGGTCGTATCGGGTCTCCGGCCAACCTCCACTCGACTGCAATGCTGAATACAGGAGCCGAACGCTCAATGGACTTTCAAGGAAAGCCGTCGCCCCCTTGGCGTTTGCCTCCCGAACGATCTCTGCCGGATCGTCCGCGCCAAGCCCCACGAGGATCTCAATCGCTTCGTGAGTATCGAGCGGCAGGAGGTTGGCAACGGTTATAGGGTGATCTGCGGCTGCACTCCGCATGGCTTTGAGATCGGCGACATCGCGCCAGTCTTCGGCCCTGCAGGTCAGTCGCCAGCGGGAAGTCGACGCCTCGGTGATCGACTTCGCCAGCTGAAGCAGCTTGTTTCTGCCGTCTTCACCGGATCGGAATTCGTCCAGCGCGTCAAGATATGCCGTTTGGCCGACGATTTTGCTCGTTCCGGCCATTACCTCGCGACAGGTTTCGACCAGCCCGCCTTCTTGCGCCGCCTCGTATTTCAGTGCTGTCGTCTTGCCGATCCCGGGCTCGCCCAGAAGCACAATAAAGGGTCTGTCCCGGAGTTGGCTCAGGGGCAGGACCACGGTTTCGCCGTGGAGGGAGACGGATACACGTCGATCGATCGGCACAGGTGTCATGTGGTAGAAATTAGCGTTTGTCCGAAGCAATGGGCAACGTGCCGTCGGTCACATCAACAGGTTATATTTACCGTTATTGATGAATCCATGCCCCTTCACGATCTCGAGCAATTTGGAATGCCAGATTTCAAAATTGAACTGTGCAATGCATATCTTTCAAGACAAACTGGTGACCAGAAGGAGACTTCCTTTCAGAAATAATTGTCCTTCGTTGCTCTAGGCATGATGAGGAAAATCTTGTGGATCGGTTGGCAGGGGACAAAATTGAGATTGTGTCTTGAGAAGTATGCTCCATGCTTGAAATACGGCTTGCTGGACGCACTCAAGAAATGCGGTCAAGCCATGACCGCATGAATAAAAAAGAGATTAGCTATGGCGTTCGAACAGCCTGGAGACTTGACGAAAGGGATGTCAGCTCAGGTTGAAGGCGACGCATCACGTCAGGCGACCGCCAGTCTCCGTGGGTACGCCTACCAGATTTATGCAAGCGCTATCGCCTGGATGACGCTGCCAGAAGATGGCTTTCTGCACCTTGAAGTCGCCGAGGATTACTCCACCCTCGTCAGCAACACGTTGAATGCAGTGCAGGTGAAGGCAACGAAGGCTGCTATCACCCTCAATTCGAAGTCTGTTGTCGACGCAATCAACGCGTTCTTTCTTCTACGTGAACGGAATTCTGACCGCCGGCTCACAATGGAGTACCTGACGACTGCCGAAATCGGTCTCGAGGCTGAGATCGCACACAGGGTAAATGGGGAAGCAGGTATCCGCTACTGGGCGGCTGCAAGCGAAGGGGCAGATGTCGGTCTGCTAAAGGCTCGGTTGCTCCAGATGCCGTTGAGCGCGGCCGCCAAGGACTTCTTGTCAAAAGCGTCGGATGAGGCAATCAGGGCTGAGTTGCTCACGAGATTACGTTGGAGATGCGGGGAGCCCGGGATTGTCGACGTGCGGCGAAGGCTCTTGGATCAAGCCGGCGCCTACTGCAGTCGAGAGGGCGAACCGGTCGTCTACGCGGATCGCTTCGTAGACAGACTCGTCGGTAACATCATTGAGGCGGTGGTAGCGGGGGAAAAGGAAGGACGTACGAGAATTGATCTCAACAAAGCGTTTCAGGAAGTCACACGGGTCAGTGTTCCGGCGTCAGCGCTAGACAAAATCCTTCGCCAAGGCCTCGTTGGTCAAGACGCTGGTCGTTCACTAGCTGTAGCTTCTGCCTTTGAACCTCTGCCCTATGGCGCCATGAATCTCGCTCCGCGCGAGACCCTTATCGGACAAGCAATTGCCGCATTAAGCGAAAGCGGCGTGGCTTGGTTTCACGCGGGCGCTGGATACGGCAAGACGACTATTGCAACGCTTGTTGCGGAGCGATCCGGCAACCCGTGGAAAGTGGTCCGGCTGCGAGGAATGGATGCCGCAGCGATAGCTTCAAAATTGCGCCGTGTCGCGATCGAGCTTGAGATTAGCAGTTCGGTCGATTTAGTTCTTGATGATCTCGACCATCTATCCAATCTTGATGTTCAGGAAGCGCTTTCCGCGCTGCTGGGGACCCGCCAGCGCCTGTCGGCTCGACTTATGATCACGTCGAACCAACCGCCAGCTCCAATGAGGTCCCGACGTTGGTTTGGCTCAGCATCCGTAACCGTGCCTGTGCTAGATTTTACAGAGGCAGAAGTCAGCGACCTTGCAGAGGCTGAAGGTGGGGACCCTGAGAGGTTTGGTCGATACGCCTACTTCGGCAGTGGTGCCGGGCATCCTCAGCTCGCGCATGCCCTCATACTTGGTCTAAAGGATCGTGGCTGGCCATATTCGGAGGTACAGACGCTCGCTGCGCTCACCGGTATGGATGTCGACGTTGAAGCGGTTCGGGGCGAGATCCGGTCGAGGCTCATTTCGGAACTACCCGCCGACCAACTCCATCTGTTAGCCAGACTAACACTGGTTTTTGGCGCATTCTCACGGCCGTTCGCATTGTCTTTGGCCGAGAAAGCCAGCCCGATTCCACTTCCTGGTCGGGCTTTCGACGGCCTGCATGGCCCATGGCTCGATCAGGTGACGGGAGAGAAGTACCGGCCGTCATCGCTTGTGAGCACATTGGGCAAGGAGATACTGGGACCAGCAGAAATACAAGATTTTAACGCCGAGATTGCTCGCTTGCGGACAAGAGACGGCAGTTTGGACGCCGGTGAAGTCGATGGGATCCTGAACCATGCGTTGCTGGGGGAGGCGGAGGATGTTCTCGAAATCGTTTTCGCTGCCACCGTATCTTCTGACAGGACTGATCTGCCACGGCTCGTTGATGCATTTCCAACCTTACTCACAATGTCGGCCGAAAGGCCGTTGTACAGAAAATCGCCAACAATCGCCGCCAAACTGAGGATGATCCAGGTTTTACTTCTGGCCGCGAAGGGAGATCCCGCAAGCCTGCCGGCCTCGTTGGATGCACTCGACAGGGAACTGTTGCTGTTGGCCGATGCTTCCTATGCGAATGTCCTCCGGATAAGCACGCTCTCGAAGCTAATGTTCCAGCCGGGTGTCATTGACATCCTACCTGGTGTGATGGGCAGGCTTGCTGCGCTCCTCCATGATCCCTTGGCGATCAAATATGCTGAAAATATGCCAGAAATGGCGGGACAACCGTCATCGATCGACTTCATGGTCCGGGCCATCTTCGCGGCGCAGCTTGCCAGCGTCCGACGCATCAGCACAATCTCAAGGTTGTTGGATGAAATCAGCTCGTTGGATGAAGCCGACCGCGCGTTTTTCCTAAGGCCGTCCGTTCACCATGCCGGCGACAAGGCGATTGCAGTCAAGGCGCCTTGGAGTGCCGGTGTCGTCAATGGCTTTCCGGGGACCGAGGACCTGGCGTGCGAATATATCTCACTAGCCGAGAAAGCGCTGGCACTGAGAGATTCCGAAATTGCCACTGCAGCATACGAAACGGCGGCGACAATTTACGACGAAGATCTGAAGCGTCCAGAAAGAGCGCTGGAGATCTTGTGTGACGCCGTAGAAATGAACCCTGACTACGAATGGTCACTGCAAAGGCATCGCGCCCGCGTCCTCTTTCATATGCAAAGGTATGAAGAACAGCTGCAGATCGGAGCTCCTCTTCTCCCTGGACCCGACCGTGCGAATATCGAAATGGCGTATTTCCTTCGGGAGATTGCGATAGGAAACTCTCATCTCGGAAACCACAAGGATGCCGCGGATCGCTATGCGGAAGCTGCAGCCCGTGCATCGGCGTCTGAATTAGCCGATCTGCAGTTGATGAGTATCGGCCTCAAGGCCGACGAGGCGGTTGAGGCTTTTTGGGCCGAGCAGGGACCACGCGCGGTCACTCGGCTTGCCGAGGTCTTGAAAGCGTTGGAGCAGGTTGATGTAACTGCTGGCCTACGGCAGAAAGCCCTTTGGTCCTATATTCCCCACACGGTCGCATGGATGGTGAATCATGCAATTACCGGTGTCGCAGACCCCGATTTCGAATACGCCATGGCCAAAGGGCTCAACAGTAATCCCAATCCCGATCCCGCAATCGCACAACTCAGGCGGGGGCCAATAGAGTTCGTCTGGGCTATGCTCTCGGAACTGGAAACCAGACTTGGTGTAGACGCCGGTGTAGGGAGATCGATGATATTGCCGGAGTGGGATTCTCGGATCCCCACCCTGGCCGACTACATCCTCCGGAAGGACCTCCATAAACGCAGCGTGCTCATGGGAAATGTGCAGGAGTTTTGCGCTACCCTGCCCGGGCTCATGGCATCAATCATTTGGCTGAATAACGCGCCAGCAGATCTCGATCCTTTCAACTCACCTAAAGGTCGTGTTCCAAAACTGGCAGACGAGCAATTCCTTCGGTTTGGATCCTTCGTTGTAACCCGAGCACTGACATTCATGCTTTCACTCATCCTTAAAGGACAGAGCGATCGCATTGACGAGTTCATAGAGATGCAGAGTGCATTAGACCTACCCATGTTGTCTGGCAATAACATTGCAGCATTCACGAAAGGCGAGCTTCTCAACCCCGGAGATGAAATACAATCGAACCTCGTTGGCGCGGTCTTTCAACACTTCAAGGTCGGAAGACGAATGACACCGGCGGAGCTATTCATTGCCGGCGTCCGAATTGTTGAGATGGCGGCGACCGACCTGACGGGGCACCTGAAATCGCTCGGCTATGACTGGTATGTTTCCGAGTGGACCCGTGTTGCAGCAGAACAGCGTTTTCAGTTGAGATTGCCGGCCGCCATCGACGATGCCATTATACACGTAGTCGCTTTAGGAAAGACAGGGCACGTTGGGATCGCTGCGATGGCCCTTTCCATGAGAGGGCAAGTGAATGTAAATTTGCCAGCTGACACACTCGCTATGCTTAGGGGGACTGCAGCGCAGTAGGCTTCCTCAGCATCGAGATCGCCACTTTGTTTTCGGTCCTGAGAAGAGTAACCTCGACCAACCGCTTGCAAGGCTTTTAAGATGGCGGCTTCGCGCGGCAGCCGCGCAAGATCGTCAGCGTTGCTCGTCCTCGAGCGAAACCTGTTGCAGCTTAACCGAATCTTGTTGGCGTTCAGTTCGGCGCCGAACTCCAGATAGTTTCGACGCGCAGCGCTGTGCATATTGGCGGGGGCGATTTCATGATCATCCATAGGCGCACCCATCAAAATCCGCTTTTCGCCTACCCTGCTTTTCTGTTAGCGCCCATCTCGACACTGTTGCGGTAGACGTGATCCACCCTATAGTTGTTCCATGAAACCAACGGGCAAAGACGCCACCCCTCAACAGATGCCGCTGCCGTCCGAATACATGCGCAAGAGGCGCCCGCATCTTTTTTCGGATACGCTAGCGAGCGTTGAATCGACGCTGACCAAGGAGTTGCTCTCCTATCACCTGTCGACGATGACCAGCCGAAATGGCGAGACGAGGTTTGAGCACTTCGCACGAAAGCTCGCCGAGGCGGAGATCTGCCCCAACCTTGTTCCCAATACCGGCCCGACGGGTGGCGGCGACGCCAAGGCGGACACCGAGACCTATCCTGTCGGCAAGGAAGTGGCCTTGCGCTGGTATCAGGGGGAGCAGGCGGCGGCAAACGAACGCTGGGCTTTCGCAATCAGCGCCAAGAAAGCGTGGACCGGGAAGGCGCGCAGCGATGTCGCGAGCATCGTCGGCACGAAGCGCGATTACAAGCGGATCTATTTTATCACCAACCAGCCGGCGCGTTCGAAGACACGGGCAGACATCGAGGACAGCCTTTCCAAGGAATACGGCATTCCCGTGAGGGTTCTCGATCTCAACTGGATACTGGATAAAATTTTCGACAACAGGCGGCTTCAGCTTGCCGTCAGCGCCCTTGGCCTGTCTTCCGAATACGAGCAACAGGTGCAGGCACCCGGACCAAGGGACTATGAACGCGCTCGCGATCTCCAGGCACTTGACGACCAGATCTCGGACGCGTCCCGCTACAAGGGTGTTCCGCATCTGCTGGCGGAGGATTGTCTTGAAGGCGCGCTCACCGCCCGTGGGCTCGCAAAGCCGCGCATGGAGGTGGACGGCCGTTTCATGCAGGCGCGCCGCGCCGCTGTCGCCTCAGGCAGCAAGGCTTTGGAATTTCGCGTCGTCTATAACTGGGCCTGGACTGTCTACTTCTGGTTCGATGACTTCCTCGCGCTTTCCAGTCTTTTCGGCGAGGCCCTGGATCTCGTTGCGGATAATGAAGACGCCGATATTGTCCAGAAGCTCGCAAATCTCTGGTCGCTGCTGCGGATGTCTGTGGCGGCGGACAAGGTTTCACCGGAGATCGCCAGGATCGACGAGCGCGGCAAGGCCTTGCGCGGCAGGCTGGAGGTTATCGCCGGCAACGACGCACGTCCCAACAACGCGCTGCAGGCGAAATCTGCTCTTCTTTTCGTCGCGCTAGTCGACAGGCAGCACGATCATCCCGAGCTCGGCTTCGACGACATCTGGCGCAGTTTCATGGAACTGATCGAGGAGTCGCGCGGGCTAGGCACATTTCCCTTCAAGCCGGTTACCGAAGCATTGGCGGAGTTCGGCAGCTTTATCGAAAGTCCAGCATACGATGAGCTGGTCGAGCGGATTGCAGATGCTCTCGCTGAGCGTCGCCGCGAGGGGGAGAGCGCTGTCGTCAACGTCCAGAGGGCTGAACAAAAGCTCAGTCACAAGAAGCCATACGAGGCAATCCGCTGGTTCGGCCGGACGATCGACGGTCTCGTCAAAAAAGAATACGAATACGAGCTCTTCAAGACGTTGGCGGGCCTGGCGCAGGCCTACGACATGGCAGGCCTGCCGTGGGCGGCGCGCTCAAGCGCGATGTCGGTCGTCAGTCACCAGATCAGTCGAAACCTTGCAGAAAACGGCTCTGTCGCCGGTATCAGCGCTGCGATGGTCAATGCGCTCTTCACCTTCGAGCTACATATCGGCCGCGTGCCTCAGGCGGTTGCTTTCCACATGCTTGAGATGAACATTCGCTATTCCCGCGCCCGGGACGACGAGGAGCGAGAGGCGCTCAACAAGTATCGGTATGCGAACGCCATGCGGTTGGGCGCGCTCATCCTCAATACGCCTGCCACCGCGCTCAAAGAGCTCGAGCGACTGCACGACTGCCTGCATCATCTGGACCTGACGGAAGCTGGTTTCACGACATTGTTTCTCCTCGGGCAGTGGGACGTGCTGCGCGAAGAAAAGTGGATATCCGCGGATACGCCGCCGGAAAAGGTCGAGACGATCATGCTGGACATCAAAGAGCAAGGCGAGACGGCGAGGATCGCGCCTTCAGCGCTGATCAATGCCGGGAAACGAAGCGCGCTCAGTTGCCGCGTTATCGGCGCCGAACTGGTTTTCGATGCCGCATCCAAGACCACCTCGATATCGATCGCCGAAGCGCTGCTCGGCATTATCGAGAGCTTCGTCGCTACGAGCTTGAACGCGCGCGTCCTGCCGGCCTGCGAACGTCTGGTCATCCGCATTGAGCCGGACCCGGCGCATGCCGGACCGCCGACGCTTGCGTTCGTCGAGGAGGCCGGCATTACCGTCGGGCGTATCGCTCATGAAGACAATTTCGGGACCGCGTCGAAGGCCAGCCTGATCGCCTTCAGGACCTTTTGCCGGGACGCGATCGCGCATATCGTCGGTCGCATGATGATCATGCCTGACGAAAAGCACCTTCTGACGCTGGAAAAAGAGAACGTGTTCGGCCGGGCGTTGCTGTTTTCGAACGTACCAATGATGACGGAGAACATTTTCGGCGATCACGAGCCCTTACGGATGGCGGACCATGACCGGCCTGAGTTCAAGACCTATCCACTTCTGCGTGAGCGACCATGGAAACCTGAAGGCAAGGCCGAGGCTGCAACGCCTCCACGGTTTGGCGAAGGCGAGCCGCCGCCAGCTATGTTCGATGAAGACAAGATGACCCACCGCGACTATGGGGTGCTGTCGCCAATCGACATACCGAAGTGGAACGCCGCGCGCTGGAACGGTTCTGTCTTCATTACCGCGCCGCCCGAATTCAACATGTTCCCAATCCTTGGGCTTGCCTTTGCCGACCGGCAGGCAGCCCTGGCAATTTTCGAAGGCTTCCACAGCCGCTACGGCAAGATCGACGTCAAGGGCGCGATCCGCGTCGCCATCATTCGCGGAATTTCGTGCAAGCAGCCGCACGCGTATGCGGTTTCAGTCGGGCCAAGCCGGGAACTTGGCCGAGGCGGTCCCGAGACGGTATTTGCCTACGTAGCGCGCTACAATCGCATGTACCCGTCGAATTCTGACAATCTCAACAGGTTCTTGGCCGAATACCATCGCCTTGGAACGGCTCAACTTGCGCCCTTTCACCTTCCTTCATTCAAGGATGCGCCGGTACCACTTGGAAACGAGATGACCTTGAAGGAAATCGTCGTCCGCCAGGCGTGGCAAATCTGCGAGAACGATCCCGACATTTCGAGCCTGGACGAGGACGCGGATCCCTACATTCCAGACGGAATGACTGATGCACCGGTCATCAGAGCTATCGAAAAGCTGAAGCGGCTCCGGCAAATGTCATAGGTTTGCTTCAAGTCACTCGGCTTGATGAACAGCTGTTAGCCCGTGGTTTGGAACGGAGTGCGCACATCGTGAATCTGCACGTCGGACGGCGACTGGCGCCTTGTCGAGCTTGTGGCGTCAGATCTTCTGATACCCTGCTGGCTGACTGACACGATTCGTATCTTCCATTCCAAACGAGGGGCGTGACCTCTTGGAATGGCCGGAACACAATACAGTAGAATGGAAAAATATCTGGTCGAGTAACAAACGTAGATAATCCAAGATGTTAGGCGGCATTATCGGAGGGTCGAAGGTTCAGCTCGGTTCAAGAGCAATACGATTTAAATCCTCACTCCAACACGCCTCCGCTCACTCTTCTCGATAGCTGGCTCGTTCCCATCAATTTTCCGAAACGGACGGCAGTAAGTTCCGGATTGGACGAAGTTGCAATCCGAATTGGACGCATGTAAACTCCGGCCTGAACGCATCGGCAATCCTAGAATTTGGTAGCGATCAGGAGGAAAAACAGATTGAAAGGGGAAAGTTCGTCTGACCTGCTTTATCCGAGAGGCGCAGCCGAGCGAATTAGGGTCGCGCTCGAAGATACGCCAGTCGTACTTGTGAACGGGCCGCGGCAGTGTGGCAAGACGACGTTGGCTCGAACCCTGCTCCAGACAGATCGTCCGTATTTCACGTTAGATGACGAAACGACCTTACTATCAGCAAAGACCGATCCAGTCGGCTTCGTTCGTCAGATTGATACCGCCATCATAGACGAGGTGCAGCGTGCACCGGAGTTGCTGCGTGCCATAAAACAGGCTGTAGACAACGATCGGCGGCCTGGGCGATTTTTGTTAACCGGCTCAGCAAACATTCTCGCACTCCCGACGATTTCCGATAGTCTGGCCGGGCGGATGGAAGTCGTTACATTGTTGCCGCTAGCTCAGTCCGAAATTCGACGCAACCAGTCAAACTTCCTCGATTCCGCTTTTGCCGGAACGGTCATAGCGCCTCGCAATCCCACGGTCGGAAACGATCTGATTGAGCGAGTGCTCATCGGCGGATATCCTGAGATGGTCGGTCGTGGCGATCCCCGCCGTCGATCCGCATGGGCTAGAGAATACATACGAGCTATCGTTGAACGAGATGTGCGCGAAATTGCCGATGTCGAACGCCTCGACCAAATGCCGCAGCTTCTGCGGGCGCTCGCGCATCATTCGGGACAGTTGCTCAATTTCACCCAATTGGCCGGCCAGGTCGGCATCGATGACAAGACCGCCCGGCGATATATCGGACTCTTCGAACAGCTGTTCCTAGTTCGTCGCATCGAGCCCTGGTTTCGAAACCCTTTGAAGCGTCTTGTTAAGACACCAAAGCTCCTGTTTCTCGATAGCGGTCTCTTAGCTTCGTTTGTCGGAATGACGATCGATCGAATTTCAAGTGACCGAGGACTATTTGGTTCATTGCTGGAAACGTTTGTCGCAGGCGAAATCCTCCGGCTTGCGACCTGGAGCGAAGTCCAATCAACCTGCCATCACTATCGGGATAAGGATCAGGACGAAGTAGATATCCTTCTCGAAGACGAAGCTGGCAATATGGTTGGACTTAAAGTCAAGGCCGCGGCAACGGTGACCGCAGCAGATTTCAAAGGCTTACGCAAAGTAGCCGCGGCCACGGGACGCACCTTCAAGGCAGGCTGGGTGCTGTACGACGGCAACAAGATCCTGCCATTTGGTGATAATCTTGCGGCGATACCGCTATCTTGTCTCTGGGGCGATTAAAGTAAGGGCAGGATTTAAGTTCGATTCCCTTCAATGCCAACCTTCTCGATCTGGTCGACTGAACTGGAAGCTAAGCATAAATTTCATTCTAGCCCCACCCTTACCTCGTCAGATTTTCAGTGTTGGTGCATCACCTCCTCTAGGTGCTCTTTCCTCCAAAAGGGATCCAGCATTTCTCGAATAAGGGAAGTTCGGGATTGAAGGCGAACAATCCACAACCACGTTATTCATTCCATGAATGAAGTAGGCAAAAAACATTCATTTGTTAAATATGAGTTTTCGTTGGAGGATCAGAAGAAGCGAACTTGTGACAATTCCAGGTTCGAAAAAAGGGAACGAGACAATGAAAACTGGTGTGCTTCTTCTGACCAGCCTTATCGGCCTGGGCGCCCAACCCGTGATCGCGAAAGATTTGACGATCGGTCTAAGCGGAACCGTGACGTCAATTGATCCGCACTTCTATAATGCCTCCCCCAACAACGCCATTGCCATGCAGATTTTTGATCGGCTGACGGAGCGCACCGCCGAGGGTCAACTGGTCGAGGGCTTGGCGACGAAGTGGGAAACCGTTTCTGAAACGAGGTGGCGTTTCAGCCTGCGGGAAGGCGTGAAATGGCACGACGGCAAGCCTTTTACCTCCGATGACGTGATGTTCACCCTCGGTCGCGCTGGAAGCGTACCCAACAGCCCAGGCGGCTTCGGCGGCTTCATGCGCAATATTGCGAGCGTCGAGGCGGATGGCGACAATGCTGTCATCATCAACACCAAGGCTCCGGCACCAACGCTTCCGGGCGATCTTGCAAATATCGCCATCGTGTCGCGCCATGCGGGTGAGGGCGCGGACACTGCCGATTACAATTCCGGTAGGGCAGCAATCGGCACGGGCGCATTTCGCTTTACGACATTCAAGCAGGGTATCGAAGTTGGCCTTGAGCGCAATCCCAACTGGTGGGGCAAGAAAGTTGCCTGGGATCACGCAACCTACCGTATGATTTCCAGCGCAAGCGCTCGTACGACCGCTGCTTTGGCTGGCGATGTCGATGTCATCGACGCACCGGCCGCGACCGATATTGCTCGTTTCAAGACGACTGCCAATCTTTCCTTCGTCAGTACGCCGGGCCTGCGTGTCATCTATCTTGCGCCGTCGACATCGGGTGATGCCTGGAAGGGCTTTGTGAAGGGCCCGAAGGGAGAGGCGCTGGATAAAAATCCGTTGGCCGATCCACGTGTTCGCAATGCTCTTTCCGAAGCGATCAATCGCGAAGGCATTGTTGATAAGATCATGGAAGGCACCGCAACCGCCTCCGGTCAGTGGCTCCCCAAGGGTGCGTTTTCTTACACGCCCGATATTCAGCCGCCCAAGCCCGATGCTGTGGGAGCCAAGAAGCTTCTGGCCGACGCCGGATATCCCGAAGGCTTCCAGCTGACGGTTCATGTGCCGAATGATCGCTACCCCAACGCACCTGCGGTGGTTCAGGCGGTGGCGCAGATGTGGACGCGAATAGGCGTGAAGACGAATGTGGAGGCTCTCCCATGGACGACCTTCTCGTCGCGCAAGTCGGAATTTGCCATGAAGCTGCTCGGACTCGGCAACGCGACCTATGACGCAAGCTCGATGCTGGTAAACGTCCTTGGCACCGTCAATCCAAAGCGTGGTTTGGGTGCTGCCAATGATAGTGGCTATTCCAATCCAGCGCTCGACGACCTCGTTTCCAAGGCGATGACGATCTACGACGACAAGGCGCGCGAAGCGGCGCTCATCGAGGCCGTCAAGGCTGCCGTCACCGATGGCGCCATCATCCCGCTCTATCAGCAGAGCAATGCCTGGGTATTGCGCAAGGGTCTCAACTATGCCCCGCGTATCGATGAGCGAACTCTCGCCAAGGATGTTTCCGAATAAAGCGCACGAGGCGGCTGGTGCCATTGCGCCAGCCTTACCTTCCGGCAATCGGTGGCGAAGCCGCTTGAGCAAATGTCGGCCATACTGCGCTTGCGACACCATCCCCTTTGACGCGGGTGGTCGTATCTTTACCAATAACACGAGGGTATCATGACCCTATGGACTATACAGCGCCTGATGCAAGCGATCCTGGTCGCTCTTGCGATGGCCCTGATCGTATTCGTCGGTCTTCATTTGATCGGGAGCCCGATTGAGACCTTGCTTCCGCCGGAAGCCACCCACGATGACCGGTTGCGTCTGATCGCGGATCTCGGCCTCGACCGGCCCCTTTACGAGCAGTTCTTCCTGTTTCTGAAAGGGCTTCTGCAAGGCAATCTCGGCGTCAGCTATGTCTATAAGGAGCCTGCGGTCGAGCTGATCCTGTCTCGCTTGCCCGCAACGCTGGAACTGGCTTTTGCCGCTGTCCTGCTGTCGCTGATCGTCGGTGTGCCGCTTGGACTTGCCGCAGGCTGGAAGCCTGAAAGCCCGTTTGCACGCGTCATCATGATCGGCTCGATCTTCGGCTTCAGTTTGCCAATTTTTTGGATCGCGATCCTGCTCATCATGATCTTCAGCGTCCACCTGGGCTGGCTGCCGAGCTCTGGACGCGGAGCAACCGTAACCTTGTTCGGCATACCGTGGTCTTTCGTGACGCTGGATGGCCTGCGGCATATGCTGTTGCCAGCCGTCAGCCTCTCGCTTTTCAACATCTCGATGGTCACACGTTTGACGGAGGCTGGCGTGCGTGAGGCGATGTCGAGCGAATATGTACGATTTGCAAGGGCCAAGGGTCTCTCGCCAAGGCGCATCCTCAGCGTCCATGTGCTGAAAAACGTCATGATCCCGGTTGTCACTGTTGTCGGTCTGGATATCGGACAAACGATTGCGTTCTCGGTGGTGACCGAAACCATCTTCGCCTGGCCGGGCGTCGGCAAGATCATCATCGACAGCATTGCCGCGCTCGATCGCCCCGTCATCGTCGCCTATCTCATGCTCGTGGTCATCATGTTCGTCATCATCAACCTCGTTGTGGACGTCACCTACAGGCTGCTCGATCCACGCATCCGGCTTCAGGGAGAGTGACGTGCAAGCAGTTATGAACTCCTCGAAACTTCGGACAGGTCTGCAATTCATGCGGCAGTTCGCGCGCTCGCCTCTGGCGATGGTAGGACTTCTGCTGATTTTCCTGATCGTTCTCATGGCGGTGTTTGCGCCATATCTGTCGCCACAAAATCCATATGACTTAATGCAGCTCGACATCATGGACGGGCGCATGGCTCCCGGGACGGAATCCTCGGCTGGCTTTACCTTTCTGTTCGGGTCCGACGATCAGGGTCGCGACATGCTGTCGGCTATTTTCTATGGTCTGCGGATAAGCCTGATCGTGGGGCTTGGCTCGGCGGCGCTCGCCTTTATCATCGGCACGGCGTTCGGCCTAACGGCTGCCTATGTTGGCGGCAGGGTTGAAACCGCGATGATGCGGCTTGTCGACCTTCAGCTTTCCTTTCCGACGATCCTGTCCGCGCTTTTGATTCTCGCTCTCCTTGGTAAGAGCGTCGGCAACGTGGTGTTTGCCATTGTTCTTGTGGAATGGGCGACCTATGCCCGCACGGCACGCGGCGCTGCATTGACGGAACTTCGCCGGGAATATGTCGAGGCAGCCCGATCTTTACGGCTGCCGCACCGGAATATTCTTTTTCGCCAATTGCTGCCAAACTGTCTGTCGCCCCTCGTCGTGCTCCTGACCATGCAGGTGGCTCGTGCCATCACGCTTGAAGCGACGCTCAGCTTTCTCGGCCTCGGTGTCCCGGTTACCGAGCCGTCCCTCGGGCTTCTGATTTCCAGCGGATACGAATTCATGCTGTCAGGTACGTACTGGATCGCTCTATTCCCCGGCATCGCACTTCTGGTCACGATCTTTGCCATCAATCTTGTCGGAGATCGCCTGCGCCAGTTGCTGGACCCGAAGGCTGCACGGAGATGAGTGCCATGCTTGAAATCAAAGGCTTGAAAACCGAGGTCGTGACCGAAGAGGGTAGGGTCACACTTATCGACGACATCAACCTCAGCCTTGCCGCCGGCGAAGTCATGGGCCTTGTCGGAGAATCCGGCTCCGGTAAATCCGTGACAGGGCTTTCCATCATGGGCCTGCTCGACAAGCCGGTACAGGTGACAGGCGGCCAAATCCTATTCAAAGGACGGGACCTGCGAAGCGCGTCGCAACAAGAATTGCGGTCCATCCGCGGCAATCGTATTGCGATGATCTTTCAGGACCCGATGTCGACGCTCAATCCCGTGCTTCGTATCGATACGCAGATGATGGAAGTCGTGCATGCGCACGAGAACGTCAGCAAACAGGTTGCGCGGGAACGTGCGCGCGATGCCTTGGGGATGGTCGGCATACCAAGTCCGGAGGAGCGCCTGAACTCCTATCCGCACCAGTTCTCCGGTGGCATGCGACAGCGCGTGGCCATTGCTATCGCGCTTCTCATGTCACCAGACTTGATCATCGCAGATGAGCCGACGACTGCACTCGATGTGACGATCCAGGCGCAAATCCTTTCCATCGTGCAGAATCTTGCGAGGGATAAAGGGATGGCCTTGATATGGGTCACCCATGACCTCTCCGTCGTTGCTGGATTGGCCGAAAAATTGTCGGTCATGTATGCGGGGCGTATCGTCGAGCAAGGCGCAACCGGGGATCTGCTGAGACGTCCCCTGCATCCCTACACCAACGGTCTGATCGCAAGCCTGCCCGCGCACAACAAGCGGGGTGAGCGGCTGAAGCAGATATCCGGGACCACACCTTCTGTGACCAACATGCCGAAGGGATGTGCATTTCACCCGCGCTGCGCCTTTGCCACTGATATCTGTCTTCGTCCTCCGGCGCTTGAGCCGGTCGAGCGGCGTCTGCTTCGTTGTTTTCACCCCGTCATGGAAGGAGCGCCATCATGAGCAATCGGTTGGAAGTGCGCAATGTCAGCAAGCGTTTCAGCCGCAAGTCCGGCGTGGTGGAACGCGGTGCGGAACTGATGGGCCTGAAAGCTCCATATCCGGTTGTCCGGGCCCTGGATGATGTCAGCCTCACCGTGGCAGAACGCGAAGTCGTCGGCATCGTCGGTGAATCTGGTTGTGGAAAATCGACGCTGGGTCGCGTGGTGGCCGGGTTGCTGCAAGCCTCCGAAGGTTCGGTCCTATTTCGGGGCAGGCAACTGACGGAAATAAATGGAAAGGCAGCAGAAGATGCACGACTGAAAGTCCAGATGATCTTTCAGGACCCATCGTCATCATTGAACCCGCGACAGCGCGTGCGCGAGATCATCGGGGCAGCGCCGCTGCACCATAAAATGACGAGCGCCCGTGAGGTGGATGATTATGTCTGCCAGCAGATGGAGCGATCAGGGCTTGATCCATCCATGGCGAGCCGTTTCCCACACCAGTTCAGCGGCGGCCAACGCCAGCGCATCGGCATTGCACGAGCTCTCGCCGTTCAGCCAGATATGCTGATCTGCGACGAATCCGTTGCAGCGCTGGATGTCTCGGTACAGGCGCAGATCCTCAACCTGTTCCTTGATCTGCGAGAACAGCTTGATCTCACCTATCTGTTCATCAGCCACGATCTCTCTGTGGTCGAACACATCTCCGACCGCGTTGTGGTCATGTATCTCGGGCGTGTGGTGGAAGAGGCGCCGGTGGCAGAGCTGTTTGCGCATCCGAACCACCCCTATACGCGTGCGCTGCTTCAGGAGCGGCCTGTTCTCGATCCGGTACAGCGGCGCTTTTCGTCTATCGAGGGCGAGATTCCGAGCCCGTTGTCTCCGCCGTCGGGCTGCCATTTCCATCCCCGCTGTCCATTCGCGATGGAGCGGTGCCGTGTGGAGAGACCGGAACTTATGACCGTCGCTTCGGGACACAAGAGTGCCTGCCATCTCAACGATTGAACCTCCCACAATCGACAATCTTAAAAGGATCGAACATGTCTGTTTCAGCACCTCTGGAACGCCAGCAACAAACCGCAAGTCAGGACTTTCCTGCTCAGGACTGGGCCAAGGTGACTTCTCCTGAAGAGCACGGTCTCTGTGTCGACGTCAAAGAAAAAGTCGAGGCTATGCTCGACGCATTGTCGACGACATCTTTCATGGCGGTCGCCGGGGGCAAAGCGCTCTACACCTATGGCGATGTGTCCGAAGTCAGCTATCTCGCATCGACCAGAAAAAGCATCCTTTCAATGCTCTTCGGCAAGGCTGTTGCCGAAGGCAAGATCGATCTCGATCTGACGATGGCGGATTTGAACATCGATGAAGACCATGGTCTTCTTCCGATCGAGAAGACTGCGAGGCTGCGTGATCTGCTGATCAGCAGCTCCGGCGTCTATCATCGGCCCGGCAGCCCAGGCAGCAATACGAAGAACATTCCAGAGCGGGGCTCGAAAAAACCCGGCGACTATTTCCACTACAACAACTGGGACTTCAACGTTCTCGGCGCGGCTTTCGAACAGCTGACCGGTCGTAGCGTCTTCAAGGCTTTCGAAGAGGATTTCGCAGGTCCAATGGGCCTTCAGGATTTCGATCCATCACGTCAGCGCATGATGGGCTACGACGGTGCGTCCCGTTATCTCGCTTACCATTTCTTCCTGTCTGGCAGAGATATGGCGCGCCTGGGTCTGGCGATGGTGCGCAACGGTCGCTGGGGCGATGAGCAGATCATACCGGCAGACTGGGTTGCCGAAAGCACGCGTATCCGTGTTCCCGCCGACAAGATGAACGAGAGCGAGAAATCCCGCATCGCCGGCTACAGCTATCTGTGGTGGATTCCTGTTGTGACGAAGGACACACCCGAATGGGAAGGCGCCTTTGTGGCCGCTGGGCATTTCGGACAATTCATCCTCTGCATGCCTGTGCTGGATATGGTGTTTGTCAACCGACGCGCTATTCCGGATGATCTGGCTATTGCCCGCAATGACGGAAGCTTCAAGGAAGAGCTGCCGGCAGTCACAATGGAGCAGTTCCTGAGCGTCGTCGACCAATTCATTGCGGCAAAGCTGAGCGTCAGATAAGAGGGAAAATCAGTGCAGGTCGTCCGAGAAACACGCGGAGATCTGTTCACGCAACCAAAGGCTTGCCGGATCGCGCTCTTTTTCGGCAAGCCAGATCATGCTGGTCGATTGCTTTTCCTCTGCGAAAGGCGATTCCAAGAGCAGCAATTCGTGAGAGCGTTCGAATAGCTTGGCAACGCTTTCCGGCATCATGGCGACGAGATTGCTTCTTGAGACGATTGCAACCGCAGCGGAAAAATGCGGGACGACTGCCACGACGTGGCGCTCCAGCCCCATTGCATCCAGTCGTTCATCGATCCAGCCCCGACGGCTTGGGGACGACGTAACCTTCACATGGCCCAGTGACAGTAATGCATCTAGCGTCAGCAGATCTTTCGCTGCCGGATTGTTTGCCGACATGATGCAGACGCGCCTCTCGGTAAAGAGCGAAGCGCAGCGATACCGAGCCGGAAAGTTTTCCGCAGTCATCACGGCTACATCGATTGTCCCTTCATCGAGGTGCTCCTGAACCACCGGCATAAAGTTTCTGTTATGACCGACACCCGTGCGCGGCATGTGAATGACTTCCAGAACGCAATGTTCCGCCTTGGAGCGTACACGCTCTACAAGCCGTGGCATGAGGACCACGGAAAAATAGTCGTTCATACCGATTCTGAAAGCACGATGGGATGTCGCGGGCTCAAATGCCAACCGCTGCAGCATGACGGTTTCTGTCTCTTCGATAATGCGTCGCACTGCGGGGAAAATCTCGGTGCAAAATCGCGTCATCACGAAACCGCCGGAGGTCTTTTTGAATAATTCATCGCCCGTTACAGCGCGCACCCGCTTCAAGGCGTGGCTCATGGCGGGTTGGGAAAGGCCGATATATTCTCCTGCTGCCGTCATGTTGCCTTTGACGACCAGAGCATAAATGACTTTCAAAAGATTGAGATCGACCGACCCCAATTGAAACCGCTGCATGGCAACACTGTCCGTTTTCTCGACACTCTCCGGTGATCATAACGGCACGCGTTCTGCATGTCGAACCGGCACTTGGAGGAGAACTCCAGGTGCCGGATACTTGTCAGGTTCTCGCAGCTACGACTGCTTCGGCAATTTTCAGAAAATCGCCGGCTGAAACCTTTGTCGGTTCGTAGGTGGTCTTGCCCTGATTTCTGGCGATAGCAAACTCATCGGTTACCGCACGGCGATGAACGATGACAGTATCGATGGCCGGAAGGCACAGAACGAACTGTCCGAAATTGCCGTTCATCAAATAGGCGCCTTTGAACGCGGGGTCGCTGGATGTGGGTATCCACCACAGATAGCCATATCCGAGACCTTCCTTGCTTTTGGTCTGCTCTGGCGTGAACCGCATTTCCGTGCTCTCGGCAATCCAGCGTGCGGGCACGATGGTTTTACCTCCCCACTTTCCGCCCTGTAGCATCAATTGCCCAAGGCGCGCCATGTCACGCGCTGAGAGGAAAAGATGATAGGCGAGATAGCGCGACTGATTTTCGTAACCCATCATCCGCTGACGGTTGATGTCGAAATCTTCGAAACCCAACGGGTCTGCCAAATCCTCTTTCAGCGCCTCGAACACGGTTTTTCCGGTACGCTTCTCGAAAATGGCACCAAGGACGTTGAAGTCCCAGTTGTTGTAAAGGAAAACCGAGCCGGGTTTTGTCTTGCCGCGTTCCGGTGTGTTTTCGTTACCGCCTGGGCTACCTGCTGCATGATAAACGCCAGAACTCGATGTCAGCAGATCCTTGACCTTGGCTGTCTTTTCCAGCGGCAGAAGTCCGTCGTCCTCATCAATGCCGATCTCGCCGATCGTCATATCAAGATCGATTTTTCCTTCCGCGACATAGCGCCCGAACAGCATGGACAATATGCTTTTTCGCGCCGAAGCCAGGTAACTCACATCCGACATATTGCCGTAGCGATAAACGATCTCTCCGCCCTGTACTACCATCATAGACGTGGTGGCCAATGGGTAAAGCTTTGCCTCCATCTCCTCCAATTTTGCCAAAGACCAGCCTGCGGCTGCCACATCGCCTGCGGTTTTCCATGGCTTCCCGGTCGCGACGCAAGGTGTCGTGTCTGCCGCGGATACGGTTTTTCCGACAAGGCTGACAGCGGCGAATGTCGATGCTGCGGATGCTGCGAGAACGGAACGTCTTGATAGAGTGGGACCTGTTGTCATTCTATTCCTCCCAAAAAATTTAAGATGACTATGTTGACCGTCGTTAGAGTCAATCATTGGCGCAGTTGAAGCTGGAAGCGATTGCGACGTCGCCATCGCCTTTATATTTTGGCCAGCTCGGATATTCGCACAGCGGTCTGCTACGGCCCTTGGTCGACGATTTCGTCGCGTCGACGACGACCGGATCGGAGGGGGGGACACCGTGTTCAACCCAATTATCGAGCGCAGCGAGGTTATCCCAAGTCGGAGAGAAACGACCGCCGCCATGCGCCAGGCCGGGTACGAGGTAGAAGCGCATGAAATTTTTGACCTTATCAGCGCCCATCTTCGCAACTATGGATTCGAACAATTTAGCATTGCCCAGCGGGCTGACACTCGGGTCGTCATTGCCCTGAAGCCAGATGATCTTGCCGCCGCGATGGCTGAAGGTAGACCAGTCCGTCCTCGTCGCACCGATTACATCGGAAAGCTCAACGATCCGATCCTTGAGCTTTCCCGGCTCGCGGATATCGAATGAAAGCAGATCGAGAGGTTGATCGCGCTGGACGAAGTTCTGAAGGAATTCGAAGGAGCGGCTTGAGTGATGCGCGTTAGGCCCCGAAACGGGAGGTGTGCGCATCTGAGGCTCTGAGCCGAGTTGCATCATGATGCCCTCAAGGCTGTTATAGCCTGGATAGGTGTCTATGCCGTTCGCCAGCTGATAAGGCAGTGAATATCCTTCATGGTAAATCTTCAGAGTTTGCTCGATCTGTGCTTTCGTCAGACAATCGTCAGGGTTTCCGGTCACGTCTGCATTGCAGACCAGGCTTTGAACCAGCGCTGCGGATTGAGCACGGCACTGCTGCATGTTGCTCACAAGGCCATCTTCGACGCCATCAAGGCCGTCACAAGTTTTCAGAGCTTCTTTGGAAATTCTCTCAACGAGCTTCGGCGGGATCCAGCCTGCGGATTTGTGGTCATAAACGGCCCGCGCTAGACCGGCTCCCCACAGACGAAGTCCCACAAAGTTTGCCGTTGGGTAATTCGTCAAAATGCCGTCGTAGGATTCCGGCCAGCGCGAGGCTGCCGTCAACCCTTCGCGTCCACCTGTCGAGCCGCCCTGAAAATAGACGTGGGTAACAGGCTTCTCATATCGCGCAGCAACGAGAACCTTCGCCACATCGAGCGCCTTCTTGATGTGCATGTAGCCGTAATTCAGCATCGCCTCATCATTTTTTGCGAAAGAGGCGTCGTCCGCGTTCGGAGCTTGATGGCCGGAATCGCTGCCGAAGGTGACGTATCCTTGCTCCAGCGGTGTCGGTACGACATCTAGTCCTAGAGTTGTTTTGTCCGTAGTGGGGGGAATGCTGCCGTTATAGCCACCCCCACCATATTGCAACAGCTTACCGTTCCATGCGCTCGGCAAGTTGACCTGCCAAGTGATGTCCGGGGCCTTCGGATCGACAGGCTTTATTTGCCCAATGACTTTGCAATATTCCCCCTTTTGATTGGCTGGATCAGACCCGCCGATTAGGGTTGCCGATTGTACCTTCGCGCCCGTAGTTGGGAGGCTTATTCTTGACGCGGGGATGGATGATGCGGCTATCGCCGAACACAGGTCAGTCGCATCCTGCGGCTCGGCGAAAGCAGATGTTACTGGCACACAGGCAAGTGAGATCGTCATCACAATAAGTGATGTTGCTACAAATACGGATGTCATGGTTTCCTCCAAGCCGTCAGCTACTTGAATCGCCGACAGCACTCCTGTCTCAGACTTAACTGAATTTGATCTCGTGTGTTAAATGCAAATAATCGGTCTATTATTGCGTTTTGTGCATCAAGGTCACAGGCATTTGTAACGCCATTAACTCGCTAGTTCTTAGGCCGCGCGAATGTGAAACTCAATCGAGGTGGCTTACGCACAAAAGCCAGCCAAAGAACCAGACTACTTGCGTAGCCTTGAATACTAATATACTACTTCTCCAAGCCGACGGGAGGTGGCGACTGATGGGAAGTGCGCACGAGCGTATTTTTGCCAGCGGGAGGAGTAGTTCGTGGTGAGTGATCCCGGCAGTAAGAGGCGCTCGCTCAGCGGCGTGACGCCAATGTCTTATCAGCGCGCTGCCGCCCCACGCGCCGCGACGCTTGTCTATAACGCACTGCGTGACGACATTATTTCATTGCGCCGCAAGCCGATGGACCTTCTCAACGAAAAAGAACTGCAGGCGCAGTTCGGCGTCAGCCGCACACCAATCCGCGAAGCAATCCTGCGCCTTTCGGACGAAGGGCTGGTCGATGTCTTTCCTCAATCTGGCACATTTGTTTCGCGTATTCCGCGCCGGGCGCTGTACGAGGCGATCCTGGTGCGCAAGGCGCTCGAGGATACGACCGTTTCGATTGCCGTTGAAAAGATCACTCTGGCTGGAATCCGCTCGTTGGAGAGCAATCTAGCTAACCTTCGCGTCTGTGTGTCAGATGGCGATGTCGCGGCTTTTCATGTCGCTGATAACGCTTTTCACAAGCTGATCAGCACTATCGCGGGTTTTCCGGGCATCTGGGAGATCATCCAGCAGGTGAAGGTCCACTCGGACAGGTATCGCCTGCTGACGCTGCCGCAGGAAGGGCGCTTGACGCGAGTTATCGAAGAGCACGCTGCTGTGATCGATTGCATGAAAACCGGCGATAAAGCCGGGGCCGCTGCCGCGATGGGGTTTCACTTGGGCAAGCTGCTTGTCGAAGTCGAGAAAGCCGAAATCTGGGATCCGGACTATTTTATCGAGGATGCGAAATCCCCCTCGCCATCCATCGAGCAGAAGGAAAAAAAGCCATGAAGATCGATGTTCGTCACGCTTCCCACCCCGACGCCGTCCGCAGTTACGATACCGAAACGCTGCGGCGCCACTTTCTGGTCGAGACGGTGTTCGCGGGCGGTGAAATCTGCCTCACTTACTCCCACTACGACCGCATGGTCATCGGGGGAGCTATGCCGCTCGATCAAGGCCTTTTTCTTTCCTCTCCCAAGGAGGTTGGTCAAGACTTCTTCCTTGCCCAACGTGAGCTTGGCGCCCTGAATGTGGGCGGTCCTGGCCGTGTCGTCGTCGACGGCAAGATTCATGATCTTGCGAAGTACGACTGCCTATATATTGGAAAAGGCGCAAAAGACGTGCGGTTCGAAAGCGTCGATGCCGAAAGGCCCGCGAAGTTCTATCTCGTCTCCACTCCCGCGCACGGGGCTTATCCAACCGTGCTTCTGACGCGTGACAAGGCTCGCCATCTGACGCCTGGAGAAGCTGCGACTGCCAACAAGCGCTCAATCTACCAGTTTATCCATCCAGATGTTTGCCAATCCTGCCAGTTGACCATGGGCTTCACCATGATCGATACGGGCAGCGTCTGGAATACTATGCCGGCTCATACCCACGACCGGCGCATGGAGGCTTATCTCTATTTCGATCTGGATGCCGATCAGCGAGTTTTCCATTTTATGGGTGAGCCGCAGCAAACGCGCCACATGCTTGTCGCGAGCGAACAGGCAATCATTTCCCCGCCCTGGTCGATCCATTCAGGGGCAGGCACCAAAAATTACAGTTTCATCTGGGCGATGGCCGGTGACAACAAGAGCTTCACCGATATGGACCATGTTGCCGTTGCGGATTTGAGGTAGAAAGATGGCTCATCCCTTCGATCTCTCAGGCCGCACCGCCATTGTCACCGGCGCCAATACTGGCATCGGCCAGGGCATCGCTATTGCGCTGGCGCAAGCAGGCGCATCGATTGTTGGCGTCGGACGCTCTTCGATGGAAGAAACCGAAGCGCTTGTGACAAAGAAAGGGGTGCGCTTTCACGCGATCAAGGCGGATCTCGGCACAATCGCTCCGGTCCAGGATATCGTTGCGGAGACCATCTCGGTCTTCGGTTCTCTCGATATCCTTGTCAACAATGCCGGGATCATCCGGCGTGCGGATGCGATCAATTTTACCGAGGAGGATTGGGACGCGGTTCTCAACACCAATCTGAAGACAGCCTTCTTTCTGTCGCAGGCGGCTGGCCGCCGCATGCTGGAAATGGGAAGCGGCAAGATCATCAACATCGCCTCGCTGCTGTCGTTTCAGGGAGGCATCCGCATCCCATCGTATACTGCTTCGAAGAGCGGCCTTGCCGGTATCACACGGTTGTTTGCCTGTGAATGGGCCGGCAGGGGCGTCAACGTCAACGCGATCGCCCCTGGGTATTTCTCGACCAACAACACGACAGCGCTGCGCGAAGACCCCGACCGAAATGCAGCGATCCTGGCGCGTATTCCTGCCGGACGCTGGGGAAAGCCCTCTGAGCTTGGCGGTGCCGCCGTGTTCCTCGCATCGGCGGCATCCGACTATGTCCACGGCACCGTCATCCCAGTCGATGGTGGCTGGCTCGCACGATAATGCATTGGCGCTGCGCGACGCGCTGCGCACGGAGGAGTTATGCAGTATCAATTCGATTTCGGGGCGCTCTTGCCCTACTGGCGGGATTTTCTCTCCGGCGCTCTGATGACAGTCGAGATCACCCTGTTCTCGGTGATCATCGGCATGGGCATCGGCGTCGCTTGCGCCATCGGTCGCCGCTCGGACTCCGCCATCTTACGAAGCATCGTCAGCGTCTATATCGAGACGGTCCGAAACACGCCGTTCATCGTGCAGATATTCTTCATCTTCTTCGGCCTCTCGTCGATCGGCTTTCGCCTGCCGATCCTCGCAGCCTCGGTATTTGCGATGGTCATCAATGTCGGCGCTTACACGGCTGAGATCGTTCGCGCTGGCATGGATTCCATCCATCCAAGCCAGATTGAGGCTGCGGAGGCGCTTGGTCTATCGAAATTTCAAATCTACCGGGACATCATCCTTCTGCCGGCGATCGAGCGTGTCTATCCGTCTCTTTCAAGTCAGTTCATCCTGATGATGCTGTCCACGTCGATTTGTTCACAGATCTCCGCGGAGGAGTTGACGGGCATCGCCAACAACATCCAGTCGAACACATTCCGGTCCTTGGAAACCTACTTCGTCGTTGCACTGATCTACATCGCTATCACCTATCTAATGCGCGTTGCCTTCTTCCTACTCGGGCTTATCGCATTCCCGCGCCGTAGACGGCTCGGGCTGGGGGTGTGAGATGACTATGCTCGGAGCCTTTTCAACCAATCACCTTTCCTACCTGTTAAACGGTCTGATGTGGACGATCGTCCTCTCGGCGCTCGCCTTCCTACTGGGTGGCGTCGCCGGTTTCTTCGTGATGCTGGCCCGCATCTCGCGCTTTCGCTGGTTACGGCGCACAGCCCTCGTCTATATCCAGATCGTCCAGGGTACGCCCCTCTTGATCCAGATGTTTCTGCTCTATTTCGGCCTCGGCGTGTTTGGCATTTCGGTGCCACCCCTTGCTGCGGCTGGTCTTGGCATGATGGTCTATTCGAGCTCGTATCTGGGCGAAATCTGGCGTGGTGCAGTGGAGTCGATCGCCAAGACGCAGTTCGAAGCCGCCGAGTGTTTGGGGCTCAGCAGATGGCAGGCATTGCGCGACGTCATCCTGCCGCAAGCACTCAAGATCGCCACGCCGCCGACGGTGGGTTTTCTCGTCCAACTCGTCAAAAACACTTCGCTCGCCTCCGTTGTCGGTTTCCTTGAGCTGACTCGCGCGGCGCAGGTCATCAATAACTCATTGTTCCAACCGTTCCTGGTCTTCGGCATCGCAGCCCTCTTCTATTTCTGCGTCTGCTATCCACTGTCGGTCTGGAGCCGCTCGCTCGAGAGGAAACTCAATGCCGGCCGCCGTTAAACTTACGAATGTCGTCAAGCGTTTCGGAGCACTCGAGGTGCTGAAGGGTGTGACCTTCGAGATCAATACGGGCGAGGTCGTGGCGCTCATCGGCCAGTCCGGATCGGGCAAAAGCACGGCGTTGCGTTGCATCAACCGGCTAGAGACGATTCAGGGTGGCGCGATCGAGGTCTGCGGGCACCACGTCGAGGATCCGAAGCTCGATCTCCGCGCGCTGCGCCGAGATATTGGCATGGTCTTTCAGAGCTACAATCTCTTCCCGCACATGACCGTCGCGGAAAATATCATGCTGGCGCTGCGACGGGTGAAGGGTATCCGCAAGGTCGACTCACACGAGATAGCGAAGGAGGCTCTCGCGAAAGTCGGGCTGTCGGAAAAGATCGACAACTATCCAGAGCAGCTTTCCGGTGGACAGCAGCAGCGCGTGGCAATCGCGCGCTCGCTCGCCATGCAGCCGAAAGTGATGCTTTTTGACGAGGTGACATCGGCGCTTGATCCGAAGCTGACTGGCGAAGTGCTGCGGGTCATGGAGGATCTAGCCCGCGGCGGAATGACTATGATTGTCGTCACGCACGAGATGGGTTTCGCCAAGCGCGCCGCCAATCGTGTCATCTACATGCATACCGGTAAAGTCTGCGAGACTGGAGGGGCAGATATCCTTTCCAACCCGCAGACCCCCGAACTGAAGGAGTTCATGGCAGAGGAGCTGTGAGCTGAGGAGGAGTACCTGCGTAGAACCGCAGGGTCGGAAACACGAGAGAGGAGTCTCATATGCCGACAAGAACGATTTCGAAAATGCTGATCGTCGCCGGAGCAAGCCTGCTGACCTTGGCATCTTTGGCCAACGCCGACGCGCTGGACAACATCAAAAAGGCTGGGAAGGTCCGCATTGCCGTGGCCATGGGCATTCCTGAATATTCATTTGTCGATGAGAACCTGAAGCCGGACGGCTCGGACGTTGCGACGGCAAAGTTGATCGCAAAAGACCTTGGAGTCGAGCTCGAGCTCGTGGAAATCACGAATGCAGCGCGAGTGCCGTCGGTACAGACCGGTAAGGCGGATATGGTTGTTTCTTCACTTGGCATCACGGAAGAACGCAAGAAGGCAATCGATTACTCGGTTCCCTATGCAACGCTGGCTCTCGTCGTTGCCGGGCCGGCTGACGTGGCGATAAAAGACTACGCCGATCTCGAAGGCAAGCGCGTCGGCGTGACACGCGCGACCACCAATGATCAGGATATTACCGCCAAGGCCAAAGGGGCCGATATTGTCCGCTTCGAGGATGACGCTACCTTGATCACATCTGTCGTCTCGGGACAGGTCAATATCCTTTCCAGCCAGTCAGCCGTCATCAACGGCATCAACAAGAAAATGACCGCAAATCCACTGCAGATTAAGTTCACCCAGAGGGAAACCAATCTCGGCATTGGTATCCCCAAGGGCGAAACGGCTCTCAAAGGCTGGCTCGATGAATGGGTCAAGACCAATTTCGACAACAAGGTGCTGCGCGATATCTACAAAAAGTACCACAATGCTGAACTGCCGGATGACCTGGTCTCGCGTCAGTGAAGAAACCTAAATTCGCTGGGGCCTTGGCTCCAGCGAATTCCGGGGCCGCTAAGCTTGAACAGCAAAACAGCCTGTTTGTCACGAGCTTCGCGCAGCAAGGCACTATGCTCAACGCCAACTGACGTAGCTGTGCCACGCCATACCAGTTCATCGAAGACACCTTTTCTGTCTCAAACAATTCTACCGTAGGATTAGATATGCATCTGAACCAACTGAAACAGGCTGTGGGCAGTGGCCTTCTTTCCTTCCCTGTGACGCATTTCAACGCCGATCTCAGTTTTAACGAGGACGGCTATCGTCGCCACTTCGAGTGGCTCGCAAATTTCGATGCGGCCGCGCTGTTCGCGGCTGGCGGAACGGGGGAGTTCTTTTCTCTGGCACCGAGCGAGGTGCCAATGGTGGTGAAGGCTGCAAAGGCTGTCGCCGGTGCCACACCGATCATATCTGGAACCGGCTACGGCACCGCGCTTGCAATCGAGATAGCCAAGTCAGCGGAGAAGGCTGGTGCTGACGGCTTGCTTCTGCTGCCTCCTTATCTCATGTTTGCCGAGCAAGGTGGGCTGATTGCTCATGTAAAAGCGATCTGCAACGCAGTCGGCATTGGTGTGATCGTCTACAATCGTGATAACTGTATTCTAACGGCAGATAGCCTTTCGCGCTTGTGTGACGAGTGCCCCAACCTGATCGGCTTTAAAGATGGTGTGGGCGACGTCGATAAGGTGATCGAGATCACAACGAAGCTTCAGGACCGGCTCGTTTATGTGGGGGGCATGCCGACCCATGAGGTCTACGCCCAGGGATATTTCGCAGCGGGTGTCACTACCTATTCGTCAGCCATATTCAATTTCGTCCCGGTCCTTGCCCAGCGGTTCTACAAGGCGCTACGGTCCGGCGACCGGGCGACCAGCCAGGCAATATTGAACGACTTCTTTTTTCCCTTCGTCGCCGTGCGGAACAAGAAGCGTGGCTATGCCGTCTCGATAATTAAGGCGGGGCTGAAGGTCGTTGGTCGAGATCCCGGTTCAGTACGGCCGCCCCTCACAGATTTAAACGCTGAGGAACTGTCGGTTCTTGCAAAAATCGTCGAACAAATCGAGGTAGTTGATAGATCGCCCGCCAGCTAACTGTTTGAGGGAGTTCCGACAGCAGTTGCCTGTTAGGCAAAGATCGCGGTGAACAAGCCCCCCGTCACGATCGGGTGCTTCCTGCTAGTCCAGGTAGTAAGGCGGAGCATCCGAGTTGAAGTGATCACGTCCGTACGACGTTGTTGGTGCTGGTCAGGTGATGACTAGGAGCGCGCCGTCGCTACCCGCTACCCGCTGCGCGCCAAGCCAGTTATTTTGCAACTTTGAGCCGGGCGGCAGCTCAGCATAAGTAATCAGTGGCCACGCCCAGCGAGTCCAGCAACGTTCGGCCCCTCAGGTGACCTCGTCGATGCGGCTGATAGCTATACTGAGTTCAGGCTCGTGACCGGGTAAGACGGGGAGTTTGCAATAAAGGTGGTGGACTGACTTTGCGATCGGCTGAGGCCTTTCATCCTGCGAGACATGTCTACGACGGGCATTAATATTGTTACAATGGAGGTGAACAGCAAGAATGTTCCGTTAATCGCGGTGAAGCACCGGTCCAGGTTTCATTTGGTTCAACAACTCATAATGGGCTGCGGTTCCTCAGGCCATCTTTCCACTGCACAGGTGACCGGATAATACCACCGTAAAGAGGTAATCAAAGAAATGGCGGGAATCGCTCAACGAAGACCGGTTTAGGTCAAACTTTACTTTGACATGCAAGCGCCAGCTCGCAACGCATCGATAAACGCTCGCAGGGCGGGAGCCATCTGACGCTGCCCGGGGTAGCAGATGAAGAGGCCTGGAAATGGCGCCGACCAAGTCTCCAAAAGGGGGATCAACCGACCCGAGTTGAGATGTTCCGTGATGGTGTCTTCAATTGGGAAACCAATGCCAATCCCCTTAAGTGTAGCGGTGAGCGCGCTCTCTTTGTCGCTGAAGATCAGTGGACCGCCGACGGTAACACTGAACCAGGCGTCGTTCTCGAAAAATTCCCAGGCGTAGGGCATCGATCGACCGGGCCAGCGCCATCGGATGCAGCGGTGATTGACAAGGTCTCGTGGGTGGACTGGCTGTCCGTGACGCTGAAGGTACTCCGGCGTTGCAACAGCAATCTGCCGAAGCTCAGGTCCTAGGCGGACCGCAACCATATCCTTCTCGATCACCTCCCCGATCCTGAGGGCGACGTCGTAGCGAGCGGCGACAATGTCAACGACCTCATCGTCAAGCGTGATATCGAGCACGATCTCCGGGTACTGCCTAGTAAAGTTTTCTAGGATCGGATGGATGTACTTTCGTGCCGCGGACCGGAACGTGTGCACCCGAACCGTTCCGGTGGGTTGTTCTCTGGACTGCTTGATCTGTGACATCGCGCCGCCCATGTCGAGCGCTGCGATCCGCGCCCGCTGAAACAAAGTTTCGCCGACTTCAGTAAGCGACACATTGCGGGTGGTGCGATGAAGCAACCGCATGCCCAGTTGATCTTCGAGGTTTCCGACCATCTGGCTGAGCGCAGATGGTGAAACGCCAAGCTGATGGGCTGCTCGACTGAAACTCAGTTGTTCCGCCACTACGATGAAAGCACGAAGTTGATTGTAGTCCTGACTGTTTAAGAGAGTGTCCATCTGGGTGCGCGCATTGTTTAATTGAGCTAATAACTTCAGTAAAAATTTATCGCATTATAAAGTTCGAGTCCATGCGCCATCTTTATGCCGTTCACACAAAGGAGCAAAAGATGACGACTTGGTTCATTACAGGTATCTCGCGGGGCCTAGGCGAGGCGCTAGCAAAGGCAGCACTGTCGCATGGCGACACTGTCGTAGGAACAGTTCGCTCCGGCACCGTTTCGTTCGGTCACGACACGGAATCTCTTCACATTCTTAACGTCGACCTAGCAGATGGTGCCTCTGCCGAAGCTGTAGTGAGAGATGCATTTCATCTTGTCGGTAAGATTGATGTCATCGTTAATAACGCCGGATACGGTCTCCTTGGCGCCTTCGAAAGTGCCACCGATGCGGAAGTTGACCGGCTCTTCGCGGTCGACGTTTTCGCCCCGTTTCGTATTATTCGGGCCGCCTTGCCGTATCTGCGTGCGCAAGGCTCAGGACACATCGTCAACATCACCTCGATTGCAGGTAGAGCACCCTCCACTGGATCAGCACTCTATTCATCTGCGAAAGCAGCCCTGGAAGGCCTGTCTGCGGCGCTATCGTTGGAAGTGGCCTCCCTCGGCATAAAGGTGACGGCGGTTGCGCCTGGCGCATTCAGGACGGATTTTCTTTCGAACCATTCGATCCGCAAGAGCGACGAAGCGCACTCCGCCTATAGCGAAACGATCGGAAAGAGCAGCGTGGCCTTCGAAGCGGCGGCTGGACGTCAACTGGGCGATCCGGAGCGAGCAGCCGCTGCGATCATAACCATGGTCCGCTCTGAACATCATCCCTTGCACCTTCTGCTGGGCAGCGATGCCCTGCGGCGTATGCGTGCGAAGCTCGATCAGGTCGTGGATGAAATCGATGGTTGGGAGGCGATCACACTTAGCACCGATTACCCGGAGGAAGGAAGATGATGCCGATACCCAGTGGATGGGATCTTTCCGGCAGAGTCGCCATCGTGACCGGCGCTGCACGCGGGATAGGCCTGGAAAGGGTGAACCTGCTGTGGTCAAGGGGCGCACGTGTGGTTGCGAGCGATCTCAATCCATCTGTGAATGAACTTGGCGGAGAGGACATCGCCACATTCTGCGGCGACATATCTCAGGAGGCTACGGCTATTGGTACGAGCAGGCTTGCACTGCAACGCTTCGGTAGTATCGACATCCTCGTGAACAACGCCGGGCGCACCATGAACAAGCCTCTGATCGACATGAGCACTGCCGACTGGGATGCCATCATGGCGATCAATGCGCGCGGCAACTTCTTGCATTCGCGGGAGGCGGTGAGGGCTATGTTAGGCAGAGGTGGCGGCGCCATCGTTAACGTCGCGTCCATCGTGTCTGCCGTCGGCATGAAGGATACATCAGTCTATGGCGCATCCATGGGCGCTATTGCCCAGTTGACGAAGGTTGTCGCTGTTGAATACGGCGATCGCGGAATTCGCGCCAATGCTGTGTCGTCCGGTGTGGTTGAAACGGACATCCTTGAGGGAATCGTCGAGAACAGTAGGAGCACACTGACAGCTTACGGCAATGCTCACCCGATCGGTAGGGTAGCGCAACCAATCGATATAGCGGAGGTGATTGCATTTTTGGCGTCGCCTGCACCGACCTTTATGACGGGCGCCTTGGTGATGGCCGATGGCGGTTACACCGCTCTATGAGAAAGCGAAACAAGATGACAAAATCGATTCTGATCGTGGCTGCTGAACGCGGCTTAGGCCTAGGCCTCGCGCATCAATTTTTCAGACGCGGATGGAACGTGATGGGCACGTCCCAGCCAGATGCCAATGTTGATGAACTAAATAGCGTGGGTACGACCAATCCTGATCGTCTGGCTGTTGCACCTATAGATGTGACGGACCCTGCCCAGATTAAGCCGTTTCTCAACTCTCTTGGAGATAGTCGCTTTGATGTCGTCTTCATGAACGCTGGAATTTGGGGTGCCGAGCATCAGAGCGTTCTGGAGGCAACAGATCAGGAATTTGCCGAGATCATGCTGACAAACACATTTGGGCCTGTAAGGCTCGCCCGCCATCTTCTCAATTACCTCGTCATGCCGGGCGGCACCTTGGCATTCATGTCTTCTCATCGTGGCAGTATCGCCATCAACCTCGAGGGTGGGCTTGAACTTTATCGGGCAAGCAAGGTTGCTTCCAATATGCTGGCGCGCGGTATTTATGCGGAGCATAAGGAAAGGGGACTTACGGTCCTGTCTATCCATCCTGGCTGGGTAAGTACTGCGATGGGTACCTTGGGAGGCTCGGTGAAAGCTGACATCGGGATTGAACCGAGCGTTCGCGGCGTTGCCGATGTAGTAGAAAAGCATATGGCCACCGGCGAAAATCTCTACCTTGATTATCAAGACAAACGTCTTGATTGGTGAGCTACGGGCTCCAGAAAATCACCCGTACGCCTTGGTCAGTCTGATCGTTAAGATAAGGATTGCGGCAGGTTGGTAAGTTTAGCTCCAGTAAAAAGCGCATTCACAAGAGGTTTGGTGCAAACGCGGACGTAATGCCCCCGTTTGCGTCCTCTCCATACCATCCAGTCGATTAAAACTCTTCCCAGCTATCAGTCGCCACAGCTGCATTGCCGTGTCTGGTAAAAGCATTGGCGATCTTGCCAACCATCCCGCGGACTGGCGAAGCGACAGACTTTGCGTGGGCCGTAATCGCTATCACCGGCGCGGTATTGGCAAGCGTGAGATTTTTTGTGGTCGCGCTTGATACGTTCGCTTGACCGAGCTGGAATTGGCTGATCAATTCGCGCAACCGACCAGCTTCGGTGGCAAGAGTAGCGCCAGCGGCGTTGGCTTCTTCAACCATAGCAGCGTTCTGCTGGGTGACTTGGTCCATTTGATTGACGGCGGTGTTGACCTCAGCGAGACCAACGGACTGTTCACGTGACGAGGTGGCAATCGATTCCATATGCTGGTTGATGGTGACAATATGGGCTTCGATGGAACGAAGGGCTTCACCAGTGTCCTTGACGAGCTTGACGCCTGTGCTTACTTCTCCGGTAGACTTTCCGATAAGATCCTTGATTTCCTTGGCAGCTTTGGCAGAACGTTGCGCCAATTCACGCACTTCCTGTGCAACGACCGCAAAACCTTTCCCAGCTTCACCGGCGCGCGCCGCTTCGACACCGGCGTTAAGTGCGAGCAGATTGGTCTGGAACGCGATATCATCGATGACTCCAATTATGTTGGAGATCTGGCCCGACGACTCTTCGATGCGTCCCATAGCGTCTACAGCATTAGCAACAACGGAACCGGACTGACGAGCGCTTTCGTTTGCCTGGATAGCTGCAATACGAGCTTCTTCGGCCCGTTTGGACGAATTGGTGACATTGGCCGTAATCTGATCAAGCGCCGCGGCTGTCTCTTCCAGCGACGCCGCCTGCTGTTCCGTGCGCTTCGACAGATCGTCAGCGCTGTTGCTGACTTCGCGGGAACCGCTGTCGATTGAGCGAGCCGCTTCCGAAACCGATCCGAGGGTACAGCGCAGCTGTTCAACAGCAGCGTTGAAGTCGGCGCGGAGACTTTCGAAATCGGCAGCGAATGGACTGGCGAGCTGGAAGGTGAGGTCGCCTGACGAGAGGTGCTTCAGGCCGGTGGCCAGACCGTTTGTCGCCTCCGCCATAGCTTCAGCGCGAATGCGCTCTTCCTCGGCATTCTGACGACGCTGCTCCTCGGTCATGTTGCGCTGCGCTTCGGCTTGGTGCTCCAGTTCCTTTGTCTTCAGTGCATTGCTTTTGAACACTTCAACGGCGCGCGCCATGGCACCAATTTCGTCAGGGCGGTCCTCGCCATCGATGCTAGCGGAGAGGTCCCCGGCAGCAAGTCGAGACATCGTGCCGGTCAGGCGTCCGATGGCATTCCCGAGAGACCTCGCGAACAGAAAGAAGGCGGTGAGGGCTATGATCGAAGTGAGGACAGTGAGGCCGAGCATGCTCCACAAGGCGGTACGGGCTTCAGCGGTAATCGTCGTGGCGTCGGTACCGATTTCGAAGACGCCAATCGTTTCTCCAGTGAATGAGCTGAAGGGTACCGCTTTGATTAGCATGTCGCGGCCTTCGATCATGGTCGTTTCAAGCACAGGCTTGCCGTCAAAGGCAGCCTGAATCTGTTCTGAAGGCAAAAGCGTCTTGCCGTTCTCCGTTGATGACTGGTTCACCAGCTTTCCTTCGGCGAGCACATTCACGGAAATCTCTGCGCCCAGGCTTTCCGCCAGAGGCGTAAAATACGCGTTCGACAGTTCCGTGCCAACGTCAACGACGCCAACGACTTTACCGTTTAATAGGACTGGCGCAGCTGCATAAATGCCGATGCCTGTTCGCCCAGGTTCGATGCCGGCCGCCACCTTCCCGGTTGAAATAGCTGATGCGACAGTCTTGCGGCGGCCCAAGTAGTTATCCCCGAACTTCTCCGGCGCATGCGCTCGCGCGACGACATTGCCTTGAGCGTCTGCGATTGTAATGTTCTGCAACCCACCAATTTGCGCTACCGATTTGATGTTAGCGGAAAACTTTTCCAGAAGTCGCTGTCGATCATTCGTACTGATATATCCGGCCATGTCAGGCTCGCCGGCGAACGCCAAAGCTAGCGCTGAGGCGGAGCGTTGAATGGCTGCCATGTCTGTCTGAATGACGTCGAGATCACTCGTTGCCTTGCTCTGCAGAGCTTTATTGTTCATGTCAGCTTGGCGGGACCAAGCTAATCCGCCGATGGAGGCACTCGCGAAAAGGACTGCGGCGAAGCCGTAGCCGGTGATCTTTATCCAAAGTGGTTTTCGTACAGCTTCTGCAGTCATAAAAAGTACCCCCGGTCGTGTGCATGTGCCCGGGGGACCATCATTGAAAAATACTCAATATTTCATAAAAACCGCTTTACTAGAGAATAAATTTTGTTCCTCTGTCCGCTTCTGTACTGGAAAAAGCTCAAAAGCAGGGGGCGAGTGAGAAGAAATTCGCTTCAACACAGTAGATGGTATCACCGGTCACCGAGAACAGGAGCTGTCTCCGCGCGGATGGCAACTTTAGAGGAGACGTCTTGACTCCAGCGTCCATCTTTTGCGGCAATCTCGCCGCGAGTTGGCGTCAATCAGGATGAGACCTGCGCCGAGGTATGACTACGATCATGCTACGTCCTGCCTCCATCACGTGCCAGGGCAAACTCGCGGCGTCACCAGATCGTAGTTAATCCGTTACCCTTGCGGCTTTCTTTATTCGGGAACTAGGCCGTAGACTCATAAGCCCGCAGCCACAGGCGCATTGACGCCAACTGGACCATGGCGAGGAAGTTTCCCGCCACCTTGTCGTAGCGGGTAGCGACCCGACGGAAATGCTTCAGCTTGGAGAAGAACCTCTCGATCAGGTTCCGTTCGCGATATAGCCATGTGCTGAAGTACGGTTTTGATCTACGGTTTGCCTTGGGCGGAATATTGGCGAACGCCCCCTTCTCGCGGAGAGACGCCCGGATGCGATCGGCATCATAGGCCTTGTCAGCGAGCACGATGGTTCCGGCACCCACATGGTCAAGCAAACCGTCAGCCGCTTGCCCGTCGTGGCTTTGCCCAGCGGTTAGGCTCAGCCTGATCGGGAGACCTTGCCCGTCGACGACCGCGTGGATTTTGGTCGTGAGCCCGCCTCGGGAACGGCCGAGACAATGATCTCGATCCCCCTTTTTGCCGTCGCAGCCTGTTGGTGGGCGCGAACGGAAGTGCTGTCGATCATCTGGATGTCGCCATCATGGGCAGCAGTGATGGCGCCCATCATTCGGTCCCAGACGCCTGCTTTCCGCCATCGTATGAATCGGTTGTAGCAGGTGGTTCGCGGACCATAGCGTTCGGGCAGGTCGCGCCACGGCGCACCGGATCGTAGCACCCAGAAGATTCCATTCAGCACGCGACGGTCATCGACGCGCGGCACCCCTCTTGGCTTGTTGGGTAAAAGTGGCTCAATCACGCGCCATTCAAAATCGGTCAGGTCATATCGGCTCATGCTAGCGCTGAATCAGCTTTTGATCTGTAATGGAAGCCGTCATCATTCAGGAAAGCGAAAGTGGAGGCCGCGTGCTGCAAAATCGAGAATGGCATAAAGTCGATGGAGCCTCCGCAGACGCAATCGCCGCGCTCAAATCGCTGGCTCCGGTCGATCTTCCTGAGAGTTATTACGCATTGCTGACTTTCAGCAATGGCGGTGAAGGACCGCTAGCGGTTCAACCGCTTTGGTTCCAACTCTATCCCGCCGAGGAAGCTGCTCAGATTGAACGGGACGGGACTTTCCGAGAGTTTTTCCGGGGTTTGTTCGTGATCGGCGGCAACGGTGGCGGCGAAGCCGTGGCATTCGACTTGCGGGAAAATGCGCCATATCCGCTCGTCGCCTTCGACATGTTCAACGTGGACCTGGAAGAAAGCCTCAGACCGGTAGCGCCATCCTTCGATGTAGCGCTGGATTTGATCGGTCGAGACAATCAGTAATCCGGTACCCAGTTTATGGGTTCACCGCCTAGATCGTGCCTGGTCACTATGTGATCTGTGGCAAGATAGGTCAGATCAACGAACGGGACCACGACTCCTCGGTGTATTGGGATTTGATCAATCTCCCCAGCCATAGTGGCATCCAACGCTTGGTCAGGGACTTGAATAGGGTTTATCGCGATCAGCCAGCGCTTCAATTTGGGGATCTTCAGCCGGAGGGTTTCGAGTAGGCTGTCGTCGATGACGCGGAAAAACTCTGTGGTGGCGATGTTGCGATACGACATCGAACGCCGGTTTACGATGCTTGTCGTGTCTAACTTTACTCCCGTCGAGCGAACAGCTATGGCATAGGAGTGCCCTTTGCTGGCACCTGGCATGCGATCCTTAACACCGACGTCGGTCTCTACAGTGGCTCTGACGCGCGCGTGGTCGATCTTCAAGCACAAGAGGCCTCCGCCCACGGAAAATCCTTTTGTGTCAACGCATATCTCCCACCCCTTTCCACCATAACGTTGTTACATCGGCGAGATGCGCGGTAATCGATGACAAATTGTCAAAGATCTACCATCTAATCTCAAGCCGAGCCTTCAGACCGATCATTGTGCTTTCACCGAGCTTGATGTTTCAGGCCTTGAATTCGCCGACATTTCAGTTCGAATTGAAACCGAAACCCTTCTCCGGAGAAAGATTTATGGCGCTAGGCGAATCGCATCGCTTGCACGAAAGCTTGGCGGCGGTCGAAACGATGACTCGTTTTGCTCTCGCTGTTCTTGCGCTCGCTTCAGGCGTCTACACGTATCTAGGCGTACGCAGTATTCTAGATGGCTCTCCTACATCAGTCTTTTTTGCAGCCATCATCTACTCCACCTCGGTTTCAGTGGGAATCTACGCGTTTTGGTCTTACATGGCGCGATTTTACCCGCACGTGACCAGCCGTTCTAGTCGCACGGCTATGTTAGCAGTGATGGCGATTGGCTGCGTGATGATCCTGGCAATGTCGAGCTGGCTGAATGCCGCTGCGCTTGCGGGGTCAGCTGCCCTCGAACAGCATCTCGCGGAAACTGTTCAAGACTACACCGGAGATCTCGATCAGGCGCACCAGAACGCACTCGCAGCACAGAGTCTTTTGCCGGATATTCAACGCGCCAAAGAGCGTTTCGCCCAACTTGCGGCATCCGAACGACAGTCAGGCGCGCTGACGGGCACGACTGGTTCCGGCAGCGTCGTCTCGCTTTTGTCGCAGATGTCTTCGCAAATGAATGAGTTGGAGAATGGTATCAATGCGTCCAGAGAGCAGGTTACAAGGCTTTTCGAAGAGGGCCAGAAGCGCCTTGAAACCATGCGCGCGCTCGTGTCGGCACCCGGTGTGGTTGAGCCACGGGCTGATAAATTCTCGTCCGAAGCCGTAGCTCTGACCGGCGTCATCACATCGCTACAGCAAACTTCGATTGCTCCCTCAATTCGCCGCGCTGCTGACGATCTCTCGCTCGGCTTCATTGCGCCGATCCCAGACGGTGGCGAACAGGACCTTGTCACCCGTCAAGATCGCGTAATGGAAACGATCCGAACCTCTGTCGCGGCACAATCGAAAGTCCTTTCGGATGCCGCAGATGAAATTCTGTCGCGCGCACCGGTCGCCGAGAGACGTTTCGTGCCGCTCTCGTCGGCGGAAGCCGTTCTGCGTTACGCTTCCGACTTCATTCCGGCATGGGCGGGGGCAATTTCTATCGATCTGCTACCAGGCGTCATGGTTTTCATCCTCGCTGTGGTTAATGGCGCGATCCGCAGGGAAGAAGAGGCAATGCCGTTCGCCGAAAGGGTCACCGTGGCAGAACTAATGCAAACGCTTGCGATGCAGAAGGCAATTGTGGCCGAAGCAACGTCAGCAAAAGAGCTTCGGGTGACGGAAGATGTCCTTGCTGAAACTGAAAACAGCAAGGAAGATGAAGACGGCCATAAGATCACAAGTATAGGCGTTAACAAGTCGCCGCGCAAAGGTCCGGTCACGTGAGACCAGTCGCCGCTTTCAAGGCCATCATTAGCTTGGACGACGGCATACTGATGCGCGGCGTCTTCTATTTGCTTCTTGCGGCGGCGGCAACTTTTTTGGTGATTGACGTGAAGGAGATCAACGAAGCAGAAGCGGCTCGACCCAGTCTTGAACCATTGCCGGAGTTGCCAACGTTCCTCCCGCCAAAAGGTCCGCCAGGGGTGCCCGGCGCTCCTCCAGTCCAACCCTCGAGCCCAGAGGAGGTGCTCCGCAGGCCGCTGACTTTTAATCTTGTTCCAGGCGGAGTGCTGCATGTTGAGGGCACAATCGATCCCGGTGCAGCCGAACGCTTTTCCCGAGAGATCGAGGCTCGTGGTGAGTACATCAAAATCGTGTCGTTGGACTCACCTGGAGGTTCGGTCGATGATGCGCTAGCTATGGCCAAACTCATTCGGGATAAAGCAATTGCGACTAAGGTCGGCAAAAGAGCTCTCTGTGCTTCATCTTGCCCACTTGTTTTTGCTGGTGGTGTGACGCGATCGGCAGAGAACGGTGCCGTGGTGGGCGTTCATCAGATTTTCAATGCCGGCATTGACCGGGGATCACCCGAGCAAGCGATGTCCAGTGCTCAGGCTATCACCGCACAGGTAACACGACACCTAAACGAGATGGGCATAGGCGCCGGTTTGTGGATCCACGCGCTGGAGACTGCACCTAACCAGCTCTATTATCTCACGCCGGCCGAAATGTCTAAATACCGGCTGACTACCGAAGCGACCGGGGTTGTTGGAGCCGATTCTGGCTGACCTCTATTATACCGCTTCGCGTGATACATGGATTGGAGACGCAAGAGGCCTCAGCACGAAGGGATGGCCTAAGTCAGCATTCTATTGACGCGGTGAATGAAGTTTGCAGAAATCCGTTAGGCGCACAGGCGCACAGGCGCTTAGGACGCGTGACACATTATTCGAACTCAGGAAGCTTTGTCGTGGCGCGATTTATGTAGTCGACGAGGCCGCGGGCTGCAGCAAATGATTTTACGGCTTCTCCTAAAAGATCCGCAGACATAAGCATCTGGGGTGAAACGACACGACACGCCCCAAAGTTTCTGAGATTGAAAAAGTCGAGCGCGTCATGATCTTTGACATAAGTTTTACCGCTTGCATGGCGCCCATCGCTCAGCCCGTTTGGAAAATAAGTGCGGAATAAAGGGGTTGAGGGGATGCTGCACCGGCACATTCTTTCAACCGGAATGGCAGCTTTTCCGGGTAATTCTGAGGGTGTGCCCTTCGACATGTCTCATATCTACGCTAGCGGAAATCTTGCTGCGGACATGTACTGTAATGTGGCCGCAGAGAGCACCGGGCGCGTGCTTGCCACCCGACTTTATAACGCTGCACACGATGACGGCATGAAGGATATGCTTCACTTCATGATTGCGCGCGACACCATGCACCAGCAACAATGGCTTGCGGTGATTGAGGAGTTAGGGGGAAATGAGGGAGCACTACCTATTCCCAACAGCTTTCCTCAAGAGAAGGAGCACCAGACGCACAACTACGATTTCTTCGCCACGGCATCGGATGGCTCAGTTCCGCCTCCCGCGCGGTGGAACGAAGGTCCATCCGTCGACGGGAAAGGGCAATTCTCCGTTTTCCAAAATGTGCCAATGGGGGACGAGCCTGTGCTGGGCCCAGCGCGTCCGGACAGCGGCGCGCAGAATGAACAGATTGGCTAACCCAACTGTCTGGCCGACCTTCGGGTCGGCCAAGTCGTTTTAAATATGGTCTGGACAAGGGAAAATTCGTGAAAGCGTGCAATCGAGCCTGCCTTGGGTGCTCTCAAAAATTTGTCGCAAGGCGAGTTATCGCCCCGCTAGTTCAAAATGGGCGGGCCCATCTGCAGCTTCGCAACTTCCGCCAGGGCGTGAAGATTTTTTCATTCTGCTTTTCAAAAGAGCTTTTGTTTTAAGGTCGTATCAAAGTACATCGCACCTCTCTAATCTGCCGCTTTTAATTGTACGGTATCGTACTTAAGCTTCCCTCGGTTGCGGATTTATCCGATCGGCGTATGATTAGTCCACTATCGCCATATCACTGTGCTTCATGTAGGCGGCGCTAGCTAGGGGTTAATACGTGCTCTTGCCTGCTATACAGGAGGTGGCACATGCCAAGCATTGACCACAACTATTTTCCCGATGTATCCATCCGAGCTGTCGTGGCTGAACTTGCTGCGCGTTTTACTCTGGTAGAGTCGGCGAAGAGTGGCATCGTCGAGCGATCGCTCCAAATTATCATGAATAGCCCCGAAATTGATCTTACTGATCCCGTCAGGGAACTCCTCCCCGTGGTTCGTCAGGTCGCTCTTGATCAGTTCAAGTTGGATGACGGCGGACACGTGTGTGGGTCTGGTCACTCATCCAACTCGACAGTGCTCTCCTGATCTGGTGCAACTCCTCCACCTCACTGTCCAAGTTGAAACCGTACTTTAAAAAGTCGACTTCTTTCCGAAAGACGGCAGCGAATGAAACGGCGCTTTTGTGCTCTCGAGCGCGCAGGAGATCGACCCTATTTCTGTGGCGTCGGGAATCGCTTCGAGGATGGGGACGCAGTGCATCTGGAGTGGTATAGCGAGAGGGCACCTAATGACTGCCACCAGAAGCGCTCCCTCGACAGTCACCTCCGCCGGGCAAGGTTTCCCTTTAAAGCGTACGTGGCCCGTCGGTACCGACCACACGCGAGACCCCTTTATGTGGCATTGCCTCTTCCTAGTCAGTTGGGAAAGCGGCGCTCACCCACGTAGGTCTTTCCCAAGGCAATCTGAAAATCGTCTTCCGGATCTCCAAATTATCAACACATCCAGATCACTGGACAAGAACTAACGGTGATCAAAATCGTTCGGGAGTCCGAGAAATGAGTGTCTTATGCTTCTGGCGCTGGGGGAAGCTACGCCATTGTTGCTAAGTATGGAGTTGATGCCTTGACAGACAATCTGACCAAGTACCGATCCAAACGCGACTTCAAGCAGACGCGCGAGCCGAGCGGAGAGATCGAGGTCAAGGCGTCGAACCGCCGCCGCTTCGTCATCCAGAAGCATGATGCGACCCGCCTGCACTATGATCTCCGCATCGAGCTCGATGGTGTGTTCAAGTCCTGGGCGGTGACGAAAGGCCCGTCTCTCGATCCCGGCGACAAGCGGCTTGCCGTCGAGGTCGAGGATCACCCTCTGGACTACGGCGACTTCGAAGGAACGATCCCGAAGGGTCAGTACGGTGGCGGTACTGTACTGCTATGGGATCGGGGTTACTGGGAACCGGAGGGCAACAGGACGCCTGAGCAGGCGCTTGCCAAAGGCGACTTCAAATTTACGTTGGAAGGTGAACGCCTCCATGGAAGCTTCGTTCTGGTGCGGATGCGCAACGACCGCGACGGCGGCAAGCGCACGAACTGGCTGCTGATCAAACACCGCGACGGGCACGCTGTCGAGGAGAATGGTGCTGCCATACTGGAGGACAATCAGACATCCGTCGCCTCCGGCCGAACCATGGAGTCAATCGCCGCCGGCAAGGGCAAAAAGCCCGAGCCTTTCATGACGCAGGGCGAAACCGTCACGGCAGACGCGGTATGGGACAGCAACGAGGGCCTGGCGGCGGAGGAGCGCAAAGCTGGCACGAAAACCTCTGCCAAGGCTAAGACGGCTAGAGCAAAGCCTCCCAAGTCCTCAGGTGCCAAATCGGCTATGCCAGCCTTCATCGCGCCGCAGCTCTGCGAGAGCTTGACCCGCCCGCCGGCGGGCAAAGGCTGGATTCATGAGATCAAGTTCGATGGCTACCGGGTCCAGATGCGCGTCGTTGGCGGCGAGGTCACGCTGAAGACCCGCAAGGGACTGGATCGGACGTCGAAGTGGCCGGCGATTGCAGAGGCGGCGTCGGCGCTACCTGACTGCATCATCGATGGCGAGATCTGTGCGCTCGATGAGCAGGGCGCGCCGGACTTTGCGGCTCTGCAGGCGGCGCTGTCAGAAGGGACGACGGACGACCTCGTATACTTTGCGTTTGACCTGCTGTTTGAGGGTGACGAGGATTTGAGGGATCTTCCGTTGACGGAGCGCAAGTCCCGCTTGGAAAGCCTGTTGTCAGACGCGGGCGAAGATCCTCGCCTCCGGTTCGTCGAGCATTTCGAGACTGGTGGAGACGCCGTCCTGAAGTCGGCATGCAAGCTGTCGCTCGAGGGCATCGTCTCTAAGGAGGCCGATGCTCATTACGTCTCCGGTCGGACGAAGACGTGGGCGAAATCCAAATGCCGTGCCGGCCATGAGGTGGTGATCGGCGGCTATGCAAATACGAATGGGAAATTCCGCTCACTGCTTGTTGGCGTCTTCAGCGGAAAGCACTTCGTTTACGTTGGTCGTGTCGGGACAGGCTACGGCACCAAGACGGTCCAACAACTTCTGCCGAAATTTCAGGAGATGGAGACCTCGAAATCTCCGTTCACGGGGATTGGTGCGCCGAAGAAGACGGGGGATATCGTCTGGCTGAAACCCGAGCTCGTCGCCGAGATCGAGTTCGCCGGATGGACGGCGGACGGTCAGGTTCGACAAGGTGCGTTCAAGGGCTTGCGCGAAGACAAGCCCGCCGCAGAGGTAGAAGCCGAAGAGCCCGCAGCACCCTCGGACGCCGACGTTCCTGATCCTAAGACCGACAAGCCACCGGCCAAACGTTCTCGTAAGGGCGCGAAGGAGGAGGTCATGGGTGTCATGATCTCAAGCCCCGACAAGGCGCTGTGGCCCGACGCAGGTGACAAAAAGCCTGTGACCAAGGGTGACCTCGCGCGCTACCATGAAGCTGTCGGCGCGTGGATGATCGATCATATCAAAGGTCGACCATGCTCGATCCTTCGCTGCCCAGATGGAATTGGTGGTGAGCAGTTCTTCCAGCGCCATGCCATGCCCGGAACATCCAATCTTCTGGAGCTCGTGACGGTCTTCGGCGACAAGAAGCCCTATCTCCAGATCGATCGCGTCGAAGGGCTCGCCGCCATCGCCCAGATGGGCGGTATAGAGCTTCATCCCTGGAACTGTCTGCCCGATCAGCCCGAAGCTCCGGGCAGGTTGGTTTTCGATCTCGATCCCGGTCCGAATGTTGCGTTTTCAGCAGTCGTCGACGCCGCGCGCGAGATACGCGACAGGCTGGAAGACCTAGGCCTTGTCAGTTTCTGCAAGACAACAGGCGGCAAGGGACTGCACGTCGTGACGCCACTCGCCGCAGGTCGAGGGAAGAAGCTGAGCTGGGACGAGGCGAAAGGCTTCGCCCACGACCTCTGCCAGGATATGGCGCGGGATAACCCGGATCTCTACCTCATCAAGATGGCGAAGAACCAGCGGGAAGGGCGGATATTCCTCGACTACTTGCGCAATGACCGCATGGCGACGGCGGTCGCCCCGCTGTCTCCACGAGCACGTCCTGGTGCGACGGTGTCGATGCCTCTAAATTGGACGCAGGTGAGAGCCGACCTCGATCCAACGCGCTTCACTGTCAGGACAGTTCCGGGCCTCCTCAGGGCAACCACGGCATGGGAGGACTACAATGAGGGCCACCGCTCGCTGGAGCAAGCGATCAAGCGGCTGGGCAAAGCTCGGAAGGCCTCCGCCTGACGGTCTTTACTTCGCCCGTGTTTCGGCGGCGACCGACTTCTTCAGGGCGTCCATGATGTTGATGACGTTGCTTGGCTTCGAAGGGGAAGCGGGCGCCCTCGTTTTGCTTCGGGCCGGCTTCTTCTGCTGTTTCTTTTTCGCCTTGATGATGTCGAGCAGACGGTCCTGCACGGGATCGACGACCATTTTCGCATCCCAAGGCTTCGTCTGCTTTTTGATCAGCTTTTGGATAAGCGGCATCATGTCGGCGTCCGGTTTTTCATCCGCGATGCTGCCGAAGTAGTTGTCTTCGTCACGAACCTCGTCACCATAGCGTAGCGTCCACAGGACAATGCCCTTGCCGCGCGGTTCCAGCATGACGGCGCGTTCCCGGCGAGAGATCACCAGCCGGGAGATCCCGACCATGTCCTGCGAAGCCATGGCGTCGCGGATCACGGCGAAAGCCTCCTGCGCAACCTTCTCGCTTGGAGACAGGTAGTAGGGGGTGTCGAGCCATATCCACTCGATCGTGTCTCGTGGCGTGAAGGTCGAAATGTCGATCGTCCGGGTGCTGTCCAGAGCGACGTTTTCCAGCTCGTCATCTTCGAGAATGATGTAGTCGTTCTCGCCGCGGGCGTAGCCCTTGACCTCGTTTTCCTCCTTCACATCCTTGCCTGTGACAGAGTCCACGTAGTGACTGACCACGCGGTTCTGGGTGGTTCGGTTAAGGGTGTGGAAGCGAACCTTCTCGCTCTCCGACGTCGCCGGCATCATCTGAACCGCGCAGTTGACGAGAGAGAGCTTGAGGTGGCCTTTCCAATAGGGACGAACAGCCATGTCGGTATCCTCTTAACCTGCGCGGCGGGCGGGTGCCGCCGCCTTCGCCTTACCGGCAACCTTCTTGGTTCTTGAACTGCTTGCGCCCGCATTGGCGTTGGCTGCGGTCCGGCTGGACTTGGGCTTCTTGGCGCCGAGGCCGGCGCTTTCGCGCAACGCCTGCAGGAGATCGACGGCCTTTGCCGCAGGAGCAGCCTTCTTCTTCGGAAGCGAACGTCCTTCGATCTTGGCTTTGACGAGTTCCGTCACAGCTTCCTCATACCGGTCGTCGAAGGTGCTCGCATCGAAGCTGCCCTTCTTCTTCTCGATGATGAGTTCGGCGATCTCCAGCAGTTCCGGATCGCTCTTGACGTCCGGTTGATCCTCGAACGCCTCCTGCGACGACCGAACCTCGTAGTCGAAGTTGAGAGTGGAAGCGATGAGGCCATTGCCATGAGGACGAATGAGGACTGTGCGTAGGCGGCGAAAGAGAACCGTTCGTGCAATCGCTGCGACCTTGGCCTTCTTCATGCCTTCCCGAAGCAGGACGTAGGCTTCCGTGCCCATCTTGTCTGGCGTCAGATAGTAGGGCTTGTCAAAGTAGACGGTGTCGATCTCGGAGCATGGAATGAAGGATTCAATCGCAAGGGTCTTGTCGCTATCCGGGACGGCGGCTGCAACTTCCTCAGGTTCGAGGACGATGTAGTGACCGTTCTCCGTCTCGTACCCCTTCACTTGATCGTCCTTCTCGACGGGCTCTCCCGTCTCGCCATCGATGAACTCTCGCCTGACCCGATTCCCCGTCGCCCTGTTGAGGGTGTTGAAAGCGATGCGCTCCGAGGCTGACGCCGCGGTATAGAGCGCAACGGGGCACGACACCTCTCCGAATTTGATGAAGCCCTTCCAGTTTGCTCTCGGGGAACCCATGGCACGCGTACTCCTGACACAACCGACGCGATTCAAACCGAATCGCCTCGCGAATCGTTCCGGGCAAAATGAATCGTTTTTCAATGACTTAGCAGGATGCGTCCGCTCGTTATGCGAGTCTCTCCTATGATGCTGATTCGCATGCATCTTTCAGGCTCGCAGCGCGTTTGCCTCCGCAACCTAATTAAAAAGGAGGTCTGTGATGACCAAGCGCGAACTGATCGATACCGGCACCGACAAGCGTTATGTCCGCCGCGACGAAGACGGGAAGTTCAAGGAGAGCGTCGACGTCTCCCGTTCGCTCTCGGCCGACGCGCGCCATGACGCGAAGCACGATACGAAATCAGGCGAGGGGGACAAGGGCGACCGCAAACGCTGACCGCATAGGTGAAGATCGCCACTTTCAACGTCAATGGCATCAATGGTCGCCTCGC
>Ga0308171_1000566_pt1 | contig 74112 bp, 70 predicted proteins | sample PhyGR1_FD_202135 | JGI IMG/M metagenome (GOLD analysis project Ga0308171, IMG submission 202135) | Phyllosphere microbial communities from UC Gill Tract Community Farm, Albany, California, United States - DLSLSG.R1 | ecosystem: Host-associated > Plants > Phyllosphere > Unclassified | place: USA...
CGATCCGCGAGGCCATCGTGATGTCGCTCAACAGCTTCATCGGTCCCAAGCCCAACCTGCTGGACATCAACCAGGTCAACCCGCCGATGCGGCTCGAAGTGAGCCAGCCCATCCTGGACTTCGCCGGCATGGCCAAGCTGCATGCGATCGAGCAGCACACCCAGGGCAAGTTCAAGAGCGCCACCATCGACATCACCTACCCGCTGGCCTGGGGCCGCGAAGGCGTGGAGGCCAAGCTCGCCTCGCTGTGCGCGCAGGCCGTGGATGCCATCAAGGGCGGGGCCAACATCCTCATCATCAGCGACCGCGGCGTGAGCGCCACCCAGGTGGCCATCCCGGCGCTGCTGGCGCTTTCGGCCATCCACCAGCACCTGGTGCGTGAAGGCCTGCGCACCACCGCCGGCCTGGTGGTGGAGACCGGCACCGCGCGCGAAGTGCACCACTTCGCCGTGCTGGCCGGCTACGGCGCCGAAGCCGTGCACCCCTACCTGGCCATGGAAACGCTGGCGGAGCTGCATGCCGGCATGCCGGGCGACCTGTCGCCCGAAAAAGCCATCTACAACTACGTCAAGGCCATCGGCAAGGGCCTCTCGAAGATCATGTCCAAGATGGGCGTGAGCACGTACATGAGCTACTGCGGCGCGCAGCTGTTCGAGGCCATCGGCCTCAACAGCGACACCGTGAGCAAATATTTCACCGGCACCGCCAGCCGCGTGGAAGGCATCGGCGTGTTCGAGATCGCCGAAGAAGCCATCCGCATGCACAAGGCCGCCTTCAGCGACGACCCGGTGCTGGAAACCATGCTGGACGCCGGCGGCGAATACGCCTGGCGCGCCCGTGGCGAAGAGCACATGTGGAGCCCCGACGCCATCGCCAAGCTGCAGCATTCCACGCGTGCCAACAACTGGAACACGTACAAGGAATACGCTCAGATCATCAACGACCAGAGCCGCCGCCACATGACGCTGCGCGGCCTGTTCGAGTTCAAGTTCGATCCGGCCAAGGCCATTCCGGTGGACCAGGTCGAGTCGGCCAAGGAAATCGTCAAGCGCTTCGCCACCGGCGCCATGTCGCTGGGCTCCATTTCCACCGAGGCGCACGCCACGCTGGCCGTTGCCATGAACCGCATCGGCGGCAAGAGCAACACCGGCGAGGGGGGTGAAGACGCGGCCCGCTATCGCCAGGAATTGAAGGGCATTCCGATCAAGCAGGGCGATACGCTGAAAAGCGTGATCGGCGCCGAGAACGTCGAGGTCGATCTGCCCCTGCAGGACGGCGATTCGCTGCGCTCGCGCATCAAGCAGGTGGCCTCGGGCCGCTTCGGCGTCACGGCCGAATACCTGTCGTCGGCCGACCAGATCCAGATCAAGATGGCCCAGGGCGCCAAGCCCGGCGAAGGCGGCCAGCTGCCCGGCGGCAAGGTCAGCAACTACATCGGCAAGCTGCGCCACAGCGTGCCCGGCGTGGGCCTCATCTCGCCCCCGCCGCACCACGACATCTACTCCATCGAAGACCTGGCCCAGCTGATCCACGACCTGAAGAACGTGGCGCCGCACGCCAGCATCAGCACCAAGCTGGTGTCCGAAGTGGGCGTGGGCACCATCGCCGCGGGCGTGACCAAGTGCAAGAGCGACCACCTGGTGATCGCGGGGCATGACGGCGGCACGGGCGCATCGCCCTGGTCGTCCATCAAGCATGCTGGCGGCCCGTGGGAGATCGGCCTGGCCGAAACCCAGCAGACCCTGGTGCTGAACCGCCTGCGCGGCCGCGTGCGCGTGCAGGCCGACGGCCAGATGAAGACCGGCCGCGACGTCGCCATCGGCGCGCTGCTGGGCGCCGATGAATTCGGCTTCGCCACCGCGCCGCTGGTGGTCGAGGGCTGCATCATGATGCGCAAGTGCCACCTCAACACCTGCCCGGTGGGCGTGGCCACGCAGGACCCGGAGCTGCGCAAGAAGTTTTCGGGCAAGCCCGAGCACGTGGTGAACTACTTCTTCTTCATCGCCGAAGAAGTGCGCCAGATCATGGCGCAACTGGGCATCGCCAAGTTCGACGACCTGATCGGCCGCTCCGACCTGCTGGACGTGCGCGCCGGCATCGCCCACTGGAAGGCGCGCGGCCTGGACTTCAGCCGCCTGTTCGCCCAGCCCAACGTGCCGGCCGACGTGCCGCGCTACCACGTCGACGTGCAGGACCACAACATCGAGCACACGCTGGACCGCAAGCTGATCGAACGCAGCCGCCCCGCCATCGACAAGGGCGAGCGCGTGCAGTTCATCGAGGTGGCCCGCAACGTGAACCGCTCCGTGGGCGCCATGCTCTCGGGCGAAGTCACCCGCGCCCATCCTGAAGGCCTGCCCGACGACAGCATCCGCATCCAGCTCGAAGGCACGGGCGGACAGTCGTTCGGCGCCTTCCTCACGCGCGGCATCACGCTCTACCTGATCGGCGACGCCAACGACTACACCGGCAAGGGCCTCTCGGGCGGCCGCGTGGTGGTGCGCCCCAGCATCGACTTCCGCGGCGACACGACGCGCAACACCATCGTCGGCAACACGGTGATGTACGGCGCCACGTCGGGCGAATCGTTCTTCAGCGGCGTCGCCGGCGAACGTTTCGCGGTGCGCTTGTCGGGTGCTTCCACGGTGGTGGAAGGCACGGGCGACCACGGCTGCGAATACATGACCGGCGGCACCGTGGTGGTGCTGGGCAAGACCGGCCGCAATTTCGCGGCCGGCATGAGCGGCGGCGTCGCCTACGTCTACGATGAAGATGGCCTCTTCCACACCCGCTGCAACCTGTCGATGGTGACGCTGGAGCGTGTGCTCTCTGCCGACGAGCAGGCCGCCAGCGTACCCGGCGCCATCTGGCACCGGGCCCAGTCCGACGAGGCCCAGCTCAAGAAGATGCTGGAAGACCACAACCGCTGGACCGGCAGCAAGCGCGCGCGCGAACTGCTGGACAACTGGGCGGCATCGCGGGCCAAGTTCGTCAAGGTCTTCCCGACCGAGTACAAGCGTGCCCTGTCCGAAATCAACGAACGCAAGGCGCTCGAGGAACCCGCGACCCCACCGGTCGCCAACCCTCCGAAGAAGGAAGCCACGGCCGCCGCCAAGTAAGGCGCAGGCCCAGCCACCCCACCGCATTCACCGACATCAGGACAGACATCATGGGAAAGACCACCGGCTTCATGGAGTACGAGCGCATCGAGGAGGGCTACCGCCCGCCGGCCGAGCGCCTGAAGCACTACAAGGAATTCGTCATCGGCCTCGATGACCAGCAGGCCAAGATCCAGGGCGCGCGCTGCATGGACTGCGGCACGCCGTTCTGCAACAACGGCTGCCCGGTCAACAACATCATTCCGGACTTCAACGACCTGGTCTACCAGCAGGATTGGAAGAGCGCCATCGCCGTGCTGCACAGCACGAACAACTTCCCCGAGTTCACCGGCCGCATCTGCCCCGCTCCCTGCGAGGCCGCATGCGTGCTGAACGTGAACGACGACCCGGTGGGCATCAAGTCCATCGAGCACGCCATCATCGACCGCGCCTGGGCCGAGGGCTGGGTCAAGCCGCTGGCTCCGAAGCACAAGACGGGCAAGAAGGTCGCCGTGGTGGGCTCCGGCCCGGCCGGCATGGCGGCGGCGCAGCAGCTGGCGCGCGTGGGCCACGACGTGACCCTGTTCGAGAAGAACGACCGCATCGGCGGCCTGCTGCGCTACGGCATTCCCGACTTCAAGATGGAGAAGTCGCACATCGACCGCCGCGCCGAGCAGATGGTCGCCGAGGGCGTCACCATCCGCACCGGCGTCTTCATCGGCGCGGCCAAGGACGGCCTGGGCAAGGGCTCCAAGGTCACCAACTGGGCCAAGGAAACCATCAGCCCCGAGCAGCTGCAAAAGGACTTCGACGCCGTGCTGCTGACGGGCGGCGCCGAGCAGTCGCGCGACCTGCCGGTGCCCGGCCGCGACCTGGACGGCGTGCACTTCGCCATGGAATTCCTGCCCCAGCAGAACAAGGTCAACGCCGGCGACAAGCTCAAGGGCCAGCTGCGCGCAGACGGCAAGCACGTGATCGTGATCGGCGGCGGCGACACCGGCAGCGACTGCGTGGGCACCAGCAACCGCCACGGCGCGGCCAGCGTCACCCAGTTCGAGCTGATGCCCCAGCCGCCCGAGGAAGAGAACCGCCCGCTGACCTGGCCCTACTGGCCGATCAAGCTGCGCACCAGCTCCAGCCACGAAGAGGGCTGCGAGCGCGAGTTCGCCATCTCCACCAAGGAGCTGCTGGGCGAAAAGGGCAAGGTCACCGGCCTGAAGACCGTGCGCGTCGAATGGAAGGACGGCAAGATGGTCGAGGTCGCCGGCTCCGAGCAGGTGCTGAAGGCCGATCTGGTGCTGCTGGCCATGGGCTTCGTGAGCCCGGTCGCCGCCGTGCTGGACGCCTTCGGCGTGGACAAGGATGCGCGTGGCAATGCCAAGGCGACGACTGACTTCGATGGCGGCTACGCCACCAACGTGCCCAAGGTGTTCGCGGCTGGCGACATCCGCCGGGGCCAGTCGCTGGTGGTCTGGGCCATCCGCGAAGGCCGCCAGGCCGCACGGGCGGTGGACGAATTCCTGATGGGCTATTCCGACCTGCCACGTTGAGCGGTGGGCCTGCGGGCCGCTCAAAGAACGACGGCGCCGCGAGGCGCCGTTTTTCATGGCAGGGCAGGCACTGCATCCATCGGCTGGTTGCTATTGAATATATAGCGTCATGCGCTGATGGAATAAGCGCTGCAGCCCGGTTTTATTCAAATTCCCGCATCACTTCATGGTGATGGTGGTGTTCACCCCATCCGAGCGGGCGCCTTCCTCGTACCAGCGCGCCGTCACCGTCTTGGTCTGCGTCCAGAACTGTACCGCCTGCTTGCCGTTCGGCCCCAGATCGCCCAGCTTGGAGGCGCGCGAGCCGGTGAAGCTGAAGTAGGCCACCGGCACCGGAATCGGCACGTTGATGCCGACCTGGCCCACGTTGATGTCGTGCTGGTACTTGCGCGCCGCCCAGCCGCTGCTGGTGAAGATGGAGGTGCCGTTGCCGTTCGGGTTGCGGTTGATGAAGGCGATGGCGTCCTCCAGCGTGTCGACGCACACCACGTTGAGCACCGGGCCGAAGATCTCCTGCTGGTAGATGTCCATGCCGTCGGTCACGTCGGCAAAGACCGTGGGACCGACGAAGTTGCCCTTCTCGTGGCCCGGCACCACGCAGTCGCGGCCGTCCAGCAGCAGGCGGGCGCCCTGGGCCTGGCCGGCGGCGATCAGGTCCACCACCCGCTGCTTGGCGCGCGGGTTGACCAGCGGGCCCAGGTCGGCGCTGCGGTCGGTGCCGGGGCCGACCTTCATGGCGCGGGACTTGTCCACCAGCTCGGGCAGCCAGTCGCGGGCCGCGCCGACCAGCACGGCCACCGAATTGGCCATGCAGCGCTGGCCCGCCGCGCCGAACGCGGAACCCAGCAGGTTGTTGAGTGCATGCTCCTTGGGTGCGTCGGGCATGACCACGCAGTGGTTCTTGGCGCCCATCATCGACTGCACCCGCTTGCCCGCCTCGCTGGCGCGGCGGTAGATGTACGTGCCGACATGCGTGGAGCCGATGAACGACAGGGCCTTGATGTCCGGGTGGTCGCACAGCATGTCGGCCACCTCGGGCCCGCCGTGCACCACGTTCAGCACGCCGGGCGGCACGCCGGCTTCGTGCGCCAGCTCCACCAGCCGCATGGTCGAGCTCGGGTCCTGCTCGGAGGGCTTGAGCACGAAGGTGTTGCCGCAGGCGATGGCCATCGGGAACATGAAGCAGGGCAGCATCACCGGGAAGTTGAAGGCGGTGATGCCCGCGCCCACGCCCAGCGGCTGCATCAGGTTGTACACGTCCACGCCGGTGGCGGCGTTCTCGGCGATCTCGCCCAGCTGCAGGGTGGTGATCGAGCAGGCGTGCTCGACCACCTCCAGCCCGCGGCCGACCTCGCCCTCGGCGTCGGGCAGCGTCTTGCCGTGCTCGCGGGTGATGAGCTGGGCCAGCTCGGCCGTGTGCTCGCGGATCAGGTGCTGCAGCTTCAACATGACGCGCATGCGCGCGCCCAGCGACGTGCTGCGCCAGGTCTGGAACGCCTCCTGCGCGGTGGCGACGGCCAGGTCCACTTCCTCTCGGGTGGCGAAGGGCACGCGGGCCACCACCTCCTGCGTGGCGGGGTTGGTCACCTCGCGCCACTCGGTGCTCCGCGACGGGTAGGGCTTGCCGCCGATGAAGTGGTGGATGGTGGTGGGTTGGGATGCGGATGCGGTCATGGGCGGATTCGGTCTGGAGGGAAGAGGGGATGCGTCACTGCTTCACCAGCGGGCAGCTCGACTGCGCCAGCGGCTTGAAGGCGGTGGCGGCGGGGATGGTGCTCACCGTCTTGTAGTAGTCCCAGGCACCTTTGGATTCATTCGGCGCCTTGACCTGGAAGAGGTACATGTCGTGGATCACGCGCCCATCGGGTCGGATGCTGGCATTGCGCATCACCGGGTCGTCGATGGGCAGCTCGCGCATCTTGCGCGCCACGGCCTTCGATTCGTCCGTCTTCGCCGCCGCCACCGACTTCAGGTAGTGCCGCACGCTCGAATACACGCCCGCCTGCACCATGGTCGGCTTGTAGCCCTTGTGCAGCTTCTCGAATCGGGTGGCGAAGGCGCGGGTCTTGTCGTCCATGTCCCAGTAGAAGCCTTCGGAGAACATCAGGCCCTGCGCCTGGCGCAGCCCCAACGAATGCACGTCGGTGAGGAACATCAGCAGCGACGCCACCTTCTGGTCCTTCGTGCCGATGCCGAATTCGCGCGCCGCCTTGATGGCGTTGACCGTGTCCTGCGCGCCGTTGGCCAGGCCGATCACCTGGGCCTTGGAGTTCTGGGCCTGCAGGATGAACGAGGAGAAATCGCTCGCGTTCAGCGGGTGGCGTACGCTGCCCAGCACCGTGCCGCCGTTGGCCTGCACCATGGCGCTCGCGTCCTTCTCCAGCGAATGGCCGAAGGCGTAGTCCACGGTGATGAAGTACCAGCTCTTGTCGCCGTTGCGCGTCAGGGCTGCAGCGGCGCCGGAGGCCGAGGAGTAGGTGTCGAACATCCAGTGAAAGCCCGTCTCCGCGCATTCCTCGTCGGTCAGGCGCGTGGTCGCCGGGCCGCTGTAGAGGGCGATGCCGCCCTTTTCGCGCACCAGCTTCTGTACCGCCAGGGCAGCGGCGGAATTGGTGATGTCGGCGATGGCGTCCACCCCGTCACGGTCCAGCCACTCGCGCGTCTTGGTGGCGGCGATGTCGGCCTTGTTCTGGTGGTCGGCGCTCACCACGTCGATCTTCATGCCCTGGCAGTCGGCCTTCAGGCAGTCCTCCACCGCCATCCGGGCGGCCACCACCGAGCCGGCGCCGCCCATGCCGGAGTAGGGGCCGGCCATGTCGGTCAGCACGCCGATCCTTACCGTGTGGCCAGAAATCTGGGCCTGTGCCTGGCTGGCGGCGCCGAGGGCCAGCACCGCGCAGGCCAGCGCGTGTCGGTTCATTCGCATGGTTTGTCTCCTTGGGTCTTGTTGTGATGGGCCGGTGTGTCCCCGTGCCTCGAACCACTTTAAGACAGCACTTCTGCAAACGGGTAGGGCGTTTGGGCATATCGTTCTTGCAAATTTGCAAACCTCGTTCCCCCACCATGGCCATCGATCAAACCAACTGGGACCATCTGCGCCTCTTCCTGGCGGTGGTGCGTGCCGGCTCCGCGCTGGAGGCGGCCCACCGCCTGGAGGTGGACCATTCCACCGTCACGCGCCGTCTGCACCGGCTGGAAAAGGCGCTGGGCGCGCAGCTGTTCGAGCGCACGCCGGCCGGGCTGGTGCTGACCCAGGCCGGGCACCGCCTGCTGGAACATGTGGAGCAGATGGAGAACGCGGTGGTGCGGGTGAGTGAAGACATCGGCGGCGAGCGGCACGCCCTCACCGGCCAGGTGCGGCTGGGCGCCACCGAGGGCTTCGGCAGCTTCTTCCTGGCGCCGCACCTGGGCGAATTCACCGCCCGGCACCCGGGCATCGAGGTGGAGCTGCTCATCGTGCCCCGCTTCATCAACCTGTCGCAGCGCGAGGCCGACCTGGCCGTGAACATCGAGCGGCCGCAGGCCAGCGGCCAGGTTTGCAGCAAGCTGTGCGACTACCGGCTGCGCCTCTACGCCAGCCGGGACTACCTGGCCCGGCACCCGCCCATCGCCCGGCCTGCCGACCTGCAGGGCCACCGCTTCGTCGGCTATGTGGAGGAGCTCGTGTTCAGCAACGCGCTGCGCTACTTCGCCGAGGCCGTGCCGCAGGCGCACACCGCACTGCGCAGCACCAGCGTGGTGGCGCAGTACCAGTGGGCCTGCGCGGGGCAGGGGCTGGCGGTGCTGCCCTGCTTCATGGCCGCGCACCAGCCGCAACTGGTGCCGGTGCTGGCCGACGTGATCGACGTGCGGCGCACCTTTTGGGTGGCCGCGCCCGCGAACCGGCGTGACCTGGCCCGGGTGCGCGCCGTGTGGGATTTTCTGCGGGACACCGTGGAGCGGCATCGCCAGCTGCTGATGGGCGACTGCGGGGCTTGATCCGGCGAGGCGGCGCGGCCGCGCCTTCGGTGGGACAATCGCGGGTTCGGCCGGGCATGCCCGGGCGTTTTCTTTTGTCCCAAGGATTCGTCACGCCATGAAGAAGTTCGCCACCGCCGCCCTGCTCACCCTGGGCGTCGCACTCGCCGGTTGCTCCAAGCAGGAGCCCGCCGCACCGGCCGCTGCCGCCGCACCCGCGCCGGCCGCCATCAGCAAGATCGTGGTGGGCCTGGACGACAACTTTCCGCCCATGGGCTTTCGCGACGACAAGAACCAGCTGGTCGGCTTCGACATCGACATGGCCCGCGAAGCCGGCAAGCGCATGGGCGTGGAGGTGGACTTCAAGCCCATCGACTGGAGCGCCAAGGAGGCCGAGCTGTCGGGCCAGCGCGTGGACGCGCTGTGGAATGGCCTCACCATCACCGAAGAGCGCAAGCAGAACATCGCCTTCACCGCGCCCTACATGGAAAACCACCAGATCATCGTGGTGCCCGCGCAGTCGGCCATCAAGACGAAGGCCGACCTGGCCGGCAAGACCGTCGGCGCGCAGGACGGCTCCAGCGCCGTCGATGCGGTGAAGAAGGACGACGCGGTGTTCAAGTCGTTCAAGGAATTCAAGACCTTCGGCGACAACGTGACCGCGCTGATGGACCTGTCCACCGGCCGCCTGGACGCTGTGGTGGTGGATGAAGTGGTGGGCCGCTATTACGTCGCCAAGAAGCCGCAGGACTATGCCGTGCTGGAAGACAACTTCGGCACCGAGGAATACGGCGTGGGCGTGCGCAAGGACGACGCCGCCCTGCAGGGCCGCCTGGACACGGCCCTGGGCGAGATGAAGAAGGACGGCGCCGCCGCCAAGATCGCCGAGCAGTGGTTCGGCAAGAACATCATTAAATAACTGCGGCACATCCCCCTGAGCGGCTTCGCCGCTTCCCCCTTCTCTCGCATCGCTGCGCGATGCGGGACGGGGGACGCAGCCAGCGCGGCGGGACGGCCCTTGCGCGGCTGCCGCTGGCCTTCGGCCTCGCCGGTGGCCCAGGCCTTGAGCCATGGCGCCTGCTGCCGTCTCCGTGAATACACAACCTGCTTGTAGATGGATTACGTTCTTTCCCTTCTGGGGCCGCTGGCGCAGGGCGCCACCGTCACCCTGAAGCTCTTCGTCATCACGCTCGCGCTGGCCGTGCCCCTGGGGCTGGTGCTGGCGCTGGCGCGCACCTCGCGCTGGCGGCTGCTGTCAGGCGCGGTCAACGGCTACATCTGGCTCATGCGCGGCACGCCGCTCATGCTGCAGATGCTGTTCATCTACTTCGCGCTGCCCTTCGTGCCGGTCATCGGCGTGCGGCTGCCGGACTTTCCGGCGGCGGTGGTGGCGTTTGCGCTGAACTACGCGGCCTACTTCGCCGAGATCTTCCGCGCCGGCATCCAGTCGGTGGACCGGGGCCAGTACGAGGCCGCCCGCGTGCTGGGCATGACCTACGGCCAGACCATGCGCCGCATCGTGCTGCCGCAGATGGTGCGCCGCGTGCTGCCGCCCATGAGCAACGAGACGATCACCCTGGTCAAGGACACCTCGCTCATCTACGTGCTGGCCCTGAACGACCTGCTGCGCGCCGCGCGCGGCTTCGTGCAGCGCGACTTCACGACCACGCCGTTCATCGTGGCGGCGGCTTTCTACCTTCTCATGACCCTGGTGCTGACCTGGGGCTTCCAGCGGCTGGAGCGGCGCTATGCCAAGCACGACGAGTAACGACCACGCTGGCGCCGCGCCGATGATCGAGGCGCGGGACCTCCACAAGGCCTTCGGGCACACCCAGGTGCTGCAGGGTGTGTCGCTGTCGCTGCGCCGCGGCGAGGTGGTGGCCGTGATCGGCCCCTCGGGTTCCGGCAAGAGCACGTTCCTGCGCTGCCTGAACCGGCTGGAGACGATCGACCGGGGCCATGTCGCCATCGGCGGCGAGGTGCTGGCCACGACCGATGCCGAAGGCCGCTGCAGTTATGCGCCCGAGGCCGAGCTGCGCCGCATCTGCTGCAAGACCGGCATGGTGTTCCAGCACTTCAACCTGTTCCCGCACCTGACCGTGCTGCAGAACGTGATCGAGGCGCCCATGGTGGTGCAGGGCGTGCCGCGCGACGCGGCCATCGCCCGGGCCGAAGCGCTGCTGGCCAAGGTCGGCCTGGCGGACAAGCGCAACAACTACCCGGCGCGCCTGTCGGGTGGGCAGAAGCAGCGCGTCGCCATCGCCCGGGCCCTGGCCATGGAGCCGGAGATCATGCTGTTCGACGAGCCCACCTCGGCGCTGGACCCCGAGCTGACCGGCGAGGTGCTGCGCACCATGCGCGCCCTGGCGCAGGAGCACATGACCATGCTGGTGGTGACGCACGAGATGGGCTTCGCGCGCGAGGTGGCGCACACGGCGGTGTTCATGGACCAGGGCCGCATCGTCGAGTCGGGCCCGGCCGCCGCCTTGTTCGCCCAGCCGCGGCACGAGCGCACCCAGGGCTTTCTGCGCAGCATGCTGTGATGTGCGGTCGCAACATCGGCGTGGAGCGTTTTCGTGTCGAATCGGCCTCCCGCGCAGGCACATCGAGCGTGTTATGCTATTAAAAATATAGCAATTCCAAGGGGTGAAATCTGCAAACATGCATGCATGTATGTTTGAGGTACCATCGTCCCACAGCCGCTTTTCCCGTCTGCGGAGACAATTCGCCGCGACCCCGTTCCATCCCCGCCGACTTCACCCCCGCATGCCATCCCCCACCGCTCTGGTCGAACTGCGCAACGTCACGTTCTCCTACGGAGACCGCGTGATCCTGCGCGACGTGTCGCTGGCGGTGCCGCGTGGCAAGGTCACGGCGCTGATGGGCGCCTCCGGTGGCGGCAAGACGACGGTGCTGCGCCTGATCGGCGGGCAGCAGAAGGCACAGCAGGGCGAAGTGCTGGTGGACGGGCAGGACGTCGGCCGCATGGACTCGGGCGCGCTCTATGCCGCCCGCCGGCGCATGGGCATGCTGTTCCAGTTCGGCGCGCTGTTCACCGACATGAGCGTGTTCGAGAACGTGGCCTTTCCGCTGCGCGAGCACACCGACCTGGCCGAGGAGCTGATCCGCGACATCGTGCTGATGAAGCTGCACGCCGTGGGTCTGCGCGGGGCGCGGGAGCTCATGCCCAGCCAGATCTCCGGCGGCATGGCTCGCCGCGTGGCGCTGGCGCGGGCCATCGCGCTCGACCCGCAGCTCATCATGTACGACGAGCCCTTCGCCGGACTCGACCCCATCTCCCTGGGTATCGCCGCGCAGCTGATCCGCCAGCTCAACGACGCCATGGGCCTGACCACGCTGGTGGTCTCGCACGACGTGGAGGAAACCTTCCGCGTGGCCGACCACGTCATCGTGCTGGGGCCGGGCACCGTCGCGGCGCAGGGCACGCCGGCCGAAGTGCGCGCCAGCACCGACCCGCTGGTGCGCCAGTTCGTCAACGCGCTGCCCACCGGCCCCGTCCCCTTTCATTACCCCGGCCCGACGCTGGCCGACGACTTCGGCCCGGTGGGCGGTGTGCAGGCCGGAGGTGCGCGATGAGCTGGTGGCGTCCGTCCGACGTGGGTTTCGCCGTGCGCAGCAAGCTGGCCGATCTGGGGCTGGCGACGCGTCTCTTCGTGCGGCTCCTGGCGCTGGTCGGCCCCACGCTGCGGCGGCCCGCGCTGCTGCGCGACCAGATCCACTTCCTCGGCAACTATTCGCTCTCGATCATCGCCATGTCGGGCCTGTTCGTGGGCTTCGTGCTGGCGCTGCAGGGCCACAACGTGCTGCAGCGCTACGGCTCGGCCAATGCGCTGGGGCTGGTGGTCACGCTGAGCCTGGTGCGTGAACTCGGGCCCGTGGTCACCGCGCTGCTGTTCGCCGGCCGTGCGGGCACCTCGCTCACCGCCGAGATCGGCCTGATGCGCGCCGGCGAGCAACTGTCGGCCATGGAGATGATGGCCGTGGACCCGGTGCGCCGCATCCTCGCGCCGCGCTTTTGGGGCGGCGTCATCGCCATGCCGTTGTTGGCGGCGGTGTTCAGCGCCGTCGGCGTCATCGGCGGCTGGATCGTGGGCGTGCTGATGATCGGCGTCGACACCGGCGCGTTCTGGGGCCAGATGCAAAGCGGCGTGGACGTGTTCAAGGACGTAGGCAACGGCGTCATCAAGAGCCTGGTGTTCGGCCTGGCCGTCACCTTCATCGCCGTGTTCCAGGGCTATGTCGCCAAGCCCACGCCCGAGGGCGTGTCGCGTGCCACCACCCGGACGGTGGTGGCGGCTTCGCTCGCGGTGCTGGGGCTGGACTTCATCCTCACCGCATTGATGTTCACCCTGTGAGCGGCGCGGCTGACTCTCGCGCACCGACTCACCCGACACACAAGGAAAAATTCACATGCAGCATTCCAAGAACGATCTCTGGGTGGGCCTGTTCGTACTGCTGGGCGGCGCCGCGCTGGTCTTCCTGGCCCTGCAGTCGGCCAACCTGCTGAGCCTGAACTTCCACACCGGCTACCCCATCGTCGCCAAGTTCGACAACATCGGTGGCTTGAAGCCCCAGGCGGCGGTGCGCAGCGCCGGCGTGGTGGTCGGCCGCGTGCAGTCCATCACCTTCGATGACAAGACCTTCCGCGCCAACGTGACGCTGGACCTGGACAAGCGCTATGCCTTTCCGAAGGACAGCTCGTTCAAAATCCTCACCAGCGGCCTGCTGGGAGACCAATACATCGGCGTGGAAGCCGGTGCCGACGAAAAGAACCTGGCCGCAGGCGACGTGGTGACCGCCACGCAGTCGGCCATCGTGCTGGAAAACCTGATCGGACAGTTCCTGTACGGCAAGGCCGAAGAGGGCGCCTCGGGCGCGGGAAACAAGAAATGACAATGACGAACGACACCCACTCCCTGTCTGCAGCCGCCCGGCGCGGCGCAGGCTCCGCCTCGCTGGCCATCGGCGCACTGATGCTGGCTGGCTGCGCCACCGGCCCCGACGCCAACCCGCGCGACCCGCTCGAGCCCTACAACCGCACGATGACGCGCTTCAACGACCAGGTCGACCGCGCCGTCTTCAAGCCCGTCGCCACCGCCTACCGCGACACCGTGCCCTCGCCCGTGCGCACTGGCGTCAGCAACTTCTTCTCGAACCTGAACGACGTGTGGTCGTTCGTGAACAACGTGCTGCAGCTGAAGGGCAGCGAGGCCATGGACAGCCTCGTGCGCTTCAACGTCAACACCGTGTTCGGCCTGGGCGGCGTGCTCGACATCGCCTCGGAAATGGGCATTCCCCGCCGCCGCACCGACTTCGGCCTGACGCTGGGCAGCTACGGCGTGCCGACCGGCCCGTACCTGGTGCTGCCGCTGCTCGGCCCCTCCACCGTGCGCGACACGGTGGCGCTGCCGGTCGATGCGCGTGGCAACCTGCTGCAGGTGGTCGATCCGGTGTCGGCCCGCAACCAGCTCTACGCCCTGCGCCTGGTGGACACCCGCGCCAACCTGCTGTCGGCAGGCAACGTGCTGGAGACCGCGGCGCTCGACCGCTACACCTTCACCCGCGACGTGTACCTGCGCGTGCGCGCCCAGGAGGTCGAACCCGCCGGGTCCGGCGGCAATTCCGGCGCCGGCGGCAGCGGCAATACGAACAACGACGACGATGGCTACGACCCGAACGCCGGCATGCTGCCGCCCGAACCGAACTGAGCGCCGCTCGCCCCTGTACCGGGGACGGATCGGCCAGGGCGCCGACACCGGCGCGGGCGCAGCCCCTTGCCCCGCACGGCGCCGTGCATGTCGCTGGCGCGGCTGTTGCATCGACTTGCAACCGGGTACTCGTCCGACGCATTGCGCGCGGGCTGAAATCCCACAATGCCGCTTGAACCCATGGCAGGCGCACCCGTTGGTGCCTGCCCGACGAAAGGAATGACGAAGATGATGATTCTGCGACGCGATCTGGGCCGCTGGGCCCTGGCACTGGCCGCTGCCACCACGCTGGCCGGACCCATGGCGGCCTGGGCGGCCGATGAGGCCCCCGACGAACTGGTGCGGCGCCTGTCCTCCGACGTGCTCGAGAACGTGCGCGCCGACAAGTCGCTGCAGCGTGGCGACATCAACCGCGTGGTGGCCCTGGTCGACCAGACCATCCTGCCGCACGTGAACTTCCGCCGCATGACGGCCGCCGCCGCAGGCCCCGCCTGGCGCCAGGCCACGCCCCAGCAGCAAGCCCGTCTGCAGGACGAGTTCAAGACCCTGCTCATCCGCACCTATTCGGGCGCGCTGAACCAGGTCAGCGACCAGACCATCACCGTCAAGCCGTTGCGCATGTCGCCGGAAGACAAGGACGTGCTGGTGCGCACCGAGATCAAGGGCCGCGGCGAGCCGGTGCAGCTGGACTACCGCCTCGAGAAGACCCCGGGCGAGGGCGCGGGCTGGAAGGTCTACAACCTCAACGTGATGGGCGTGTGGCTGGTCGATACTTACCGCAGCCAGTTCGCCCAGGAGATCAATGCCAAGGGCATCGACGGCCTGATCGAGTCGCTGGCCGCCCGCAACAAGACCAACGCGACCAAGTCCAGCTGATTGGAGCCGAAGGCTTGCCATGCTGGTGCTTCCGCCCGAACTGACCCATGCGCAGGCCACCGCGAGCCTGCGCATGCTGCTGGAAGGCCTGAAGGCCTACCGCGACCCGGCGCTGGTGGTGGACGCCACGGCGCTCACCACCTTCGATTCCTCCGCGCTGGCGGTGCTGCTCGAGTGCCGCCGCAACGCGCTCTCCGAGGGCAAGACCTTCGCCGTCAAGTCGCTGCCCCCCGCGCTGGCCACCCTGGCCGGCCTCTACGGCGTGGACGAGCTCCTGCCCGCCGCCTGACCCTCGCCCGCCCGGGCGCCCCAGCGGCGCCGCGCTGCTTACTGGGCGGCCCGGCGCAGATGGCCCTCGGGACCACCGCTTGCACACCGAGGCCGTAAAATCGCGGGCTCCCATGCCCATGCCCGCCGTTTCCTTCCAATCCGTCTCCAAGACCTTCCATACGGCCAAGGGCCCGTTCCAGGCGCTCGATGGCGTCAGCCTCGACATCGAGGAGGGCGAGTTCTTCGGCCTGCTGGGCCCCAACGGCGCGGGCAAGACCACGCTCATCAGCATCCTCGCCGGGCTGGCGCGTGCCACCGGCGGCCGCGTGCTGGTGCAGGGCAGCGACGTGCAGTCCGACTACGCCGCCGCCCGCCGCAAGCTGGGCGTGGTGCCGCAGGAGTTGGTGTTCGACCCGTTCTTCAACGTGCGCGAGGCGCTGCGCATCCAGTCCGGCTACTTCGGGGTGAAGAACAACGACGCCTGGATCGACGAGTTGCTCGAGAACCTGGGCCTGGCCGACAAGGCCACGTCCAACATGCGTCAGCTCTCGGGCGGCATGAAGCGCCGCGTGCTGGTCGCGCAGGCGCTAGTGCACAAGCCTCCCATCATCGTGCTGGACGAGCCGACGGCCGGGGTCGACGTGGAATTGCGCCAGACCCTGTGGCAGTTCGTCGCCCGCCTGAACAAGCAGGGCCACACGGTGCTGCTCACCACCCACTACCTGGAAGAGGCCGAAGCGCTCTGCAACCGCATCGCCATGCTCAAGCGCGGCTCCAGCGGCGGGCAGGTGGTGGCATTGGCCACCACGTCCGAGCTGCTGCAGGCCGCTTCGGGCAGCGTGCTGCAGTTCAAGACCGACGTGGCGCTGCCCCCGGCGCTCGCGGTGCTGGCGCGGGTCACCGGCCGCATCGTGCAGCTGCCCGCGCAGGACGCGGCCGAGATTGAAAGCCACCTGGCCGCGCTGCGCGTGGCCGGCGTGGACGTGCACGACCTGGAGATCCGCCGCCCCGACCTGGAAGACGTGTTCCTGCAGGTGATGTCCGGCACTTCCGCCTCCAACATTCCCCTGGGCGAGGTGGCGCTATGACCGGCTGGCAGACCCTGTTCTACAAGGAGATCCTGCGGTTCTGGAAGGTGAGTTTTCAGACCGTCGCCGCGCCGGTGCTCACCGCCGTGCTCTACCTGCTGATCTTCGGCCACGTACTCGAAGACCACGTGAAGGTCTACGACCGCATCGGCTACACCGCGTTCCTGGTGCCGGGCCTGGTGATGATGAGCATTCTGCAGAACGCCTTCGCCAACAGCTCTTCCAGCCTCATCCAGAGCAAGATCATGGGCAGCCTTGTCTTCGTGCTGCTCACGCCGCTGTCGCACTGGGGCTGGTTCGTGGCGTACGTGGGCTCGTCCATCGTGCGCGGGCTGGCCGTGGGGCTGGGGGTGTTCGTGGTCACGCTGGCTTTTGCCCGGCCCGAATTCGCCGCGCCGCTCTGGATCGTGGTGTTCGCGCTGCTGGGCGCCGCGCTGCTGGCCACGCTGGGCCTGATCGCCGGCCTCTGGGCCGACAAGTTCGACCAGATGGCGGCCTTCCAGAATTTCGTCATCGTGCCCATGACCTTCCTCTCGGGCGTGTTCTATTCCATCCAGTCGCTGCCGCCCTTCTGGCAGACCGTGAGCCACCTGAACCCGTTCTTCTACATGATCGACGGCTTCCGCTACGGCTTCTTCGGGCAGAGCGACACCTCGCCGTGGCTGAGCCTGGCCATCGTCGGCTTCGCCTGGCTGGCCGTGAGCGCCCTGGCCGTGCACCTGCTGCGCACCGGCTACAAGATCAGAAACTAAAAACCCCCATGACCGCAGACGACCTCAAGCACCTCATCGCCTCCGGCCTCGCATGCGAGCACATCACGCTCGAAGGCGACGGCCGCCACTGGTACGCCACCATCGTGTCGTCCGAGTTCGAGGGCCGGCGCGCCATCCAGCGCCACCAGCGCGTCTACGCCACCCTGGGCACCAAGATGCATACCGACGAGGTGCACGCCCTGTCGATGAAGACCTTCACCCCCGCCGAATGGGCGGCGCAGCCGTCGAACGGCTGAGTCGGTACTCGATTCGCTATAAAAATAATAGCTATGGGCGCTTATGGATCAAGCGCCTGGGCTGATTTTGACTCCAAGAATATCGGGCGAAACGCCATGGACAAACTCCTGATTCGCGGCGGCCGGCCGCTGCACGGCGAAGTGCTCATCTCCGGCGCCAAGAACGCGGCGCTGCCCGAACTCTGCGCGGCGCTGCTGACGGCCGAGCCGGTCACGCTGCTGAACGTGCCGCGTCTGCAGGACGTGGCCACCATGCTCACGCTGATCCGCAACATGGGCGTGGCGATCGACCGGCCCGCCGTGGCCGATTGCGACGACCGGGTGGAGAGCGGCGTTTCCACCGACGTGCACATCGACGCCAGCGGCCTGAACACGCCCGAGGCGCCGTACGAGCTGGTCAAGACCATGCGCGCGTCGGTGCTGGCGCTGGGGCCGCTGCTGGCGCGCTTCGGCGAGGCGACGGTGTCGCTGCCGGGCGGCTGCGCCATCGGCTCACGGCCGGTCGACCAGCACATCAAGGGCCTCTCGGCCATGGGCGCCGAGATCGTGGTCGAGCACGGCTACATGATCGCCAAGCTGGCCGCCGGCCGCACGCGCCTGAAGGGCGCGCACATCACCACCGACATGGTCACGGTGACCGGCACCGAGAACTTCCTGATGGCCGCCACGCTGGCCGAGGGCGAGACGGTGCTGGAGAATGCGGCGCAGGAGCCCGAGATCACCGACCTGGCGGAGATGCTGATCGCCATGGGCGCGCAGATCGAAGGCCACGGCACCAGCCGCATCCGCATCCAGGGCGTGGAGCGCCTGCACGGCTGCACCCACCGCGTGGTGGCCGACCGCATCGAGGCCGGCACCTTCCTCTGCGCCGTGGCCGCCACGGGCGGCGAGGCGCTGCTGCGCCATGGCCGCGCCGACCACCTGGACGCCGTGATCGACAAGCTGCGCGAAGCCGGCGTGCAGGTGCAGGCCGAAGGGGGCGGCATCCGCGTGCGCAGCGGCGGCGCCGGCGGGCTCAAGGCCCAGGGCTTCCGCACCACCGAATACCCGGGCTTTCCCACCGACATGCAGGCGCAGTTCATGGCGCTGAACGTGGTGGCCCAGGGCACGGCCACGGTCACCGAGACCATCTTCGAGAACCGCTTCATGCACGTGGACGAGCTGCTGCGCCTGGGCGCGCGCATCCGCACCGATGGCAAGGTGGCGGTCATCGAGGGCGCGGCGCGCCTGTCGGGCGCTACGGTGATGGCCACCGACCTGCGGGCCTCCGCCAGCCTGGTCATCGCCGGCCTCGTGGCCGACGGCGAAACCGTGGTCGACCGCATCTACCACCTGGACCGCGGCTACGACTGCATGGAAGCCAAGCTGCGCGGCCTGGGCGCCGACATCGAAAGAATATGACCCCCACGCTCCCCGCTGCGCGTGGTTCGCTGCCCCCCCGGGGGGGCCTTCGCGCCTTGGGGCGGCCCGGCGGCGCGAGGGAAAATGACCCCCACGCTCCCCGCTGCGCGTGGTTCGCTGCCCCCCCAGGGGGCCTTCGCGCCTTGGGGCGGCCCGGCGGCGCTCAAGCAATGACACAGCCTATGAACACTCTAACTTTGGCCCTGTCAAAGGGCCGCATCTTCGAAGAAACCCTGCCGCTGCTGGCCGCCGCCGGCATCGAGGTGCTGGAAGACCCGGAAAAATCGCGCAAGCTGATCCTCCCGACCAACCAGCCCCACGTACGCGTGGTGCTGGTGCGCGCCTCCGACGTGCCGACCTACGTGCAGTACGGCGGCGCCGACCTGGGCGTGACCGGCAAGGACACGCTGATCGAACACGGCGGCCAGGGTCTCTTCCAGCCGCTGGACCTGCGTATCGCCCGCTGCCGCGTCAGCGTTGCGGTGCGGAGCGACTTCGACTACGCGCGCGCCGTCAAGCAGGGCTCGCGCCTGAAGGTGGCCACCAAGTACACCGCCATCGCGCGCGACTTCTTCGCCGCCAAGGGCGTGCACGTGGACATGATCAAGCTCTACGGCAGCATGGAGCTGGCGCCGCTCACGGGCCTGGCCGACGCCATCGTCGATCTGGTCTCCACCGGCAACACGCTCCGCGCCAACCACCTGGTGGAAGTCGAACGCATCATGGACATCAGCTCGCACCTGGTGGTCAACCAGGCTGCGCTCAAGCTCAAGCAGGCGACGCTGCGCAGCATCATCGATGCGTTCGCCGGGGCCATAGCGCCCGAGTGAGGAGAGGGCGGGCCACGTCGTGACATCCGTTCCGCAAACCGCTGACTTCGCCGACATTGCGCGCCTGGTTGCCCAGGCCCGGCAGCAGGCCGTGCAGGCGGTCAACACCTTGCTGGTCGACTTGTACTGGCAGATCGGTGAGCGCATCAGCCGCAGGATCGCAGCGGCCGAATGGGGCGATGGCGTGGTGGACGAACTCGCTCGGTATCTGGCCCGCTCGCAGCCCGGGCTGCGCGGGTTCACCCGGGCCAACCTGTTCCGGATGCGGCAGTTCTATGAAGCCTATCCTGATCCGCAAATTGTCTCGGCACTGCTGAGACAATTGCCATGGACGCACCACCTCATCATCCTGGGCCAGAGCAAGCGGGCCGAAGAGCGCGAGTTCTACCTGCGGCTGGCGGCGCAGGAAAAATGGAGCAGCAGGCAACTGGAACGCCAGTTCAAGACAGCCTTGTTCGAGCGCACGGTGCTGCATCCGTTGAAGGCCTCGCCAATGGCGATGCAGGCCCACCCCGATGTCACGAGCATCTTCAAGGACAGCTACGTCGTCGAATTCCTCGGGCCGCCGTCCAGCCACGCCGAGGCCGACCTTCATCAAAGCCTGCTTGCCAGGCTCAAGGACTTCCTGATCGAGCTGGGCCGTGACTTCTGCTTTGTCGGCAGCGAGTACCCCTTGCAGGTCGGCGGACGGGACTTCGCGCTCGACCTGCTGTTCTTTCATCGCGGCCTCAACAGCCTGGTGGGCATCGAACTGAAGGTGGGCCGTTTCGAGCCGGAATACCTGGGCAAGCTCAACTTCTACCTCGAAGCGCTGGACCGCGACGTCAAAAAGCCCCATGAGCGTCCTGCCATCGGTGTGCTGCTGTGTGCCAGCAAGGACGACGAGGTGGTCGAATACGCATTGAGCCGCAGCACCTCGCCCTCGCTGATCGCGGAGTACCAGACACAATTGCCCGACAAGGCGTTGCTGCGCGCGAAGCTGCACGAGTTCTATCTGCAGAACACGCAGCCCGAGGCCGCCGTGGACTCTAATATATGACTATGAAATTGATAGCAAAACCCGCATACCTGTCCACGGCCGACGCTGATTTCGAGCAGAAATTCCAGCAGCGCCTGCACTGGTCCGCCGACACCGACGCCGCCATCGAACAGCGCGTGGCCGACATCCTGGCCGACGTGCAGCAGCGCGGCGACGTGGCCGTGCTGGAGTACACCCACCGCTTCGACGGCCTGCAGGCCGGCACCCTGCAGGCGCTGGAATTGACGCAGGCCGAGCTGAAGGCCGCTTTCGACGCGCTCCCCGCCGTGCAGCGCGACGCCCTGGAGGCTGCCGCGGCGCGCGTGCGCCGCTATCACGAGGCGCAGAAGCGGGCCAGCGGCGAGAGCTGGAGCTACCGCGACGAAGATGGCACGCTGCTGGGCCAGAAGGTCACGCCGCTGGACCGCGTGGGCATCTACGTGCCCGGCGGCAAGGCGGCCTATCCGTCCAGCGTGCTGATGAACGCCATACCCGCGCATGTGGCGGGCGTGGGCGAGATCATCATGGTCGTGCCCACGCCGCAGGGCGCCAAGAACCCGCTGGTGCTGGCCGCCGCCCACGTGGCCGGCGTCACCCGCGCCTTCACCATCGGCGGCGCGCAGGCTGTGGCGGCCCTGGCCTACGGCACCGCCACCGTGCCCAAGGTGGACAAGATCACCGGCCCCGGCAACGCCTATGTGGCCAGCGCCAAGAAGCGCGTCTTCGGCACGGTGGGCATCGACATGATCGCCGGCCCCAGCGAGATCCTGGTGCTGGCCGACGGCACCACGCCGCCCGACTGGGTGGCCATGGATCTCTTCAGCCAAGCCGAGCACGACGAGCTGGCGCAATCCATCCTGCTGTGCCCCGATGCGGCCTACATCGATGCCGTGCAGCAAGCCATCGACCGCCTGCTGCCCGAGATGCCCCGCGCCGAGATCATCGCCAGGAGCCTCACGGGGCGCGGCGCGCTGATCCTGACCAAAGACATGGAAGAGGCCTGCGCCATCAGCAACCGCATCGCGCCCGAGCACCTGGAAGTCTCCAGCCGCGACGCGCACCGCTGGGAGCCGCTGCTGCGCCACGCGGGCGCGATCTTCCTGGGGGCCTACACCAGCGAGAGCCTGGGCGATTACTGCGCCGGGCCCAACCACGTGCTGCCCACCAGTGGCACGGCACGGTTTTCGTCGCCACTGGGCGTGTACGACTTCCAGAAGCGCAGCAGCCTGATCGAGGTGAGCGAGCAGGGGGCGCAGACGCTGGGCCGGATTGCCAGCGTGCTGGCCCACGGCGAGGGCCTGCAGGCCCATGCGCGCGCCGCCGAGATGCGGCTCAAGCCGGCGGGCTGACCAGCGCAGGCGGCAGGCGCAGCGGGCGCGCCTGGCCACCGGGCGACCGCTGCCGCCAGCAGGCGAGACGGGCGGCCGCACCGGCATCCGCCGCGCCGATGTGCAGCCGGGCCGGGCCATCGCAGGCCAGGCTCTGTCTCGCCGACAGGAAATAGTCTTCCAGCCAGCCTTCGCAAGTCACCCACAGCCGGCCTTGCGTGGCCTGCAGCACGGCCGTCTCGCCCGGGCGCAGGGTCAGCAGACGGGCCGGCGCATCGGCCGGCAGGGTGTGGTGCTGCCAGGGCGACGGGGCGGGGGCGCAGGAAGCCGGGGGCTCGGACGCCGAGGCGGGCGAGTAAAGGGGGCAGTGCAGGGAATTCATGCCATCCACTGTGTTGCGCCCTGGCCCGCCGCGCCAGATGCAGCCGGCGGCGATCCGGGGCAGTACAGAGGCGCCGATGGCGGCATCTGTGCTGTACGGGTCGACAGGGCTCTGTACTGCCCGGTCGAGCGGACTGCCGTACAGAATCGTGCCATGTCCGCCGCCGATGCACCGCCGCTCTATCAGCAGATCGCCCACCAGCTGGCGGAATTGATACGCAACGGCACGCTCGCCCGTGGGGAGAAGCTGCCGTCGGTGCGCGCGCTGGCGCGCCAGCACGGCGTGGCGCAGACCACCGTGGTGCAGGCCTACCATGCGCTGGAAGACGCCCGGCTCGTCGCCGCCCGGCCGCGCTCGGGCTTCTTCGTGGCGGCCCGGCCCGCGGGCCTGCCCGAGCCCTCCACGCCGCGCGCCCTGCGCCGGCCGCGCGAGGTCTCGGTGGACTGGCTGGGCCAGCGCATCCTGGGGCGCGACCAGCCGGCCGACATGGTGTCGTTCAGCAGCGGCACGCCGGGCCCCGAACTGCTCGACCCCGACCGTGTGCGCCGTGCCGTCACGCGGGCCGCCCAGCGGCACCGGCAACTGCTGTGCACCTACCCGTCGTCCCTGGGCCACGTGGATGCGCGGCGCGCGCTGGCCCGCTACGCCGTGGGCCTGGGGTGCAGCCTGGACCCGGAGAACATCGTCATCACCGGCGGCTGCATGGACAGCATCGCGCTGTGCCTGCGCGCGGTCACCCAGCCCGGCGACGTGGTGGCGCTGGAGTCGCCCACGCACTTCTCGTTCCTGGAGGTGCTGCAGGGCCTGCACCTGCGCGCGCTGGAGATTCCGACCCACCCGCGCCACGGCCTGTCGCTGGACGCGTTGCAACTGGCGCTGGACACGCAGCCGGTGAAGGCCGTGCTGGTGGTGCCCACGCTGAGCAATCCGCTGGGCAGCTGCATGCCCCAGCCCGAGCGTCGCCGGCTGGCGCAGATGGCGGCACTGCACGACATGGCGGTGATCGAGGACGCCATCTACAACGACCTGGCCGAGGCCGACGAGACGCGCCGCGCGGTGAAGTCGTACGACACCACCGGCCACGTGATGCTGTGCGATTCGTTCTCCAAGACCATCGCACCCGGCCTGCGGCTGGGCTGGGTGGAGGCCGGGCAGTGGGCCGGCCGGCTGCGTGCCATCAAGGATTTGCAGGCAGGCGGGCAGTCGGCCGTGCTGGAACTGGCGCTGGCCGACCTGATCACGCAGCCCGGTCAGGCAGCGGCGATGCGCCAGCTGCGCACGGCCGTCGCTGCCCGCATGGACGCGGTGCGCCGGGCCATCGCCGAGCACTTTCCGCAGGGCACCCGGGTCAGTGACCCGCGCGGCGGCCTGCTGCTGTGGCTGGAACTGCCCCGGGGCCTGGATGCCGTGCAACTGCATGAAGCCTGCCTGGCCGAGCAGGTGCTGGTCGCGCCCGGCACCGTGTTCAGCACCAGCGGCCGGTTCCGCAACTGCCTGCGCATCGGCGTCGGCGGCGAGTGGACGCAGGGGCATGTGCCGGCACTGCAGCGGGTCGGGCAGATCGCTGTCGGGCTGCTCAAGAGCCGTGCGGCAAAAGCGGCTTGAGCATGGCCCTTTGTACACACGAAGTTCGTGCGGCACGAAGTTCGTGTAAAATTGGCCGCGTGAAGAACGTCACCATCACCATGGACGATGCCGCCGCCGAATGGGTGCGCGTGGAAGCCGCCAAGCGCGGCAGCAGCGTGTCGCGCCTGGTGGGTGAATGGCTCGCGGAGAAGATGCGTCAGGAAGACGCCTACGCCCAGGCCATGCGCGAGGCGCTGAGCTTCGAGTCCTGGGGCGCCTCCAGCGGACCCTACGTGCCGCGCAACACGCTGTTCGATCGCTGATCTGCCAAGCCCGAGCCATGGCGACCGTTCCCATCTTCGTCGACACCGAAGTCCTGCTGGCCAGCGTGGACCAGCGCGACCCCGCCCGCCAGGCCCGGGCGCAGACGTGGCTTACCTTCTGCTGGCAGACCCGCAGCGGGCGGGTCAGCTCGCAGGTGCTCAATGAGCTTTACAACCAGGCGATCCAGCGCTTCCAGGGCCCGCAATTGCTGGCCCAGGTGCGGGCGCACGTGCGCCGCCTGCGCGTCTGGCTGCCGCCGCACCTCGACGCCTACACCGTGGACGGCGCCTGGGATCTGCAGGACCGCTACGGCCTGGGCTACTGGGACGCGCTCATCCTCTCGTCCGCCCACCAGCAGGGGTGCCGCTACCTGCTGACCGAGGCGTTGCCGCACGACCAGCCGCTGGACGCCGTGCGGCCCATCAATCCGTTTCTCATCGCCCCCGAAGCCCTGGATACCGCCGAATGACCACCCTCTCCGACGCTGCCGCGCCTTGCGCCGCCCGGCCCAGCCCGCTGGACCGCATCCGCCCCGACGTGCGCGCCATGCACGCCTACGTCGTGCAGCCCGCCACCGACGCGCTGAAGATGGACGCGATGGAAAACCCGTTCAGCCTGCCCGCGCACCTGCAGGCCGCGCTGGGGCAGCGCCTGGGCGCGCTGGAGCTGAACCGCTACCCCGGCGCGCGCCAGAACGACCTGAAGGCGGCGCTGGCCTCGCATGCCGGCGCGCCCGAAGGCAGCGCGGTACTGCTGGGCAACGGCTCCGACGAGCTCATCACCCTGGTGGCACTGGCCTGCGCGCAGCCGCATGCCGGCGGCCGAGCCAAGCTCCTGGCGCCGATGCCGGGCTTCGTGATGTACCCCATGAGCGCCCAGTTGCAGGGGCTGGATTTCGTGGGTGTGCCGCTCACGGCCGATTTCGAGCTCGACGAAGCCGCCACGCTCGCCGCCATCGCCGAGCACCGCCCCGCCATCACCTACATCGCCTACCCCAACAACCCCACCGCCACACTGTGGGACGAGGCCGTGGTGCAGCGCGTCGTCGACGCGGTGGGCGAGCAGGGCGGCATCGTGGTCATGGACGAGGCCTACCAGCCCTTCGCCAGCCGCAGCTGGATCACCCGCATGCGCGCCGAGCCCGAACGCAACAGCCACGTGCTGCTGATGCGCACGCTCAGCAAGTTCGGCCTGGCCGGCGTGCGTCTGGGCTACCTCATCGGCCCCACGGCGCTGGTGAACGAGATCGACAAGGTGCGCCCGCCCTACAACGTGAGCGTGCTCAATTGCGAGGCCGCGCTGTTCGCACTGGAGCATGCCGAGGTCTTCGCCGCCCAGGCCGCCGAGCTGCGCGCCGCCCGCACCCAGCTGCTGGGCGATCTGCGCGCCATGCCGGGCGTCGAACGCGTGTGGGACAGCGAGGCCAACATGGTGCTGGTGCGCGTGCCCGACGCGGCCCGTGCCTTCGCCGGCATGAAGGAGCGCAAGGTCCTCGTCAAGAACGTTTCTACAATGCACCCACTGCTGGCCCAATGCCTGCGCCTGACGGTCGGCAGTGCCACCGACAACGCCCAGATGCTGGCCGCGCTCCAGGCCTCCCTATGACTTCCTCCGCACTCGTTCCTTCCTCGCCTTCGTCCGAGGCTTCGGCCGACCGCATCGCCGAAGTGAGCCGCACCACCGCCGAGACGCGCATCAGCGTGCGCATCAACCTCGACGGCACCGGCGCGGCGCGCCTCTCGTCCGGCATCGGCTTCTTCGACCACATGCTCGACCAGATCGCCCGCCACGGCCTGATCGACCTGCAGGTGGACTGCGAGGGCGACCTGCACATCGACGGCCACCACACGGTGGAAGACGTCGGCATCACCATCGGCCAGGCGTTCGCGCGGGCCGTGGGCGACAAGAAGGGCATCCGCCGCTACGGCCATGCCTACGTGCCGCTCGATGAAGCCCTGTCGCGCGTGGTGGTCGACTTCTCGGGCCGCCCCGGGCTGCACATGGACGTCAAGTTCACCGCCGGCAGCATCGGCCAGCTCGACACGCAGCTGGTGTACGAATTCTTCCAGGGCTTCGTGAACCATGCGGGGGTGACGCTGCACATCGACAACCTGAAGGGCTTCAACGCCCATCACCAGTGCGAAACCATCTTCAAGGCCTTCGCCCGCGCCCTGCGCGCCGCGCTGGAACGCGATCCGCGCGCGGCCGGCGTCATTCCCTCGACCAAGGGTTCTCTGTAATTTTTTGGGCCCAATCGGCCTCTGGCGCTCGTCCCACCTGCGCAGACTGCTATGAATAGTGAAGCAAAGACCGTTGCCGTCGTGGACTACGGCATGGGCAATCTGCGGTCGGTGTCGCAGGCCGTGCAGGCCGCCGCCGCCGGTACCGGCTGGACGGTCGTCGTCACCGCCCGGCCCGACGAAGTGCGCGCCGCCCAGCGCGTGGTGCTGCCCGGGCAGGGCGCCATGCCCGATTGCATGCGCGAGCTGCGCGAGTCGGGCCTGCAGGAAAGCGTGCTGGAAGCCGCCGCGAGCAAGCCGCTCTTCGGCGTCTGCGTGGGCATGCAGATGCTGCTGGACCACAGCGCCGAGGGCGACACGCCCGGCCTCGGACTGATTCCGGGCCAAGTCGTGCGGTTCGAGCTGGCCGGGCGCACGCAGGGCGATGGCAGCCGCTACAAGGTGCCGCAGATGGGCTGGAACCGGGTGCGCAAGACGCCCGTGGGCCCGTCGGGCCAGCCCCACCCGGTCTGGGGCCAGATTCCGAACGAGAGCTGGTTCTATTTCGTGCACAGTTTCCACGCCGTGCCGCGTGATGCAGCGCACTCCGCGGGCGAAACCGATTACGGTGGCTGGTTCGCGGCGGCCATCGCACGCGATAATATTTTCGCCACGCAGTTCCACCCGGAAAAGAGCGCGGAGCAGGGCCTGGCGCTCTACCGCAATTTCCTGCACTGGAACCCCTGACTTTCCTCAACCCACCCGGCCCCGGCCGATCCAGCCCCTCGCGCTCCCCTTCCATCATGCTGCTCATCCCCGCCATCGACCTCAAGGACGGTCACTGCGTGCGCCTCAAGCAAGGTGACATGGACCAATCCACCACCTTCGGCGAAGACCCTGCCGCGATGGCCCGGCGCTGGGTGGATGCCGGCGCGCGCCGCCTGCACCTGGTCGATCTGAACGGCGCCTTCGCCGGCACGCCCAAGAACTACGCCGCCATCAAGTCCATCCTGAAAGAAGTGGGCGACGACATTCCGGTGCAACTGGGCGGCGGCATCCGCGACATGGACACCATCGAGAAGTACATCGACGGCGGCCTGCGCTACGTCATCATCGGCACGGCCGCGGTCAAGAATCCCGGCTTCCTGAAGGACGCCTGCAGCGCCTTCGGCGGCCACATCATCGTGGGCCTGGACGCCAAGGACGGCAAGGTCGCCACCGACGGCTGGAGCAAGCTCACCGGCCACGAAGTGGTGGACCTCGCCAAGAAGTTCGAGGACTGGGGCGTCGAATCCATCATCTACACCGACATCGGCCGCGACGGCATGCTCTCGGGCATCAACATCAACGCCACCGTCAAGCTGGCGCAGGCGCTGACCATCCCGGTCATCGCCTCCGGCGGCCTGGGCAGCATGGCCGACATCGACCAGCTCTGCGCGGTGGAGAGCGAGGGCGTGGAGGGCGTGATCTGCGGCCGCGCCATCTACTCGGGCGACCTGGACTTCGCCGCCGCGCAGGCGCGGGCGGACGAGCTGGCGGGTTGACGCTCGCAGGGCACCGTCCCTGACGGCACTTCCGAACGCCCGCACTCGCGGGCGTTTTTCATGGCCGCGGTGCCGGCCGCAGCGATCAATCAGCAGGCGGGCAGCGGCCGCCCCCGGTTCACCGCGTCCACGCTCTGCAGCAGCGCCGTCCAGTAGCGGGGCAGGCCTGCCCAGGGGTTGCCGGTGCGCAGCACCGGGTCGTATTCGCCGTCGGTGAAGAACACCGGCCCGACGTTGTAGCGCGCCGTGGCGGCCGCCGCCAGGGCCTCCTGCATCGCGGCGCAGGTGGCGATGTTGTGGCCCAGCACCGACACCGACGTGTTCGGTCGGCCATAGAGCCAGGCCGTGGACGTGGTGGAGCGGGGGTCGTAGGCCAGCAGCCCGGCGCGCTGGCCTTCGTAGGTGACCAGCACGTCGGCCACCGCCGCATAGGCGGCATCGGGTACGGCGCCGGGGTTGCCCACCACCCGCAACGTGCTGCCCTGGGCCTTGATGTGGCGGTAGAGGGCCTGGTAGTAGCCGAGCTGGCGCGGCTCGGACGACATTTCGTCCACGAAGATGCCGCTGACGATGCTGCGGCCATACAGCCGCAGGTAGTTGTCCACGTCGGCCTGCACGGCCGAGAGGGCCCGCGTGCCGTAGTCGCTGTGCACGTAGCCGATCACCTGGCCACCCGCCGCCACGAACTGGCTGGCGGCGCGGACGTAGGCGGGCTCCGCGGCGGTGAACACGCCGTTGGAGGGGTTCAGGATGGCCGTGACGGCCACGCCGGGCACCGCCTGCGCGCCGGCGGCGAGCTGGTCCCATGGCGAGCCGGAGGGCGAGGGGTAGAAGTACGCCGGCACCAGCACTTCGAGCGGCCGGGGCGCGGGCCGCAGATACACCGTGCGGGTGGCGGTGGCCGTTTGCCCGTTGGCCGCGGTGGCCGATACGGTGAGCTGCTGGCGGCCCGGCGCGGCCTGGGTCAGCGTGGCGGTGGCGATGCCGCCCTGGGCCGTGGCGGCGGCCGCCAGCGTGCCGGACGTGGCGGAGAACCGCACCGCGGTGCCGTCGCCCGCCGGCGCGCCGTCGATGGTGACCTGCGCGCGGAGGGTGAGCGGGCTGCCGGCCTCGAACACCTCCTCTGCCGCCGGCGCGGTGAGCGTGACGGACACACTGCTTGGCGCCGGCGCCGGCGCGGGCGGCGCGTCGGTCGCGCTGCCGCCGCCACCGCCGCCGCACGCTGCCAGCAGCGCACCCAGTGACAGGCCGCCGAGGCGGGTGGGAAGGCGGAAGCGGCGCAGAGGCATGGCGGGCGGCGGGTGGGTGGATGAAAGAACAAGGCGGGCATTGCCCGCCCTCGGTCACTGCAGCATGAAGGTCTCGTACTCCAGCCGGCTCAGCTGGCGCGACAGCAGCACCAGCCCCGTGCACAGCGTGGCCAGCGTTGCGAGCGTGAAGCCATAGCCGTAGAGCGCGGCGCCCGCATACAGCGTGAACGCGGTCAGCAGCATGTTGAGCAGCACGAACTGCAGGCACAGCAGCAGCACGATACGGCGCTGGTCCAGGTAGAAGAACACGTTCAGGATGGCCATCAGCCCCACCTGCAGGCCGGCGCCCACCACCTGCACGTGCAGCAGCGGCAGGTAGAGGCGCGAGATGCCCAGCCAGCCCAGCAGCGCCGGGCCTGCCACGAAGGTGATGAGCACCGCCAGCGCCTGGATCTTGCCGATCTCCGCCAAGCCCTGCTTGATGGAATACACCATTTCGTCGCGCATGGTCTCGATGTATTCGAGCGAGCCGCCGCTGCGCACCGCGTCGTAGAACTTGTCGTAGTACTCGACGAAGTCGGTCTCGATGCGCACCAGAAACACCGCCATGCCGGGGATGATCGACAGGTAGGCCAGGAAGACGGGCAGGTCGTAGATCAGCGAAGCGCGCAGCGCGCCCACGATGGGCTGGGAGGTCGGCTGGAAGTACCAGAACATGAACTTGTCGGCCCAGACCCCGAAGTTGTAGAGCAGGCCGATGGCCATCAGCGACGGGTAGAGCAGCTTGCGCTGGGCGAAGTCGAAGGCGATCAGCCGGCCCTTGGGGTTGAATTCGCGCACCACCAGGATCCACATGCCCGCCAGCAGCACGTAGTTGCCCAGCACGAAGCCGCCCAGCAGCCCCTCCAGGCCCCAGGGCCGCATCAGCAAGGCGCTCGCCACGATCAGCACGTAGGCCAGCGCGAACAGTCCGACGATGGCCTTGTAGCGCTTCATGCCCGACAGCAGGATGGTCAGCACCCACACGTCGCACATGAGCGTGAAGCCGGCCAGCATCAGCATGCGGTAGAGCAGCCCCAGGTTGGGCAGCAGCAGGAAGAGGGCAAGCGTGCCCAGCAGGCCGGCGGCGGCCGTCACCACCAGCAGCAGCCCGTGCAGGTTGGGCAGGATCAGGTCGCGGCGCTTCTCGAACAACCGGTCGGACACGAACCGGGTGAAGGCCAGCTGCACCAGCCCGGTCAGGATGAGGCTGCCCGCCACCAGGTAGGTGACCGACGTCTGGAACTGCGTGACCAGGTACGCCGGCACCACCACGCTGGCGCTGAAGATACCGATCAGCAGGATGCCGACGATGGAGAACACCCAGGGGCCGGAGCCGATCACCCCCGCATAGGCGTAGGCCTGCACCAGGCTGACCAGCGTGTCCTTGCGCAGCATGCGCCGCAGCTCGAATCCGATGCCGGCCATCAGCGCGCTCCCTGCGTTCTGGCGAACGCGTTTTCGTACACGGCGCGGTAGCGCTCGAACATCAGCGCATCGGTGTAGTAGCGCTCCACACGGGCGACCGCGGCGCGGCTGGCGGCATGCCAGGCACCGTCGTCGCGCAGCAGCGACAGCGCGGCGTCGGCCAGGCGCTGCGGGTCGGCGATCGGCACCACCTGGCCCGAGGCGCCCAGGGCGCGGTCTTCCTCGTCCAGGCCTTCCACCAGCTGCCGGCACGAACCCACGTCGGTGGACACGGTGGGCACGCCGGCGGCATAGCCTTCCAGCACCACCAGCGGCAGTGCCTCGCTGATGGACGACAGCACCACCAGGCCGATGCGCGGCATCAGGTCTTCGACCCGTTGAAAGCCGAGGAAGCGCACGTGCTGCTCCAGGCCCAGGCTGCGCACCAGGTTCTCGCATTCCTGCGCGTAGGCCGGGTCTTCCTCGGTGGGGCCGGCGATCCAGCCCTCGGCCGAGGGCAGCTGGTTCACCACCCGGCGCATGGCGCGGATGAAGGTCTTGATGTCCTTGATCGGCACCACCCGCCCGATCAGGCACAGCACGTGCGGCACTTCGGCCGGGTGCTGCGCGCGCAGCGCCGCGAAGCGCGACAGCTGGATGCCGTTCGGGATGTTGAAGGTGCGCTCCGGCGCGGCGCCATCGGCGATCTGGCGCTGCCGGTTCGCTTCGTAGAGGGCGATGATCGGGTCGGCCGAGGCATAGCAGAACCGGCCCAGCCACTCGAAGAAATGGATCCACATCTGCCGGAAGTACGACAGCTCGGTGGGGTCGCGCTGGAAGAGGTTGCGGTTGTCTCGGATCCAGTCGCTCTTGAAGAGGTCGATCTTGCGTTCCTTGGTGTAGATGCCGTGCTCCGACAGCACCAGCGGCGTGCCGCGAAACTGCTCCACCATCGCCCCCAGGCAGCCTGCGTACCCGGTGGATGCGCAGTGCACGATGCGCACCGGAATCAGCTGCTGCGCGACCCGCGCCAGCGTCCAGAGCGGCTGGTACATGATGCGCACGGTCCAGAAATAATCCACGAACGAAGGGTCGGTGCAGTGGGTGCGGTAGGCCTCGCAGATCAGGTCCCAGGCGCGCTCGCCGTAGAGAAAGTCCTCGAGCTGGAAGCGCCCGCCCGGCTGCATCTCGCGCACCATGGCGCGGAACGCCTCCATGCCGGCCGCGCGGTCGCCGCTCTCCATCGCGCCCAGCAGCGACCGGACCATGGCGAAGGCCGCCTCGTCGCCCCGGCGCGCCAGGGGCTGGGTGTCGCTGCTGAGGTGGTCGTAGAGAAAATGCTCCTCGTAGTGCACCACGTTGGGCGGCAGCTCGTACTTGAACTTCGTGTAGTCCTGCCGGCGGCTGCCGAGGAACACGATGGCGAAGCGGTACTCCGGATACGCCCGGATGATCTGGTGGATCCAGCTGGAGACACCGCCGCTGATGTACGGGAAGGTGCCTTCCAGCAGCAGCGCGATGTCGGCCTCGGCGGCCCGCGGGTGGGTCATGGCGTGTTCCAGTAATCGACGATCGGCTTCAGGCGCGGGAGCGCCTTCCACTGGCTGAGTTCCTGCAGCAGGGCGCGCGTGCCCTGATAGTCGCGCCGCTCGAAGCACAGCTCGGCCTGGTAGGGCAGCACCCGGGTGGCCGGCAGGCCCAGTTCGCGCGCGCGCAGGTAGGCGGCGCCCGCCGCCTCCAGCTGGCCGGTCTCGTGCAGCAGGCGGCCGCGGCGCAGGTTCAGCTGCGGGTGGTCGGGCTCGCGCGCCAGCACCATGTCGCAAAAGCGCAGCGACTCGTGGATGGCGTGTTCGCGCAGGTCACCCTGCACCAGCTCCTGGTAGACCAGCTCCCAGTAGAGGTCCGAGAGGCGCTGTGCCGACTCGGCGGTGCGGGGCCCGGCGGAGCGCCCATCGGGGCCCTCGCCTTCTTCCTCGCGTGCCAGGCGCAGGGCCTCCAATTCGGCATCGATGGTGCGGTTGATGCGCTTTTCCAGCGTGTCGAGCATGCCGTAGGCGAGCAGGCGCAGGTCTTCGCTGGGGTCGCTCAGCACCGAGCGCAGCAGCGGCGACGCCACCCGCCCGGAGACGTACTGCAGCGCCACCATGGCCCGCAGGCGCGTTTGCATCGGCGCGTTGCTGTTGCCCAGGAAGGAGCGCATGCCGGCCTGGCGGAAGCTGCCCTGCATACGCTGGTGCAGGTCGAACTCGGGCAGCTGCAGCGATTCGAATGCGCCTTGCGCGACCGGCGAACGGTAGATGCGCAGCATCACCACCGCCAGCACGGCGCCCACGAATCCGGCGATGGGCACGCCGTAGCTGAAGGCCGCCAGCAGGGCCAGCACCGGCAGTCGGGGCCGGGCCTGTTCGCCCGAGAGGAACGGCAGCAGGCAGAGCGACAGCATCAGGCAGGCGAGGGCGTGCAGCAGCAGGTAGCTCGCCAGCGCCACGTCGGAGCGGCCGTGCAGCAGCAGCGGCCCGCTCCACGCGCCCAGCTCCAGCGCCAGCGCCGACAGCGCGAACTTCAGGTTAAGCATGGGCCAGCGCGTGCAGCCGGCGCAGCACGTCCAGGGGCGTGCCGCTGGCCAGGGGCACGATGTGCGGGAAGACGCCGGCCGCCTCCAGCGGCTGCCCGCTCTTTTGCTTCGACCACGCCTCCAGGCGGCTGATGTAGCCCTCGGCCGTGGCGGAGTCGCCCAGCGGCATCAGCATGGCCAGCACCTGGCGCTCGGGCCCGCGGATCAGCCAGCTCTCGTCCAGCTCGCGCTTGAGGCGCTCGATCTGGGCGGGAATGCCCCGCTCCACGGCGCGCGGCAGGCATTCCAGCGCCACGATCACACTGGGCACCTGGGTGGTGTCGTGGATGTGCGCCAGGCGCTGGGCTTCGAAGGCGAAGTCGGGCGGGCAATCGGGCAGCGCCTCGATGATCGGCCGCGACAGCGTCTGCGTCGCCAAGCCGTCGGTGTAGTAGCCCAGCAGCAAATTGATGGTCTGCAGGTTCTCGTCCTGCAGCGAGAAAAACGGCATGTCGTCGATCACCAGCAGGCCGTACAGGTCGCCGCCCAGGTCGAGCAGCGGGGCCGCCGCCAGGTAGCGGCTCTGCTGGCCGTGCGCCACGGCCTGGCTCACGTGGCAGAGGCGCCGCGTCTCCAGCGCCTGGCGCACCAGTGGGTCGGTGGGGTCGAGCGGGGTCGGCGCGCCGATGCGGGCCACCGCGTCGGCGTCCACGTCGTCGCCGCGCACGGGGTAGAGCACGGCCGATTCGATCTGGCAGTACTGGGCCAGCAGGCGCAGCAGCACCTGGGCTCCGTCCCCGGGCGTCTGGTCGGGCGAGCCGATGCTCTGCAGCGCGGCCAGGGCGTCGCGCATCGACATGGGCCGGCCGATCAGCTCCTGCTCCAGCCGGTCGTGCGACAGGCGCAGCAGGTAGTACTGACGCACCAGGTGCTCCAGGCGCTGGTCGAGGTAGAGCTGCACGTTCTCCGCGCGGCGCGTGCGCGCCTGCCACAGGCTGGAGAATTCGCCCACCAGCAGCACCAGGATCAGGCCGCCCAGGAAGTAGGCCTGCGGGAAGGCGTCGTAGTGGCCGACGTTGATGCCCAGCCAGACCACCAGCAGGATGCAGGCGCTGCCCAGGCCCGCCAGCGGGCCGTAGCGCAGCGCGACGATGACGACGGCCAGCCACGCCCACGGAAAGCCGCCATCGATCCAGAGCGGGTCCTGCGGGTTCCAGAGCAGCCCCAGCCCCACGGCGATCAACGGCAGCAGGGCCATCTCCAGCAGCGTGACCCAGGGGCGGGCATCGGTCACGGCCAGCTTGCCCAGCAGGTTGGCGGGCAGGTGGCTCCTGGCCGTGCCTTTCTTCTTCAGCTCGGGCATGGCCGTGCTGCCGACGGAGCGGCGGCGGGCGTCAGGTGTCATCGTCTCGGGAGCCATGGCGAACGGGCGGTCAGCGGGCGCCGGCGAGGCCCGAGTCGAGCAACTGGCGGATCAGCTTCTGCGCGACGGCAGAGAGCGCCTCGCGGCTCCAGCCGCTCTTGCCGCCCGCGCCGCTCCAGAGCGTGTTGCCGGTGGCGACGTCGACGATGCGCAGGGTGACGCCGGCGGCCGGCTCGCCGTCCACGCCGACCTTGTAGCGCCACTCGTCCACGGCGCCGGTCAGCGCGTACTGCGCCTGCTGGCCGCGGGCCCAGGCCAGCACCTCTTGCTGGCGCTTGGCGTCGCCCGAATCGAACAGCGCTTCCTGCTGCGTGCTGGCGGGGTAGCGCTGCACGCGGCCCACGCCGCGCGCATGCAGCAGCGCCTCGGCGATGGCCTCGGCCCGGTTGCCGGCCAGCGGTGTTTCGGTGTGGTTGGCGAAGGGCAGCACCACCCACGTCGCGTTGGGCTGCAGCACGGGCGGCTGGCCCCGGTCGATGGTGGAGCAGGCCGCCAGCAGCAAGAGCGTGCTGCCCGCGGCGAGGGTCTGCAGGCGCTGCAGCAGGGTGCGGTGTGAAAGCATGGTGGTCCTCTCGTGGTCGCGTTAGAAATGAAGTCGGTAGCTGAATTGCAGGTCGCGCGTCAGGCCCTGGTTCTGCACCCCGGACTTGGCCAGGCCCCAGCTGAGCCGGATGTGGTCCGCGCCCAGCAGCGAGCCGGCGAAGCCCGCCCGCAGTCCGTAGCCCGGGCCGAGCTGGCTGTGCCAGGTGCGGCTGACGCTGGCATAGGGCCGGATGGCGCGCGTGTATTCCTGTTCGTAGCGCATGTTGGTCGACAGCTGCACGCCGTAGAACTGGAAGTTGTCGGGCAGGAAGTAGTCGGGCCCGACGTCGGTGATGGAGGGCGGCAGATAGCGCCGGAACCCCTGATCCTCGGGACCGAGCGAGTCCAGGTCGCGGCGGCGGTAGTCATGGGTGGACCAGAACGCGCCGAACTGCAGCAGCGGCGCTTCCTGCCGGTAGGTGTGGGTGTAGTTGAGCGAGGTGTGCCGGCCGCTGCCCAGGTCGCCGCCGGACTGCAGCTGGTAGCGCTCGGCCCATCGCGAGACGACGAATTCGTCCTGCCGCGTGGCCTGGTAGCGCAGGCTCAAGCCCACGCGGTCCTTCATGCCGGCGATGCGCAGCGCCAGGCTGTCCTGGCTGGGCAGGTCGCTGCCCACGTCGAAGCGCCACGACAGGCGGTTGTCGATGCGCTGCTCGTGCTCGATGGCGAGGGGCGTGTAGGCGCGGTCGCTCTCGCGGCGGCCCGCCCGGAACAACGTCTCGCCGTCGCGGTGGCGCCAGCGCAGTTCCGCGTCGATACCGCGTTCCTGCGGCGGCTGGAACACCGCGTTGTCACGCGATGCCCAGCGGCTGGTCTGCACCAGGTTGAGGTCGAGCGACAGCCGCGGGCTCAGCGCCAGGTGCAGCACCGCCTCCGTCTGCGTCTCGCGCATGCCTGCCAGGTCCTGGTAGGTGACCGTGGCGCCCGCGTGGTCGCTGAAGGCCAGCAGGCTCTCCGTCAGCTGCAGGTGCAGCGGCTGATCGTCGTGCTGGTCGTTCTGTGTCTCGAAGGCGGCGGTCTGCGCCTCGCGCAGGTCGTTGACCGCCCGGGCGGCGTTCACCCGGTCGTAGCGTGGCAGCCGCTCGCCGAAGTCTTCCAGCAGCTGGCCCGAGGCGGTCTTGTCGTTCTCGGCCAGCGCCAGCGTGATCTCGGCCCACAGCGGGCGGTTGGCCCGCGCTCCCTGGGCGCGGGTGTACTGCTGCCAGAGAAAGCCGCGCTCGGCGCCGTATTCGGCGGCGTCCTGCAGCCAGCCGATGGCCGTTTCCGCCGCTGCGTTCGACAGGTTGCCGGCCGCGTCGCGGTCGAGCCGCAGCAGCTCGCGCAGCACGTCCAGTGAGGCGTCGCCTGATTGCTGCGTGATGACCAGGCGCGCGCGGGCGACGCGCCGCGTGGCATCCAGGCCCTCCTCGGTCAGCCAGCGGCGGCGCGCCTGCGCGGCCGTCATCGGCGGGGTGCCGGGCGCCCCGGGCGTGCGTGCGGCCTGCCATTCCTGCGAGAGCAGATGGCGCCGCAGCCGCCAGGACCGGTCGGTCTGCTGGTTCTGGTCGAGCGCATCCGCATAGTTCATCAGCCAGAGGAAGTTGCGCTCGTGCTGCTTGAGGCGTGGCGTCAGGTAGCGGTCCAGGGCAGTCTGCGGCAGCGACAGGGCCTGGTAGGCGGAGGCCAGCGCGTCGTGCATGGCCTCGTCGCGCGCCCAATGGCGCTCCTGCCGCGCAAGCAGCTCGCGCAGGGCCACGGCGTCGTTGCCGTCGATGAAGAGCCACAGGAGCGCCTGCCTCATGGCGTCCGAGTCGGGCGCAAGGCGCAGGCCGGCTTCGAAGTAACGGCGGGCCTGGTCGGGCCGGCCTTCGTGCTGGTGATAGACGCCCACCAGGCGCAGGAATTCGGGCGACTCCGACAGGCGCGCCAACGAGCGCTTGGCGGCGCCGGGCGCGGCGTCGGCCTGGGCCAGCAGCGATCGCACGGCCTCCCAGCGGTTGCCGTTGACGTAGAGCGTCAGCGCGTTGATGAAGTGGCGCGGCTCGTCGAAGCGCTGCCAGGCCTGGGTGGACACCCGCGCGGCTTCCAGCGGCTGGTCGGCCTGGAGCAGGCGGATCAGCGCGTCGTAGTCGGAGACGGCGGCATCTTCACTCGCCGCCAGGGTACGGTAGGCGTCGATCGCCAGCGACTGCCGCTGGCGGGCTTCCGCGAGCTGGCCCGTGAGGCGCCAGTAGTCGGTCGCCTCCTCGGGCCGGGGCGGCTGCCGCCGGGCGGCCTCCAGCCACTGCAGGCCCTCTTCGCCGCGCCCATGCGTCAGGGCCAGGATGGCGGCTTGCATGGCCCGGGCGGGCGTCACCTCGGCCGGGGTGGACAGCAGCTGGCGCCACGCGGCCAGGGCCACCTCGGGCCGGCCGGCGCGGTCGGCGAGCTGGGCCAGCAATTCCTGCAGGCGCGCCGTGCGTGCATGCTGCTGCAGGTAGTCGATGGCGGGCTGCGGCTCGCCGATGCGCTCGTAGGCGGCGACCAGTTCGCGCACCAGGCGCTCGTCGCCCGGCTTGCGCTGCAGCTCGTAGCGCAGCGCCTGCACCAGCGCGCCGTCGTCGAACTGACCCGGGGCCAGGCGCAGCACGGACTGCCAGGCGTCGTCGCGCTGCGTCTTGCGGGCCAGGTAGAGCCAGTTTTCCAGGGCGACGGCGGGGCGCTGCGTCCAGTCCGAAACGCGGGCGAGCCGTTCGCGCCAGGCCAGGTCGTCCGGGCGCTGCTGCACGGCGGCGCGGGCGACGAGCCACGCGTCTTCCTGCTTGCGGTTCTCCAGGAACACCTCGTAGCCCAGCGTGTAGATCTTGTCGTCGAAAGGCAGCAGGTCCGGACGGGCAGTGCCTTTCGCCGGCTCCGCAGGCGCAGGGCCGGCCATCGGCCGCAAGGCCCAGCCGCTGCCGCCTTCATCGGCGGCGGCTAGCGTGAGCACGGGTGGCCGCAGCAGGTGGGCGCCGTCGTCGTAACGGGCTTCAGGGTCCGGCGCTGGCGCGAGGGGGCGGTGGGACACGGGAAGCAGCCGCGCCAGGGCGGCTTCGGGCTGGGCCATGGCGGCCAGCGCCGCCAGCGCCTGTTCGGGCCACTGCTGCGGCAGCAGCGCCAGCCGCAGCAGCTTGCGAACGAACCGATCGGCCACGTCGGGCCGGCCCGCGGCACGCGCCAGGTTGGTGAGCATGAACAGCGTCTCGCGGTCATCCGCCAGGTTGCCCAGCTCGCGTTCGGCCAGCTGCAGCGCGGCCAGCGGCTGGTTGCCCGACTGCAGCGCACGCACGCCGGTGAGGAAATACGCCTTGGCCTGCTGCGGGTCCGGCGTGATGCGGCGCGCCAGCATGTACAGCTCGGCGCAGCCCACGTAGTCGGACTGGGCCAGCGCCTCCTTGGCGGCGCGCTCATAGAGCAGCGCGGCCTTGCGCGGGTCGGGTTCGGCCTCGGCCAGCCGGCGGTTGAGCTCGATGCCCACGGCGGGTTCGTTGAACTGCGCGGCCAGCCGCGCCAGCTGGATCTGGCGGTCGGTGGGCCACTGTTCGCGGGCGAGCGACTCCAGTTGCCTGCGCAGTTGCCCCCGCATCGCCTCACGGCGCACCGGGTCGCTTTCCGGCGTGCGCATCCACTCCGCGTACGACAGCTCCCAGAGCACCCAGAGCGCCTCGCGCCGCAATTCTTCATTGCCCGACTCCAGCGCGGGCTGCAGGGTGGCGCGGGCGTCGAGCGCATCGCCCTGGGCGGCCTGGCGTTGCGCCAGCAGCAGCCGCAGGCGCGGATTTTCGGGGTCGCTGCGCAACAGGTTGTTCAGGTAGCTGACCGACAGGGCCGTGTCCGTGGTGTCGGACAGTCGCCGTTCCAGGTCCTGGCGCGGATAGAGCAGCACCAGCGCGCCGCCGACCAGCAGTGCCAGCAGCGCGATCAGCCAGCCCGGCGCCAGGACGGGGCGTTCAGCGGACCGGGCAGAGGATCTGGATGTGCGCAGCAGCATCGGGCAGGCGGTAGGTCGAAGAGGGTGGTGAAACGGAGGCGCTTGCCGCAGCGGCCACCGGAATGGCGCCGCCAGCGCCCAGGGCCGGCGCCAGCGCGCGGCCGTTGGCCCGCACCTGGCAGCCACCGGCGGCCGCCAGCGCGAACTCCAGCGGTCCGAAGCCTTTCAGGTCGAAGGCGGTCTGGCCGCTGGCGTTCTGCGGCGTCCAGCCGTCGATGCGGGCGTTGGCGTCCCGCAGATAGGGCTGGCGTGCCGGCTCGGCGCTGCCGGCGCCGGTGGCGGCGCCGCCCGGCGGGGTGGTCTTCAGCCAAGCGCGGCCGCTGGCCAGGTGCACGTAGGGCCCCTCCACGCCGGGGGCGTAGCCGGCCACGCCCTGGCTGGCCGCCACGGCCGGCGTGCCCAGGGCGGGCGGCAGGCGCAGGGTGCGCAGCTCGCCGTCGCCGCGCACGCGCCAGCCCTCGCCGTCGCGCGCGACGGCATAGGTGTGGAAGTCGCGCACCTTGCGGATGAAATCGGACGCGAACACCGGGTGCAGCGGCTGCGCCTGGGCCCATCGGTACACCTTGTGCAGGGCGTTGAGGCCGGCGCGCTTGCTGGTCGAATAGACGTGGTAGTAGATATCCACGGGCTTGATGCGGCGCGGCTTGTCGGTCATCTCGAAGCTCTCGATCACCCGCTCGTACCCGTAGTAGGGCCCCCGCCACAGGTTGGTGTAGATGTTCTCGTTGGTGATGGGCGCGTACACCTGCAGGCGCCCCTCTTTCTGGATGCCGTGCGCGCCGATGGCGGTGATCGACGGATTTGCGCGGGTGATGGAGGTGTCGCCGCCATTGAGGTTCAGCAGCCCGGCGTCCTCGGTGATGGCCAGGGCCTCGGCGCTGGGCGCGGTGTCGCCGGACCACAGCAGGATCTTCACCGGCTTGCCAGGTGGCGCCAGACGGCGGTTGATGTACTCGGTCGAACCCACGATCTCGCGCCGCAGGTCCATGGTGTAGCCGGGCAGGCTCAGGTTGATGGCGGCCTCGCCCTTGTCGTCGAACACCCCGTGCTTGACGTTGCGGTCCCACAGGAAGGGGTGCGAATAGGTGTGGCTGGCCACCTCCACGTGCGGCAGCCGGAACATGCGGCGCGCGATGTCTTCCAGGGCGGGGCTCAGGTCGGGGTGCAGGCCGTTCGGCGAGATCTCGGCCTCGATGACCGACATGGTCTGCGGCACGCGGTACTTCTCGAAGATCTCGGTGAGCAGCACGCTCGCCGCGAACGGGCTGCCGGGCAGCTCGGCGCGCGAGGGAAAGCCGTCGCCGTCGACGTGCGAGAAGAACAGCCGGCGGCCGCTTTCGGTGGTCACGTCGGGCACGGGCAGCGCAGGCAGCGACAGCGCCTGCGTCAGGAAGGCGAACGGATCGACCACCCAGCGGAAGTACTCGGTGCCGGGCACGTCCACCAGCGCGTAGGGGTCGAGGATGAAGCCGCCCCAGGGCATCAGCGCACCCGCCACGCCCGGCTTGCCGCGCTGGTCGGTCACTTCGACCAGGGGACGTGCCTTGTCGCCCGCGGCAGGCGTCAGGTAGACCGGGCTGAAGGGCGCCACCGGGGGCGTCGGGGCGATCTCGTAACCCATCATCGGATGCTGGCGTGTGATGCGCAGCGCGCCCCTGGGTGCCTGGGGCGACGACTCGATGCCCAGACGGCCCGCGAGCGCTTCGTCCGGAACCATGCCGAAGCTGCCCATGATGGCCACCGGCATGCCTTCGTCCATGCGCGCCTGCAGCCAGCGGCTGACCGAGGGCGCGGTGCCATCGGGGATGAAACCACCGAATGAGACGACGATGCCGGCATAGCGGTCGCGCAGCACGCCCTGCGGCAAGGGCTCGCCGATGTCGGCGTAGTCCACCACGTAACCCAGATGGTTGAGCGGCATCTGCAGGAAGCGGTGCGCGATCGAGTAGTTGATCGATGGCGATTCGGCGCCGTAGTAGAGGGCCAGCACCCGGCGCGGCATCAGCTCCACGCCGCCGATGCCCACCGTCTGCAGGTCGCCGTCCGAGACCCACGGAATGAATCCCAGCGCCTTGATCTTCTCGGCCGTCTCGCGGGTGGTGGCGCGGTCCTGCGGCGCCACGTAGTCGATCGCCAGAACCGGCAGGCCGTAGGTGTCGCGCACGGTGCGCAGCTGGCCCAGCAGCCACTCGCGGTCGGCGGGCTTGACGTCTTCGTAACGCTTGTCGGTGGCGTTCCAGCCCTTGAACAGCGATTCGGCCGCCACCATGAAGAGCTTGTCCTTCACCCGCGGCACGATGTCGAAACCCCGGTTCTGGATCAGCCGGATGCCGGGAAAGCGGCTGTGCAGCGTCTCGATCACGCGCACCAGCCCCTGCTGCTGCGCCGCCTCGTCGAAGCGCTCAGCCAGGCGGTATGAGTCGAGCGTGTCGAGAAAGAAGCCGCGGTATCCACGGGCCCAGAGCGGCGCGACCACCTGATCGGCGAAGAAGGCGGGCCAGTCGGCGGCCGTCTGGTCGATGACCTCGGAATTCCAGGCACCGTTGCGGGCCAGCTTCCAGGCGGCGGGAATGCGCGCGTAATACGGGCGGCTGGCCTGCACCTCGGCCACCGAGACGTAGGCGAACAATTCGCTGCCGGTGGTTTGCTGGAATTTCACCGGGTCGTGCCCGTGGCCGGGCTCCACCACGGTGATGTCGAACACCTTCAGATCGGCCAGTGGCGCCTGGCTGCCGTAGTGCACGGCCACTGCGGGTGCGGTGGGCGCGGCATGGCCAGCCAGGGGCAGCAGCAGCGCGAGCAGCATGGGCAGCAGCATCAAACTCGGGCACTGCCGCAGTCGGGCAAGCGACGCGCACAGCGCCATGCCGCCGCGCACAATGCACGCGTAAAGGTAAAGGGTTGCGGTCGGCATTGGCGCTTTCATCACCACCGGCCGCGGGCGGTCGCACCCATGGCTGGGTACGATGCAACTAAAAACAAAAGCAAATCGAACATCGGCGAAATGTGCCGTGGCCTCAAGCACGGCGGTTTACTTTTTGTGAGATTCCACACCGCGCCAGGCGAATGGAGACGAGCCTGGTCCCGTACCGGGGGGCTGGCACTGGCGGTGTTTCTAAGGGATTTTCAGTTAACAATTTGTAGGAGTATCCCATTGATTTTGATAACTGGCGGGGCTGGTTTCATAGGCTCCCACGCATGCGTCGCGCTGGCGGCAGCAAAAATTCCGTTTTTGGTACTTGACAACTTCTGCAATAGCCGACCGTCTGTGCTTGATCGGCTCGAGCAGATCATTGGGTGGCGACCCAACTGCGTCGAGGCCGACATCCGCGACGGCGAATCGACGGCACGGGTGCTGCGGGATCACCGCATCGAGGCAGTCATGCACTTCGCGGCGCTCAAGGCCGTGGGCGAGTCGGTGCGCGAGCCACTGCGCTACTACGACAACAACGTGGCCGGCACCGTCACGCTGCTGCAGGCGATGAAGGCGGCCGGCGTGCGCACGCTGGTGTTCTCGTCGTCGGCCACGGTGTATGGCGAGCCGGCTTCGCTGCCCATCCGCGAGGACTTTCCCCTCTCCGCCACCAACCCCTACGGCTCGACCAAGCTGATGATGGAACAGGTGCTGGCCGACGTGGACCGGGCCGAGCCGGGCCTCTGGCGCATCGCCCGGCTGCGCTACTTCAACCCGGTGGGCGCGCACGAGAGCGGCCTGATCGGCGAGGACCCGCGCGATGTGCCCAACAACCTGCTGCCCTATGTGGCCCAGGTGGCCGCCGGGCTGCGGCCGGCGCTGAGCGTGTACGGCGACGACTACCCCACGCCGGATGGCACCGGGGTGCGCGACTACATCCATGTGACCGACCTGGCGGAAGGCCATGTCGCCGCGCTGCGCTATCTGCAGGACCACCCGGGGCTGCTCACGGTCAACCTCGGCACCGGGCGGCCCGTGTCGGTGCTGGAGATGGTGCGCGGGTTCGAGCGCGCCAGCGGCCGGCCCGTGCCCTACCAGGTCGTGGCGCGCCGGCCGGGCGACGTGGCGCAGTGCTGGGCCGACCCGGCGCTCGCCGAGCAGTTGCTCGGCTGGCGCGCCCGCCTCGGCCTCGACCGCATGTGCGAAGACGCCTGGCGCTGGCAGGACGGCACGGCCCGCGCGCTGGGCAGCCCGTCGCCCGTCGCCTGACTGCGCGTCCGGGCCTTGGCAGGTGCCGCCGGACGCCGGGGCGCGCCGACCCGGCTTCTACAATCGACGCCATGTCCGCCGCCTTGCCCACCGCCCCGCGATCGCCTGCGCCCGCCGTGCGCGAAACCACCTTCCACGGCCTGCCGGCCCTGCAGCTCAGCCTGCCTTCGGGCGACTGCGCCGTGGTGGCGCTCCAGGGCGCGCAGGTGCTGTCCTGGGTGCCGGCGGGCGCAGAGGAGCGGCTCTATGTCAGCCCCCGGGCCGTGTTCGATGGGCACTCCGCCATCCGCGGCGGCACGCCCGTGTGTTTTCCCCAGTTCAACCAGCGCGGGCCGTTGGCCAAGCATGGCTTCGTGCGCAACCTCCCCTGGCAATGGGATGACGGTGCCACCCCGCCGGAAGACCAGCGAGCCGGCGTCTCGGCCGTGCTGGTGCTGCGCGATTCCGCCCAGACCCGTGCCTGGTGGCCGCACGGCTTCACGGCCCGCCTTGCCGTCACGCTGACCGAGGGCGCCCTGCGTACCGAGCTCACCGCGCAGAACACGGGTGATTCGGCGTGGGACTTCACCATGGCGCTGCACTCCTACCTGCGCATCCCCGACATCGCCCAGGCCCGGCTCGAAGGCCTGGACGGCTGCGCCCGCTGGGATGCGGTGGCCGACGTGCGCGGCGTCCAGCAGGGCGCGGTGACCTTCGAGGGCGAATACGACAGCGTGTTCACCGCGCCGGGCCACGCGCTGCAGCTGCACGGCGGCGGCGCACACCCGCTCCGTATCGAGCAATCCGCCAGTTGCGCCAACACGGTGGTGTGGAACCCGGGCGCCGCGCTCTGCGCCCGCCTGGCCGACATGCCCGAGGACGGCTTCCAGCACATGGTCTGCGTGGAGGCGGCGGCCATCGACCAGCCCGTGACCCTGGCGCCAGGCGCGCGGTGGAGCGGCTGGCAGCAGTTGCGCCTGGCCTGACCCCCTCGCCCCGCTTCTTTTCCAGACCCTTTCAGAACTCACCATGCTCGCCAAACGCATCATTCCCTGCCTCGACGTGACCGGAGGCCGCGTGGTCAAGGGCGTCAACTTCCTGGAGCTGCGCGATGCCGGCGACCCGGTGGAGATCGCCGCCCGCTACAACGCGCAGGGCGCCGACGAACTCACCTTCCTCGACATCACCGCCACCAGCGACGCGCGCGACCTGATCCTGCCGATCATCGAGGCCGTCGCCAGCCAGGTGTTCATCCCGCTCACCGTGGGGGGCGGCGTGCGCACGGTCGAAGACGTGCGGCGCCTGCTCAACGCCGGGGCCGACAAGACCAGCTTCAATTCGGCGGCGCTGTCCAACCCCGATGTGATCAACGCCGCATCGGACAAGTACGGCGCGCAGTGCATCGTCGTGGCCATCGACGCCAAGCGCCGCCAGGGCGACGACCTGGCCGCGCGCGGCGAGGGCTGGGACGTCTACAGCCACGGCGGCCGCAAGAACACCGGCCTGGACGCCGTGCAGTGGGCCACCGAGATGGCGCGGCGCGGCGCGGGCGAGATCCTGCTGACCAGCATGGACCGCGACGGCACCAAGTCCGGCTTCGACCTGGCGCTGACGCGCGCGGTGAGCGACGCCGTCAGCGTGCCGGTGATCGCGTCGGGCGGCGTCGGCAACCTGGACCACCTCGCGGATGGCGTGCAGCAGGGTGGTGCGGACGCGGTGCTGGCCGCCAGCATCTTCCATTACGGCGAATACACCGTGGGCGAGGCCAAGGCGCGCATGGCCGAGCGGGGCGTGCCGGTGCGGCTCTGAAGCCCCACGCAGGCCTGGCTTCTGCATGAAATCGGCTGCCAGCGCCGATCTATCAAGCGCCTTATGCTATTAAATTGGTAGCAAATCGATAAAAAATGCTGCGCTGCAGCAATTGTGTGGACAATGACACCATGAACTGGCTCGACGAAGTGAAGTGGGACGCGCAAGGCCTGGTGCCCGTGATCGCGCAGGAGGCCGGCAGCGGCGATGTGCTGATGTTCGCCTGGATGAACCGCGAGGCCCTGGCGCGCACGGCCGAGCTGGGCCGGGCCGTGTATTACAGCCGCTCGCGGGGCCGACTCTGGCACAAGGGTGAGGAATCGGGTCACGTGCAGACCGTGCACGAGATCCGCCTGGACTGCGACAACGACGTGGTGCTGCTCAAGGTCACGCAACTGGGACACGAGCCCGGCATCGCCTGCCACACCGGCCGTCACAGCTGTTTCTTCAGCGTGCTGAAGGACGGCGCCTGGACGGCGGTCGATCCGGTCTTGAAAGATCCCGAATCCATCTACAAGTGAGCGCCATGCCTTTCACCCCATCCTCGGCCCCGTCCAGCGTGGCCTCGCACGACGCGCTGGCCCGCCTGGCCGCCGTGATCGAAAGCCGCAAGCCGGCGCGCGGCGGCGAGCCCGACAAGAGCTACGTCGCGCGCCTCTTGCACAAGGGGCCGGACGCCTTCCTCAAGAAGATCGGCGAGGAAGCCACCGAGGTGGTGATGGCCGCCAAGGACGCCGACCACGGCGGCGACGCGAGCAAGATCGTCTACGAGGTGGCCGACCTCTGGTTTCATTCCATGGTGGCGCTGGCCCACTATGGCTTCACTCCGGCCGACGTGGTGGCCGAACTCGAGCGCCGCGAAGGGACCAGCGGCATCGAGGAAAAGGCCTTGCGCCGCGCCGAGCAACGTGCAACCGACGACCAGGGAGCGACATGAACGACGACATCATCGACGTGGAGCCGAACCGGCGCGCCGAATCGCTGAAGACCATCGGCTGGGTCAGCTACGTGCTGCACCTGATCGTGGCCGTGGCGGCCGTGCTGCCCAGCGCCCAGCCCAGCATCGTGCTGCTGCTGATCGCGCTGGTGATCGATCTGGTCAAGCGGGACGATGCAGAGGGCACGTGGCAGGCCAGCCACTTTTCCTGGCGCATCCGCAGCGTGATCTGGGCCGGGGTGCTGTACATCGTCACGGCGCCGCTCTGGATCCTGTTCATCATCCCCGGCTGGATCGCCTGGGCCGTCATCTCGATCTGGTTCCTCTACCGCATCGTGCGCGGCATGGTCGCCATGAGCCAGAACAGGGCCGTCGGTGTCTGATGCTTCCACGCCCACCGCGCCGCGCCGGCTGAACCTGGCGCTGCAGGGGGGCGGCTCGCACGGTGCGCTCACCTGGGGCGTGCTCGACGCGCTGCTGGAAGACGGCCGTTTCGCCATCGACGGTGTGAGCGGCACCAGCGCCGGGGCGATGAACGCCGTGGCCATGGCGCATGGCTTCGCCCGCGCCGCGCACGAACACGCGGGGCGGCCGGATGCAGCGGCCGTCCACCGGGCCGGCTGCGAACTGGCCCGCGCCACGCTCGGGCGGCTGTGGGAAGGCGTGGGCATGCTGGGCAGCCTCACGTGGGGCACGCCGCTCTCGGGCGCCAACCCGCTGATGGGCATGGTCACGCAGTGGCTGTCGCCCTACCAGACCAACCCGCTGGGCATCAACCCGCTGCGGCGGCTGCTGGAGCGCGAGGTCGACTTCGACCTGCTGAGCGCGCCGGGCGCACCCAGGGTGTTCGTCTGCGCGACCAACGTGCGCACCGGCCGCGGCGAGATCTTCTCCGGCAAACGCCTGAGCGCCGACGCGGTGATGGCGTCGGCCTGCCTGCCGCTGCTCTTCAAGGCGGTGGAAATCGACGGCGAGCATTACTGGGACGGCGGTTTTTCGGGCAACCCGGCGCTGCACCCGCTCATCTACAAGACCGAATGCGCCGACCTGCTGCTGGTGCAGATCAACCCCATCGAACACCCCACGGTGCCCGACAACGCCGGCGAGATCATGGAGCGCATGAACGAGGTCACCTTCAACGCCAGCCTGCTGTCGGAGATGCGCGCCATCGAATTCGTGCGCCGGCTGCTGGCCGAGGGCAAGCTCGACGAGCGCCGCTACCGCAGCGTGCGCATGCACCGCATCGACGGCGGCGCGCTGCTGGCCGGCTACGGCGCATCGAGCAAGTCGCGGGCCGATCTGCCGTTCGTGCGCGAGCTGTTCGCCATCGGCCGCGCGGAGGGCCAGCGCTGGCTGGCGGCGCACGGCGACGATGTCGGCGTCCGGCCCACGGTCAACATCGCAGACAATGCCTGAGAACACGACAGAGCCTTCGCCCATGCACGATCCCGACTGCCTTTTCTGCAAGATCATCGCCGGCCAGATTCCCTCCCGCAAGGTGTACGAGGACGATGAGATCTTCGCCTTCCACGACATCCATCCCTGGGCGCCCGTGCACTTTCTCATGGTGCCCAAGGAACACATCCATTCCATGGCGGGCGTGACGGACGCCCACGCCGGCGTGCTGGGCCGCATGATGGCGCTGGCACCCCGGCTGGCGCTGGAGCAGGGCTGCAACCCGTATCCGGCCGGCGGCTTCCGCATCGTGGTCAACACGGGCGACGAGGGGGGCCAGGAGATCCACCACCTGCACGTGCACGTCATGGGCGGGCCACGCCCCTGGCTCAAGGGCTGAAAGCCGCAGCGGCGGGGAACGCCGAGGGCCGCAGGGGTATCACACCGCGGTCAGGTCCCCCGTCTAGAATGTTTCGCAATTCGTTAGGAGATTTTCATGGGTTCGTTTTCCATCTGGCACTGGCTGATCGTTCTGCTCATCGTGGTCATGGTGTTTGGCACCAAAAAGCTCAAGAACATGGGCTCCGACCTGGGCGGTGCCGTCAAGGGCTTCAAGGACGGCATGAAGGACGGCTCGGCCGACCCCGCCACGCCACCCGGCGCCGTGCCCCCTCCTGGCCAGGTCGGCACCACCACCCACGCAGCCACGCCCGCCGACAAGACCACGATCGACGTGGAAGCCAAGCACAAGGGCTGATGGCGTGCAGTCCTGCCGCCGCGATGCGCTCCGGCGGTGTTCTCGTTTCCCGCACCGCTGAATCGTTCGTCCCATGATTGATATTGGCCTGTCCAAGATGGCGCTGATCGGCGCCGTGGCGCTGATCGTCATCGGCCCCGAGAAGCTGCCCCGCGTGGCGCGCACCGTCGGCACGCTGCTGGGCAAGGCGCAGCGCTACGTGGCCGACGTGAAATCCGAGGTCAACCGGTCGATGGAGCTGGACGAGCTGCGCAAGATGAAGGACACGGTGGAGAGCGCCGCGCGCGACGTGCACCAGTCCGTGCAGACCAGCGCCACCGACTTCCAGAAGGACTGGGACACCTCCATCGGCGGCGGCATCGACGATACGTCGTCGCCCGGCGTGTCCGCGGGCTCCGCCTTCGACCACGGCACGGTGGTGCCCGCCTACAAGAACCCCGGCAAGAACTGGCGGCTCAAGCGCGGTGCCACGCCCCAGTGGTACAAGGCCCGCGCTGGCGTGCGCACCAAGGCCCAGTCCGGCGCCGCGCGTGTCGCCCGCTTCCGGCCGCAGAAATTCCACTGACGACCCCTGCTGCCCAGCCGCCGCGCGCGCCCATCGCCGCGCGCCGGCAACCGCCCGCACACTGCTTTCCCCACCATGTCCGACATCCCCCATAAAGAAGACGAGCTCGCGGGCACCGAGCAGCCGTTCGTGCAGCACCTGATGGAGCTGCGCGACCGGCTGGTCAAGGCGCTGATCGCGGTCGGCATCGCCGCCGCCGCGCTGTTCTTCTACCCCGGCCCCGGCCCGCTCTACGACCTGCTGGCCGCGCCGCTGGTGGCGCACCTGCCAGCGGGCGCCACGCTGATCGCCACCTCGGTGATCTCGCCCTTCATGGTGCCGCTCAAGATCCTGCTCATGTCGGCCTTCCTGCTGGCGCTGCCGGTGGTGCTGTGGCAGGCGTGGGCCTTCGTGGCGCCGGGCCTCTACTCGCACGAAAAGAAGCTGGTGCTGCCGCTGGTGGTGTCCAGCACGCTGCTCTTCTTTATCGGCGTGGCGTTCTGCTACTTCTTCGTGTTCGGCCAGGTGTTCGCGTTCATCCAGAGCTTCGCGCCCAAGAGCATCACCGCCGCGCCGGACATCGAGGCCTATCTCAGCTTCGTCATCACCATGTTCCTGGCCTTCGGCCTCGCGTTCGAGGTGCCGATCGTGGTGATCGTGCTGGCGCGCATGGGCATCGTGACCGTGGAGAAGCTCAAGAGCTTCCGTGGCTATTTCATCGTGCTGGCATTCATCATCGCCGCCGTGGTCACGCCGCCGGACGTGGTGTCGCAGCTGGCGCTGGCCGTGCCCATGTGCCTGCTGTACGAGCTCGGCATCTGGGCCGCGCAGATCTTCATCCGCCACACGGCCGCGCCCGAAGACGCGCAAGAACCCAGCGCCTGAGCAGAACCCGGGCGGCCCACGCCGCAGGGGATGAGCCATCCATTGCCAATAAAAATAGCTGCCAGCGCTTGATTCATAAGCGCTGGCAGCTATTTTTTTGATAGCGTCAGAGGGGTCTGGCGGCAACGCAGGCACCAGCGGCGCCGCGCTGCGCCGCGCCCGCTCAGCGCCGCTGCTGCGGGCGGGGCCGGGTGCCAGGCACCACCTGCACCTCGATGCGCGAATCGCCGCGCTGCAGGGTGAAGGGCGCCGAAGTGCCGGGCCGCAGCGCGGCCACGGCGGTCAGCAGGGCGGACACGCTGTGCGTCGGCTTGCCGTCCACTTCCACGATCACGTCGCCCGGGCGCACGCCGGCCTGGGCTGCGGGGCCGGCCTGCAGCACGCCGGTGATGATCACGCCCTCGGTGGCCTTCACGCCGAAGGTGGCGGCCAGTTCGGGCGACAGCTCGTTGGGTTCCACGCCGATCCAGCCGCGCGTGACCTGGCCGTCCTTCACGATGCCGTCCAGCACCAGCTTGGCGGTGGACACGGGAATCGCGAAGCCGATGCCCATGCTGCCGCCCGATCGCGAATAGATCGCCGTGTTGATGCCCATCAGGTTGCCGTGCACGTCCACCAGCGCGCCGCCCGAATTGCCCGGGTTGATGGCGGCGTCGGTCTGGATGAAGTTCTCGAAGATGTTGATGCCCAGCTGGCTGCGGCCCAGGGCCGAGATGATGCCGCTGGTCACCGTCTGGCCCACGCCGAAGGGGTTGCCGATGGCCAGGACCTGGTCGCCCACGGCCAGCTGGTCGGACTGGCCCAGCACGATGACGGGCAGCTTGTCCAGGTCGATCTTCAGCACCGCCAGGTCGGTGTCGGGGTCGGTGCCGATCACGCGGGCGCGGGCCCGGCGGTTGTCGGTCAGCGTGACTTCGATCTCGTCGGCGCCTTCCACCACGTGGTTGTTGGTGAGGATGTAGCCGTCGGTGCTGATGATGACGCCGCTGCCCAGCCCGGTCTGCGCCTGCTGGGCGGCCTGGTCGCCAAAGAAGAACTGGAACCAGGGGTCGTTGCTGCGCGGGTTGCGCACGGCCTTGCTGGTGTTGATGCTGACCACCGCCGGGGCGGCCTTGCGCGCCGCGCCGCTGAAGCTGCCCGGGGCGGGCGGCGCATCCGGCGTGGCGGGCGCCTCGATCAGCGAGATGCCCGCGCTGCTGCGCGTGGCGCCGCCGCGGATCCAGCTCGGTTGCAGGGTGGCGACGACGAAATAGGCGGCGACGAAGACCGTCACGGCCTGGGCAAACAGCAGCCAGATGCGCTTCATGGTGGAGCAGGGGGCAAAAAGGAAGTCGAAAAAGAAAAGGCCGGGGGCAGCCTGCTCGGGGCCCGACGGGGCACGCCGCCCGCCATTGTCGCCGCTCGGCGGTGGCTCTGGCTTCGGCGCCGACCTTCGATGGCAGAGGGACGTGCGGGGCCCTCCGCGCGGCGCCATTGGGGAAACCCTTAAACTGTGGCGGTCTGTAACGGTTTCGTCGTTCCCCGCGCCCCGGCTACCCGCCCGGGCCGCCGCGCTCTCGTCCCCCCACCCGGATCGTCTGCCCGAACGTGGCCGCACCCTGCGCTATCCCCGCGCATGGATGCGGCCAGGCCGTTGCTTTGTGCTTTGGTATTTTGCCGTTCGCCCCGATCCTTGCCCGTGCTGCGCCGACCGCAGCGTCCTGCAGGCGCCGCGAACCTTTCCGGACCGTTTTCCAATGACCCTGACCCCTTCCGCGCCGGCCTCGGCCGACGCTGCCACCGACTCCCATCGCCCGTTGACGCGCAGCGACTACAAGACCCTGGGGCTGTCCGCCCTGGGCGGCACGCTGGAGTTCTACGACTTCGTCATCTACGTGTTCTTCGCCGCGGTGCTGAGCGGCCTTTTCTTCCCTGCCGACATGCCCGACTGGCTGCGCCAGCTGCAGACCTTCGGCATCTTCGCCGCCGGCTACCTGGCACGCCCCGTGGGCGGCATCGTCATCGCCCACTTCGGCGACAAGCTGGGCCGCAAGCGCATGTTCACGTTGTCGATCTTCCTGATGGCCGTGCCCACGCTGGTCATCGGCCTCTTGCCCACCTACGCCAGCATCGGCGTGGCGGCGCCGCTGCTGCTTTTAGCCATGCGCGTGCTGCAGGGCGCGGCCATCGGAGGTGAAATGCCGGGCGCCTGGGTGTTCGTCGCCGAGCACGTGCCGAAGAACCGCTACGGCCTGGGCGTGGGCACGCTCACGGCCGGCATCACGGGCGGCATTTTGCTGGGCTCGCTGGTGGCGATTGCCATCAACCGCAGCTATGCACCCGCCGAGGTGCGCGACTTCGCCTGGCGCATCCCGTTCATCCTGGGCGGTGTGTTCGGGCTGGTGTCGGTGTACCTGCGCCGCTTCTTGCACGAAACGCCGGTGTTCCAGGAACTGGCCACCCGCCGAGCCGTGGCGCGCGAGCTGCCCGTGAAGACCGTGCTGCGCGACCACAAGGGCGCGATGGTGCTGGTGGCGCTCATGACCTGGGTGCTGTCCACCGCCGTGGTCGTGGTGGTGCTGATCACCCCTAACTACCTGCAGAAGGTGTTCCAGATTCCGGCCACGCTGGCGCTGGAGGCCAACGCCGTCGCCACGCTCACGCTGACCATCGGCTGCATCGTCGTCGGCTGGGCCACGGACCGCTTCGGCACGCGCCCCGTCATGCTGATCGGCTGGGGCGGCCTCACGCTGTCGAGCTACTGGTTCTACACCCAGCTGCCGGGCACGCCCGCCTCGCTGGTCTTCAACTACGGGCTGATCGGCTTCTTCGTGGGCTCGATCTCGCTGCTGCCCATCGTGGGCGTGCGCGCCTTTCCGCCGGAAGTGCGCTTCACCGGGCTTTCCTTCTCCTACAACATGGCCTATGCCGTGTTCGGCGGCATCACGCCCATCCTGATCACGCTGTGGCAGCAGCATGACGTGCTGGCCAACGCCCACTACGTGGCGGCCATGGGCGTGCTGGGCTTCGCGCTGGGCTTCGTGCCGCTCGCATCGCGCGGCTGGCAGCCGGCAGCCCAGCGCCGCTGAGCTGGCCGCGCTCGCGGGGCTGAGACAATCGGCGGATGACGACGATCCCCATCTCGCGAGACCAACTGCTGGGCGCCTTCGACGCCCTGCTGCAGCCCGAACGCTTCAAGGACTACGGCCCCAACGGCCTGCAGGTCGAGGGGCGCCTGGAGGTGCGGCGCATCGTGAGCGGCGTCACCGCCAGCCGGGCGCTGATCGACGCGGCCATCGCGCAGCGGGCCGATGCGATCTTCGTGCACCACGGCCTCTTCTGGCGCGGGCAGGATGGGCGCATCACCGGCTGGATGAAGCAGCGGCTGCAGCGTCTGCTGGCGCACGACATCAACCTCTTCGCCTACCACCTGCCGCTGGACGCGCACCCGGAACTGGGCAACAACGCCCAACTGGGCCAGCGCCTGGGCTGGCAGGCCGACCGCCACTTCGGTGACCAGAACCTGGGCTGCGTGGCCACCGCCGCCTATGGCGATGCGCAGGCGCTGGCGCGGCATGTGGAGGCCGTGCTGGGCCGCAGCGTCACGCTGGTGGCCCCCTTGCCCGGGGAGGCCCGGCCCATCCGCCGCGTCGCCTGGTGCACCGGCGGGGCGCAGGGCTACTTCGAAGCGGCCATGGCGGCCGGGGCTGATGCCTTCGTCACCGGTGAAATCTCCGAACCGCAGGCGCACCTGGCACGCGAGAGCGGTGCGGCCTTCATCGCCGCCGGCCACCACGCCACCGAGCGCTACGGCGCGCCGGCCGTCGCCGAGCGGGTGGCCGGGCAACTGGGGCTGGAGCACGTGTTCATCGACATCGACAACCCGGCCTGAGGTGCTCGATTGCTATTGATTTTGTAGCAATAGGCGCTTAATCCACGGGCGCTGGAGGCCGATTTGGCATGGAAAAATCACCCTGCGGGAGCCGCATGACGCAACTTTCACCCATCGCCATCACCCAGGGCGACGCGGCCGGCATCGGCCCCGAGATCATCGCCAAGGCCTTCCGCGACGCGCCCGGGCTGCTGCGGGGCTGCTTCGTGGTGGGCAGCGTGGCGGCGCTGCGGCGCGGCGCGGCATGCATCGCCCAGCCCGGCGACACGGCCTTGCCGGTGGCACGCATCGCGTCGGTGCGCGAGGCGGCGGCCGTGCCACCGCGCTGCGTGCCGGTGCTGCCGCTGCCCGGCCTGCCGGCCGAGTTGCCCGCCTGGGGGCGTGTCGACGCCGCCGCGGGCCGGGCGGCGGCCGACTGCGTGGTCTGGGCCGCGCAGGCCGCGCTGCGGGGCGAGGTGGCAGCGCTCGTCACCGCGCCGCTGCACAAGGAAGCGCTGGCCGCGGGCGGCATCGCCTTCCCCGGCCACACCGAATTGCTGCAGGCCGAGGCCGCGCACCATGCGGGCGTGCCGCTGGCCGAGATGCCCGTGCGCATGATGCTGGCGAGCGACGAGCTGCGCACCGTGCTGGTCAGCATCCACGTGTCGCTGCGCGACGCGCTGGATGCGGTGACGGTGGCCAATGTGCTGGGTGCGCTGCGCATCACCCACGCCGCGCTGGCCCGCAGCCTGGGCCGCTTGCCCCGCATCGGGGTCGCGGGCCTGAACCCGCACGCGGGCGAGGGCGGGCTCTTCGGGCGCGAAGAAGTCGACGTCATCGTGCCGGCCATCCAGGCCGCGCGCGCCGAAGGCATCGACGCGCAGGGCCCCTTCGCGCCGGACACCGTCTTCATGCGCGCCCGCAGCACGCCTCAGCGGGTGGGCGATTTCGACGTGGTGCTGGCCATGTACCACGACCAGGGGCTGATCCCGGTGAAGTACCTGGGCGTGGACAAGGGCGTGAACGTCACGCTCGGCCTGCCGTTGGTGCGCACCAGCCCCGACCACGGCACGGCCTTCGACATCGCGGGCCAGGGCGTGGCCGATGCGTCCAGCCTGATCGAGGCGGTGCGCATGGCGCGGCAGCTGTCGTCGCTGCCCGCCTGACCATGGAAAAAGGGCCTGCATGGCAGGCCCTTCGCGCATCAGGACAGCACAGAATACGCGGCTCAGCGCGGGCGGTTCAGGCTGTCGCGGATCTCGCGCAGCAGCACGATGTCTTCAGGGGGAGCGGCAGGCGCTGCCGGCTCCGCCGCCGGCGCCTGGCGCTTGAGGCGGTTGATCTGCTTGACCATCATGAAAATGATGAAGGCCAGAATCAGGAAATTGACGGCCACGGTAATGAAGCTGCCATAAGCCAGCACCGGCACACCGGCCTTGCGCAAGGCATCCAGCGTATTGGCCGTGCCGGGAGGAATGGTGCCCAGCACCAGGTACAGATTCGAGAAATCGAGCCGGCCAAACACCAGGCCCACGACCGGCATGATGAGGTCGCTGACCACCGAATCGACGATCTTGCCGAAGGCCCCGCCGATGATCACGCCCACGGCCAGATCTATCACATTGCCTTTGATGGCGAACTCTTTGAATTCTTGCGCAATGCCCATTTCCCCACTCCTTTGATATAGATGAAAACACTGAAGTAACGACCGCCATGGACGGGTGTCCCCCAATGGAATAACCATATTGGCTCCGCTACAATTTTCGATGATCCCACAAGCGAAGTAGATAGAGGACCCCATGAGTGAAACTCCGATCGACTCCAGCAAACGGACCTGGCTGATCGCGTCCGGATGCGCTGGCGCGGTGGGCGGCGTGGCGACTGCCGTGCCTTTCGTCAGCACCTTCCAGCCCTCCGAACGCGCCAAGGCCGCAGGGGCCGCGGTCGAGGTCGATATCTCCGCGCTGAAGCCGGGCGAGAAGATCACCGTGGAATGGCGCGGCAAGCCGGTGTGGATCGTCAAGCGCACGCCCGAGCAACTGGCGGCGCTGCCGGGCCTCGATGCGCAACTGGCCGACCCCAAGTCCGAGCGCAAGCCCAGCGAGCTCACGCCCGAATACGCCCGCAACGAAGCGCGCTCGATCAAGCCCGAGGTGCTGGTGGCCGTGGGCATCTGCTCGCACCTGGGCTGCTCGCCCTCCGACAAGTTCGCGCCCGGCGCCCAGCCCTCGCTGCCCGACGACTGGAAGGGCGGCTTCCTCTGCCCCTGCCACGGCTCCACGTTCGACATGGCCGGCCGCGTCTTCAAGAACAAGCCCGCGCCCGACAACCTCGAAGTGCCCCCCCACATGTACCTGTCGGAGACCAAGCTCCTGATCGGTGAAGACAAGAAGGCCTGAGGAACGACCCATGGCTTACCGCGAATTCAAGGACATCTCGCCCAACGCGTCGACCGGCGCCAAGGCCGCCAACTGGCTGGAAAACCGCTTCCCCACGGCGTTCGACGCCTACCGGGTGCACATGTCGGAGTACTACGCTCCGAAGAACTTCAACTTCTGGTACATCTTCGGCTCGCTGGCCCTTCTGGTGCTGGTGATCCAGATCGTCACCGGCATCTTCCTCGTGATGCATTACAAGCCCGACGCCGCCAAGGCGTTCGAGTCGGTGGAATACATCATGCGCGACGTGCCCTGGGGCTGGCTGATCCGCTACATGCACTCCACGGGCGCCTCGGCGTTCTTCGTGGTGGTCTATCTGCACATGTTCCGCGGCCTGCTCTACGGCTCCTACCGCAAGCCGCGCGAGCTGGTCTGGATCTTTGGCTGCGCGATCTTCCTCGCGCTCATGGCCGAGGCCTTCATGGGCTACCTGCTGCCCTGGGGCCAGATGTCGTACTGGGGCGCCCAGGTGATCGTGAACCTGTTCGCGGCCATCCCCTTCATCGGTCCAGATCTGGCGCTGCTGATCCGTGGCGACTACGTGGTGGGCGACGCCACGCTCAACCGATTCTTCAGCTTCCACGTCATCGCCGTGCCGCTGGTGCTGCTGGGCCTGGTGGTGGCGCACCTGCTGGCGCTGCACGACGTCGGCTCCAACAACCCCGACGGCATCGAGATCAAGGGCCCCAATGCCCCGAAGGACGAGCACGGTCATCCGCTGGACGGCATCCCGTTCCACCCGTACTACACCGTGCACGACATCTTCGGCGTGTGCGTGTTCCTGTTCATCTTCTCCGCCGTGATCTTCTTCGCGCCGGAGTTCGGCGGCTACTTCCTCGAATACAACAACTTCATCCCGGCCGACCCACTCAAGACACCCGCGCACATCGCGCCGGTCTGGTACTTCACGCCTTTCTATTCCATGCTGCGCGCCATCACCAGCGAGATGATGTACGCCCTCATCGCCTGCGTGGTGCTGGCGGTGGGCCTTGCCGTGGTGAAGGGGCGCCTGCCCACCTTCGTCAAGGCGGCCCTGGCCGTGGTGGCCGCCGTGGCCATCGCGCTCATGCTGTCCATCGACGCCAAGTTCTGGGGCGTGGTGGTGATGGGCGGCGCCGTCATCATCCTGTTCTTCCTGCCCTGGCTGGACATGAGCCCGGCCCGGTCGATCCGCTATCGCCCCGACTGGCACAAGTACCTCTACGGCATCTTCGTGATCAACTTCGTGGTGCTCGCCTACCTGGGCGTGCAACCGCCCTCGGTGATCGGCGAGCGTGTCTCGCAGCTCGGCACGCTGTTTTACTTCGGCTTTTTCCTGCTGATGCCCTGGTGGAGCCGCCTGGGTACCCCCAAGCCCGTGCCCGACCGCGTGACCTTCACGCCGCACTGAGTGTGCGCACCGAGCCGCAAGAAAGCTGAAGCATCGCCATGAAAAAAATCCTCCTCACGCTGATCGCCGCGCTGGGTATTGCGACGGGCGCCCACGCCGCCGAAGGCGGCATCGCCTGGGACAAGGCGCCCAATCGCACCAACGACACGGCCTCGCTGCAGAACGGCGCCAAGCTGTTCGTCAACTACTGCCTCAGCTGCCACTCGGCTGCCTTCATGCGCTACAACCGCCTGCAGGACATTGGCCTGACCGAGCAGCAGATCAAGGACAACCTGCTCTTCACCACCGATCGTGTGGGCGAGACCATGAAGGCGTCGATCGATCCGCGCCAGGCCAAGGACTGGTTCGGCGGCAACCCGCCCGACCTCACCGTCATCGCCCGCTCGCGCGCCGGCCACGGCGGCACGGGGGCCGACTATCTCTACACCTTCCTGCGCACGTTCTACCGCGACGACACCAAGGCCACGGGCTGGAACAACCTCGCGTTCCCGAGCGTGGGCATGCCCCACGTGCTCTGGCAACTGCAGGGCGACCGCCGCCCGGTGTTCGAGGAACAGCAGAGCCACGGCCATGCCATCCAGGTGTTCAAGGGGTGGCAGCAGGTCACGGCTGGTACCATGTCGCCCCTGCAATACGACCAGGCGGTGGGTGATCTCGTCAACTACCTGCAGTGGATGGGCGAGCCGGCGCAAAATACGCGGGTTCGCGTGGGCGTCTGGGTGCTGATCTTCCTGGGCGTCTTCACGGTCATTGCCTGGAGGCTCAACGCAGCCTTCTGGAAAGACGTCAAGTAACCGCTAGACTCTTTGCCGCACCCCCCAGGTGCGGTTCGAGCTTTTACAGAGTGGGCGCAGTCGCGCCCACTCTTTTGATTTTTAGGAGCCTCCCACCATGATGGTGCTTTATTCGGGTACGACCTGCCCCTTCTCCCATCGCTGCCGTTTCGTTCTGTTCGAGAAGGGAATGGACTTCGAGATCCGCGATGTGGACCTGTACAACAAGCCCGAAGACATCAACGTGATGAACCCCTACGGCCAGGTGCCCATCCTGGTCGAACGCGATCTGATCCTGTATGAGTCGAACATCATCAACGAATACATCGACGAGCGCTTTCCGCACCCGCAACTGATGCCGGGCGACCCGGTGGACCGCGCGCGCGTTCGCCTCTTCCTGCTCAACTTCGAGAAGGAACTGTTCGTCCACGTGAACATCCTGGAGTCTCGCGCCACCAAAGGCAACGAGAAGGCGCTCGAAAAGGCCCGCGCGCACATTCGCGACCGCCTCACCCAGCTGGCCCCCGTGTTCTTGAAGAACAAGTACATGCTGGGCGAGAACTTCTCCATGCTGGACGTGGCGATCGCCCCGCTGCTGTGGCGCCTCGACTACTACGGCATCGACCTGAGCAAGAACGCCGCGCCGCTGCTGAAGTACGCCGAGCGGATCTTCTCGCGCCCCGCCTACATCGAAGCGCTCACGCCTTCGGAAAAGGTCATGCGCAAGTAACGAGAGAAAGCCTCCGCCCTTGTTCCTTCTTTTCACTTCGCCATGATGAATGCCCAGGACTCCACTTCCACGCGTCCTTACCTGATCCGGGCGCTCTACGAGTGGTGCACCGATAACGGCCTCACGCCTTACGTCGCGGTGCGCGTGGACCAATCCGTCCAGGTGCCGCGCGAGTACGTGAAGGACGGCGAGATCGTCCTCAACATCAGCTACGACGCCACGAGCGCATTGCAACTGGGCAACGATTTCATCGAGTTCAAGGCGCGTTTCGGCGGCAAGCCCCGCGACATCATGGTGCCGGTGGGGCGGGTGATCGCGATCTATGCACGGGAAAACGGGCAGGGCATGGCCTTCCCGCCCCCGGTGGATGCGCTGGCCGAAGGCGGCGCCGGCTCGGTCATGTCGTCACTGCCCGCCACCACGGCCCCCGAGACGCAAGAGCCGGCCACGACGGAAGCGCCCACGGCCGACCGCGTCGTGCAACTGGTGCAGCCCGAGTCGCCGGCCACGCCTGCCACCGACGAGCAGGATCCTCCGCGCCCGCAACCGCCCGCAGGCGGCGGTGGGCGCCCCGCGCTCAAGCGCGTGAAGTAGGCGCGCTTCTTTGCCAAGCACCGGCGTGCCGAAAGGTCCGCCGGTGTTTTGTTTTGCGCTGCCGCCTGCCGGCTAGAATGCAGCCTTCGCCGATTTAGCTCAGTTGGTAGAGCACCCGCCTTGTAAGCGGTAGGTCGTCAGTTCGATTCCGACAATCGGCACCATTTCTTCTCGCATTTTTTCCATCGGCCGTCCGAACGCCCCCGCCGGGGTTCAGGTTTGGATTTTCAGGCGGATGGAGTTAACCTCCCACCCCCGGCTGCGCAGATGCGCCTCGAAGGCAGGCAGCAACTGCCGGATTTTGGCCGCCGCCGCGTTGCTGCGCACCAGCAGGCACCACGACGTTCCGTCGATGGGACCGGCCTGGATGGTCGGGCGCAAGGTCGGCGGAATCAGTTTTTCGATGGCCCGCAGCCGTTCGCTGGAGTCCCGCGTCAGCGCCGTCAGCATCGACAGCGTGGGCGATTCCTGAGTGGCTTGTTGCAGCGTGACGGCGTGGTGGCGGCGGGGCATGGACTGGCATGGCGCCGGCTGGCGCGGAGATTCATAGTGCATGTGATTATTACGGACGCCCGTCTGGCGCGCAGCCGGGCGATTCACCTGTCGAGCACGCGGCTGCTGCTGCTCGCGCTGCTGATGTCGCTGGTGCTGATGGCCTGCACGGCGGCGATGTACCACTGGCTTTTCATGCAGGGCGCGCGAGCGGCCTGGCCTTCGGGCGTGGCCGCCCAAGCCGGTGCATCGCAGGGCGACGCCGAGGAGCAGAGCCGCCTGATGCGCGCCAACCTCGATGCCATGGCGCGCAAGGTCGGCGAAATGCAGGCGCGGGTGATGCAGCTCGAATCGCTGGGCGACCGGGTCATGGGGCTGGCCGGCATGCCGCCCGTCAGCGCGGCCAAGCCGCCAGGGCAGGGCGGCGCGCTGGTCTCCGGCCGTCCGCTCGACTTCGCCGACCTGCAGGCGACGCTGGACGATCTCGCACGGGTGACTGACCAGCGCGTGGATCTCATGACGGTGGTGGAGTCGCGGCTCTTCGACCAGCGCATTCGCAAGCACATGGTTCCGACGCAGCAGCCCGTGCTGGACCGCCTGGCCGGCTCTTCGTTCGGCTGGCGCATCGACCCGGTGACGGGGCAGTCGGCCCTGCACACCGGGCTGGACTTTCCCGCGGAGCCCGGCACGCCCATCCTGGCGGCAGCCGGCGGCGTGGTCGTGACCCAGGAATACCACCCCGCCTACGGCAACATGGTCGAGGTGGATCACGGCAACCAGCTGGTGACCCGCTATGCGCACGCCTCCAAGACCTGGGTCAAGCGGGGGGATCTGGTGCGCCGCGGCCAGAAGATCGCGGCCGTGGGCTCCACGGGGCGCTCCACCGGTCCCCACCTGCACTTCGAGGTGCTGGTGCAGGGCGTGCCGCAGGATCCGCAGAAATTCCTGCTCGCCGGCGCGGGCGGGGCCGGCGGTGCGGCGCAGCGCGTGGCCGCCGCTGCCGTCACCGCCGAGGTGCAACGCATGGGCAGGTAAAATCGCCGCTCCGGACGCCTGCCGCCTGATTTGCAATCACTTGCAAAACGGGGCCGGCGGCCCCATCTGAACCTACTTCTTCTTAGGGATTCTGGTCGCCCTGCAGCCCCAGCGGCTCGCGGTGCGGTCTGTTCGCATGGCCACCAACTTCCTCACCAAATTATTCGGCAGCCGCAATGATCGACTGCTCAAGCAATACCGCAAGACGGTTGTCCGCATCAATGCGATGGAGCCGGAGTACGAGAAGCTGAGTGACGATGCCCTGCGCGCCAAGACGCAGGAATTCAAGGACCGCGTCGCCCGCGGCGAGTCGCTGGACGACCTGCTGCCCGAGGCCTTCGCGGTGGTCCGTGAAGGCTCCAAGCGCATCATGAAGATGCGCCACTTCGACGTGCAGATGCTGGGCGGCATGGCGCTGCACTTCGGCAAGATCTCCGAAATGCGCACGGGGGAGGGCAAGACGCTGACCGCCACGCTGCCGGTGTATCTGAACGCGCTGTCGGGCAAGGGTGTCCACGTGGTGACGGTGAACGACTACCTCGCCAACCGCGATGCGCAGTGGATGGGCCGTCTCTACAACTTCCTCGGCCTGACGGTGGGCATCAACCTGCCCAACATGCCGCGCGAGGAAAAGCAGGCCGCCTATGCGGCCGACATCACCTACGGCACGAACAACGAGTACGGCTTCGACTACCTGCGCGACAACATGGTGTACGAGGCGCAGGACCGCGTGCAGAAGATGCTGAACTACGCCATCGTCGACGAGGTGGACTCCATCCTGATCGACGAGGCGCGCACCCCGCTCATCATCAGCGGCCAGGCCGAAGACCACACCCAGATGTATCTGGCGATGAACGAGGTGGTGCCGCTGCTGGTGCGCCAGGAGGGCGAGGCCGATCCCCGCACGGGCGAGGGCGTGACCAAGCCCGGCGACTTCACGCTCGATGAGAAGACCCACCAGGTCTTCCTGACCGAGCAGGGCCATGAAACCGCCGAGCGCGTGCTGGCCAGCCGCGGGCTGATCGCCGAGGGCGCGTCGCTGTACGACCCGGCCAACATCTCGCTGATGCACCACCTGTACGCGGCGCTGCGGGCGAACCACCTCTATCACCGCGACCAGCATTACGTGGTGCAGAACGGCGAGATCGTCATCGTCGACGAATTCACCGGCCGCCTGATGTCCGGCCGCCGCTGGAGCGAGGGCCTGCACCAGGCCGTGGAGGCCAAGGAAGGCGTGAACATCCAGGCCGAGAACCAGACCCTCGCCTCGATCACCTTCCAGAACTACTTCCGCCTCTACACCAAGCTGGCCGGCATGACCGGCACGGCCGACACCGAGGCGTACGAGTTCCAGGAGATCTACGGTCTGGAGACCGTGGTCATTCCACCCAACCGCCCCAGCAAGCGCGACGACCAGCTCGACCGCGTCTACAAAACGACGCGCGAGAAGTACGAAGCAGCGATCAAGGACATCCGCGAATGCCACGAACGCGGCCAGCCGGTGCTGGTGGGCACGACGTCCATCGAGAACTCCGAAATCATCGACCAGCTGTTGCAGAAGGAAGGCCTGCCGCACCAGGTGCTGAACGCCAAGCAGCATGCGCGTGAAGCCGACATCGTGGCCCAGGCCGGCCGCGCCGGCATGATCACCATCGCCACCAACATGGCCGGCCGTGGTACCGACATCGTGCTGGGCGGCAACATCGAGAAGGACGTGGCGGCCATCGAGAACGACGAGACGCTGGACGCCGCCACGAAGGAAGCACGCCTGGCCGAGTTGCGCGCGCGCTGGGCCCGCGACCACGAGCACATCCGCGAACTGGGCGGCCTGCGCATCATCGCCACCGAGCGCCATGAATCCCGCCGCATCGACAACCAGCTGCGCGGCCGCTCGGGCCGCCAGGGCGACCCGGGCTCCTCGCGCTTCTACCTGAGCCTGGACGATTCGCTGATGCGCATCTTCGCCGGCGACCGCGTCAAGTCCATCATGGACCGCCTGAAGATGCCCGACGGCGAGGCCATCGAAGCCGGCATCGTCACGCGCAGCATCGAATCGGCCCAGCGCAAGGTGGAGGCGCGCAACTTCGACGTGCGCAAGCAGCTGCTGGAATACGACGACGTCTCCAACGACCAGCGCAAGGTCATCTACCAGCAGCGCAACGAGATCCTCGACGCGGCCGACCTGTCGGAGCTGGTGTCGGTGATGCGCGACGACTGCCTGACCGACCTGGTGCGGCAGTACGTGCCCGCCGAGTCGGTGGAAGAGCAGTGGGACCTGGCCGGCCTGGAGCGCGTGCTGAACGACGACTGGCAGATCCAGCTGGCGCTGCAAAAGGAAGTGGAGAGCGCCGAAGCCATCACCGACGAGGAAGTGCTCGAGAAGGTGCTGACGGCTGCGCGCGAGGTCTTCGAGGCCAAGCTGGGGATGATCGGCGAAGCCAACTTCACGCAGTTCGAGCGCATGGTGCTGCTGCAGAGCTTCGACACCAACTGGCGTGACCACCTGAGCGCGCTGGACTACCTGCGCCAGGGCATCCACCTGCGCGGCTATGCGCAAAAGCAGCCCAAGCAGGAATACAAGCGCGAGGCGTTCGAGCTGTTCCGCCAGCTCATCGACCAGGTCAAGAACGAAGTGTCCAAGGTGCTGATGACGGTGCAGGTGCAGTCCAGCGCCCAGCTCGACCAGGCTGCCGAGGCGCTGGAAAGCCGGGGCGAGAACATCGCCAACGTCACCTACACCGCGCCGACCGAAACGGGCGACGTCGAAACCCGCGTGGACGGCCAGACTGTGCGGGCCGGCGGCGATGCGCAGGACGGCGGCCTGCGCGTGGGCCGCAACGACCCCTGCCCCTGCGGCAGCGGCAAGAAGTACAAGCAGTGCCACGGCAAGCTGGCCTGAGGCAAGTGGCGGCGGCCTGCCGAAAGCGTTTGAACAGGCTTTCGAAGCAGCTACCGCAATGAACGCGCTGCAATGCAACACACGGGCCGTGGCCCGTGTTGTCATTTGCGGTCATCGATTTTTCCGATAATCCCCCGCTCGTTTGCAAGGAATCGCACCCATGCCCGTGAATCTCTCCGCCCCCGTGGCCTCTGACCTGCACCCCGTGGCCGGCGTGCGCATCGGCGTTGCCGAAGCGGGCGTGCGCAAGGCCAACCGCAAGGACCTGACGGTTTTCCTGCTGGACGAGGGGGCCTCGGTGGCCGGCGTGTTCACCAAGAACCGGTTTTGCGCCGCCCCCGTGCAGGTCTGCCGTGAACACTTGCAGGGCGGCCAGGCCATTCGTGCGATGGTGATCAACACGGGTAACGCCAATGCCGGCACCGGTGCCGACGGCCTGCTGCGCGCCCGTGCGACCTGCGCGGCCCTGGCTGAACACCTGGGCGTGGCGCCCGAACAGGTGCTGCCGTTTTCCACGGGCGTCATCATGGAGCCGCTGCCCAGCGATCGCATCGCGGCAGGCCTGCCCGCCGCGCTGGCCGATGCGCAGCCGGGCCACTGGGCGCGGGCCGCCGAAGGCATCATGACCACCGACACGCTGCCCAAAGCGTTCAGCCGTCGGGTGCAGGTGGGCGGCAAGACCGTGACCATCACCGGCATCTCCAAGGGCGCCGGCATGATCCGCCCCAACATGGCGACGATGCTGGGCGTCCTGGCCACGGATGCGGCCATTGCCCCCGAGCTGCTGCAGTCCCTGGTCCGCGAGCTGGCCGACCGGTCGTTCAACCGGGTGACGATCGACGGCGACACCTCCACCAACGACTCCTTCGTGCTCATCGCCACGCACCAGGCCGGCAATGCGCCGGTCGAGTCGCTGGACGGCGCCGACGGCCAGGCCCTGCGCGAGGGCCTGCTCGCCGTGGCCCAGCAACTGGCCCAGGCCATCGTGCGCGACGGCGAGGGGGCGACCAAGTTCATCACCGTGCGCGTCGAAGGGGGCCGCACCGGCGACGAATGCCGTCAGGTGGCCTACGCCATCGCGCATTCGCCGCTGGTCAAGACCGCCTTCTTCGCCAGCGACCCGAACCTGGGCCGCATTCTGGCGGCGGTCGGGTACGCGGGCATCGACGATCTGGACCAGACGCAGATCGACCTGTTCCTGGACGACGTGCACGTGGCCGTCAAGGGCGGCCGCAACCCCGCGTACCGCGAGGAAGACGGCCAGCGCGTGATGAAGCAAAGCGAGATCACGGTGCGCGTGGTGCTCGGCCGCGGCGATGCGGCGGACACCGTCTGGACCTGCGACCTCAGCCACGACTACGTGACCATCAACGCCGACTACCGCTCCTGAGCCCTGCCGGGCGGCGGCGCCCGGCCCCGGAACCGACCGATCCAGCCCCATGAACGACGCCTTCGCCCATCTGCTGCTCCGCGCCGAGCAGCTCATCTCACGCATCGAAGCGGTGCTGCCGCAACCGCTGTCCGCCCCCGACTGGTCTGCGGGAGCCGTGGCCTGGCGCTATCGCAAGCGCAGCAGCGGCCACGGCGTGCTGGAGCCGGTGCAGCACGTGGCCGGCATGGCCCTTGCCGATCTCAAGGAAATCGATGCGCAGAAGGACAAGATCCAGCGCAACACCCAGCAGTTCGTCGAGGGCAGGCCCGCCAACAACGTGCTGCTGACCGGCGCGCGCGGCACGGGCAAGTCGTCGCTCATCAAGGCGTGCCTGAGCACCTACGCGCCACAGGGGCTGCGGCTCATCGAGGTGGACAAGGCCGATCTGACCGATCTGCCCGACATCGTGGAAGTCGTGTCCGGACGGCCCGAGAAGTTCATCATCTACTGCGACGACCTGAGCTTCGACGAAGGCGAGGCCGGCTACAAGGCGCTCAAGTCGATCCTTGACGGGTCGATCGCGGCATCCACGCCCAACGTGCTGGTATACGCCACCAGCAACCGCCGGCACCTGCTGCCGGAGTACATGAAGGACAACCTGAGCTACACCCACACGGCCGATGGTGAGGTGCATCCGGGCGAGGCGGTGGAGGAAAAGATCTCCCTGTCCGAACGCTTCGGCCTCTGGGTGAGCTTCTACCCGTTCAGCCAGCAGGAATACCTGGCCATCGTCGCGCAGTGGCTGGGCACGCTCGGCGTGGCTGCCGAGGACATCGAGCGGGCGAGGCCCGAGGCGCTGGTCTGGGCGCTGGAGCGCGGCTCCCGCAGCGGCCGCGTGGCCTACCAGTTCGCCAAGGACTTCGCGGGGCGGCGCGCCGATGCCTGATTCCATGCACGACGTCGCATCCGCGCAGGCCCCGCGGGAAGCGCGCAAGCACACCGAGGTCGCGGTCGGCATCCTGGTGCGGGGCGACGGGGCGCTGCTGCTGTCCACCCGCCCGCCCGGCAAGGCGTATGAAGGCTACTGGGAATTTCCTGGCGGCAAGATCGAGGCGGGGGAGTCCGTCGAGCAGGCGCTGCGCCGGGAGCTGATCGAGGAGCTGGGCGTCACCATCGGCCCGGCCGCCGTGTGGAAGGTCACCGAGCACGACTATCCGCACGCGCTGGTGCGCCTGCACTGGTGCAAGGTGCACGAGTGGACGGGCGAATTCGAGATGCGCGAGGGCCAGACGATGGCCTGGCAGGGCTGGCCGCTCACCGTGAGGCCGGTGCTGCCGGGTGCCTATCCGGTGCTGGAGTGGCTGGCGCAGGAGCGGGGCGAGACGTTCGATCCTGCCGCCATGGAGATTCAAAAATGATAGCAACCGGCGCTTGGTACAAAAGCGCTGGAGCCCGATCGGGCTTTGACAATCAGGGCAGCAGGCGAGGGTCGCCGAACTCCGCGTCCTCGGGCGGCGCCTCGGTCGGCATGCGGAATTCCTCGCTCGCCCAGGCGCCCAGATCGATCTGCTTGCAGCGCTCGCCGCAGAACGGGCGAAACCGGTTGGCGGGGCTGTAGAGGCTGGGCCCACCGCATTGCGGGCATTTCACCCATCGCTGGGCACTGTCTGCCGTGGTCGCAGCGTCAGCGGCGGCTTTCTTCTTCGTATCGGACATCGTTGCAGGGAGGGCGCGCCTTCAAGCGCACAGCGTGAGCTCGAAAGCCGCGTCTTCGGTGCTGGACTGCAGGCGGCCGGCCTCGTCCTGCCGCATCAGGCGCACGGAGACGATCAGCCGATTGCCGCTGATTTCGGGAATGAGCTGCAGGCTGGGGTCGATGCGCAGGCGCAGCAGCTGAAACGTGCGGCCCTGCGGCAGGGTCTGCTGGAACTGGCCGTGGTCGGCCGCCACCTTCTGCGGCACGCCCGAGTCGCGCAGCATCTTGAGCAGCACGAACACCGACTCGGCCAAGGGGGCGAGGTTCGAGGCCCAGCTCTCCAGGTCGTGCTGCCGCTGCTCCGGCGCGTGGTGCTGCCAGGCGTAGTAGGCCGGCAGGTCGAAGCCGCAGGTGCCGCCCGGGATGCCGACGCGGCTGCGGATGCTCATCAGCCAGTCGTTCTCGGCCAGCGCGTGCCCCGCCTTGCCGTGCTGGGCATTGAGTCCGGTGAAGCACCGGTCGAGCTGGGCGATGACGCTGTCGAGCACGTCCTCGGAGATCGAGGGGTTGCCGCGGTAGCTGTCGAGCTGCAGCTTGTGCTTTTCCAGATCCTTGAGCACGTCCGACTTCAGGTCCGCGCGGGCCGCGACGTCCATGATCTCGAACATGGTCACCAGGGCGTAATGGTGGTCCAGGGGGTGCGCCCGCGGGATCAGCTCGCCCAGGCGGCGAAACAGCTGCTCCAGCCGGAGGTAGGTGCGCAGTCGTTCGTTAAAGGGGTATTCGTAGAGGATCACGCTGCTGGGTTCCTGGGGAGTGCTCGGGGGCAGGAGGCTACCGCTCGTCCTGAAGCACCAGGTGGGGTGCCGGCACGGCCCGATGCATCATAGCCCGAACCGTGTGGCGATCCGCCCTGCGTGGGTCTGCAGTTCCGCCAGGGAGATGCCGTCGTTGAAGAGCACGATGTCGGCGGCGGCCCGGCGCTGCACGCGCGAGGCTTGCGCCGCGATGATGGCCTGGGCGGCCGCCGCGTCCAGCCCGCTGCGCGACTGCACGCGGGCGATCTGCGTGGCCTCGCTGCAGTCGACCACCACCACCGCATCCAGCGCGGGGGGCCAGCGCGGCGACTCGACCAGCAGCGGGATGTCGAGCACGATGAGGCGATAGCCCGCCTGCGTGGCGGCGAGCGTCGCCTGCGCGATGCCGTCCGCCACCAGGGGATGGACGATGTGCTCCAGCCGCGCCTTCGCTTGCGCGTCGCCGAAGGCCTTCTCGCGCATGCGCCCCCGGTCGAGCGCGCCGCTCGGGTCGATGAATTCCTCGCCGAAGGCCTGCCTGATGGCGGGAATGGCCGAGCCGCCCGCTGCGGTCACCGCGCGCGAGCAGGCATCCGCATCCACCAGCGCCGCGCCGCAGTGCTCCAGCATCTGGCCCACCGTGCTCTTGCCGCTGCCGATGCCGCCCGTCAGCCCGATGCAGAGCGGTGTGCGGCGCGGCGGGAGGGCTGTCACAGGCCCAGGGACCCGAGGAGGGTCTGCATCACCCGCGCCGGGCCGGCGATCATCGCCGTAAGGCCCGCGCCGGCGAGAAATGGGCCGAACGGCACGTAGAGGCCCTCGCGCAGGCTGCTTGCGAACTTCATGCCGATACCGACCAGCGCGCCGATGACGGACGCCATCAGGATCACCGGCACCAGCGCCTCCCAGCCGAACCATGCGCCCAGCGCCGCGAACAGCTTGAAGTCGCCATAACCCATGCCTTCCTTGCCGGTCGCGAGTTTGAAGGCCCAGTAAACGGACCAGAGCGCCAGGTAGCCGGCGGCCGCCCCGATCACCGCAGACTGCAGCGGCACCTCGGTCCAGCGCAGCACGGCGGCAAGCAGGCCGGCCCACAGCAGCGGCAAGGTGATGTCGTCGGGCAGCAGCGTGGTATCCCAGTCGATGAAGGCCAATGCCACCAGCGCCGCCGAGAAGCTGCACCATGCGGCCGCCGTCGCCGTGAAGCCCCAGCGATGACCACAGAAGAGGAACAGCGCGCCCGTGAGCAGCTCGACCGCGGGGTAGCGCGGGCTGATGCGGGCGCCGCAGCCTTTGCAGCGCCCTTTCAGGAAGAGGTAGCTGAGGACGGGAATGTTTTCATGCCACCGGATCAGGTGCCCGCAAGAAGGGCAGCGCGACCGGGGCGTCGACAGGTTGAAGCGTTCGGTAGGCGCCTCGGGCGCAGGCGAGGGCGCCGCGCCGGCCGTTGCGCCGACGCCTTCGGCGGCCCGTGCATCTTGCGCGTACTGCGCCACCTCGGCCGCCCACTGCCGCTCCATCATCTGCGGCAAGCGGTGGATCACCACGTTCAGGAAGCTGCCGACGAGCAGGCCCAGCACGCCGGCGAGGCCGGCCACCACCCAGGCTTCTTCGAGCATCAGACGACCTGGCCCAGCTTGAAGATCGGCAGGTACATCGACACGACGATGCCGCCGATCAGCGTGCCGAGGAACACGATGATGATCGGCTCCATCAGGCTGGACAGACCCGCCACCATCTCGTCGACCTCGGCTTCGTAGAAGTCGGCGGCCTTGCCCAGCATGTGGTCGATGGAGCCGGATTCCTCGCCGATGGCGCACATCTGCAGCACCATGGAGGGGAACACGTTCGCGTTGCCCATGGCGGCGGTCAGGCTGGTGCCGGTGGAGACTTCCTGCTGGATCCGCTCGGTGGCGTCGGCGTAGACCGAGTTGCCTGACGCCCCGCCCACCGAGTCGAGCGCCTCCACCAGCGGCACGCCGGCCGCGAACATGGTGGAAAGCGTGCGGGTCCAGCGTGCCACGCAGGACTTGTCGATCAGCGCGCCGAACACGGGCAGGCGCAGCAGCAGCCGGTCCATCACCTTCTGCATCTTCTCGTTGCGGCGCCAGGCCTGCATGAAGAAGAAGAAGCCGCCGCCGATCACACCGAAGATCAGCCACCACCACTGGACGAAGATCTCGCTGATGCCCATCACGAACAGCGTGGGCGCCGGCAGGTCCGCCCCGAAGGAACTGAACACGTCCTTGAAGGCGGGGATCACGAAGATCATGATGATGGTCACCACCACGAAGGCGACGATGATCACCGAGATGGGGTACATCAACGCGGAGCGGATCTTGGACTTGATCGCCTCGGTCTTCTCCATGTACATCGCCAGCCGGTCCAGCAACGCTTCCAGGATACCGGCGGCTTCACCGGCCTCCACCAGGTTGCAGTAGAGACTGTCGAAGTACATGGGGTGCTTGCGGAACGCCATGTTCAGCGACGTGCCGGTTTCCACGTCGGTGCGGATGTCGTTGAGCAGCTTGGTCACGCTCGGGTTGGTGTTGCCGCGCCCCACGATGTCGAACGATTGCAGCAGCGGCACGCCCGCCTTCATCATCGTGGCCATCTGCCGGGTGAAGAGCGCGATGTCCTTGGGCTTGATCTTCTTGCCCGAGCTCATGCGCCGCTTCTTGATCTTCGTGGGCAGCACGCCCTGGCGCCGCAGGGTGGCCTGCACCTGGTTCTCGCCCGCGGCACGGATCTCGCCCCGCACGATCTTGCCGGAGCGGTCCTTGCCCTCCCACTCGAAGACGAAGTCCTTGATATCCCTCGATGCGGCGGTCACCATGTTGCGCACTCTCGTTGTGGGTTATTCGTTGGTCACGGCCAGGACTTCCTCGAGCGAGGTCAGACCGATGCGCACCTTGTACAGACCCGACGCGCGCAGCGAGCGCACGCCTTCGCGCTTGGCCTGCTCGGCGATTTCGAGCGCGCTGCCGTCGCGCAGGATGATGCGCTGCGTCTCTTCCGACACGGGCATGACCTGGTAGATGCCCAGCCGCCCCTTGTAGCCGTTGTTGCACGCCGGACAGCCCACTGGCTTGTAGGTCACCCAGGAGCCGTCGATCTCGTCTTCGCTGAAGCCGGCGTCGAGCAGGGCCTCGTGGGGAATGTCGGCCGGGGACTTGCATTGCGGGCACAGCCGGCGGGCCAGGCGCTGCGCCGTGATGAGAATCACGCTGCTGGCGATGTTGAACGGCGCGATACCCATGTTGCGCATGCGGGTCAGCGTGGTGGGCGCATCGTTGGTGTGCAGGGTGGACAGCACCAAGTGCCCCGTCTGCGCCGCTTTGATGGCGATGTCCGCCGTCTCGAGGTCGCGAATTTCCCCCACCATGATGATGTCGGGATCCTGCCGCAGGAACGATTTCAGCGCCGTCGCGAAGGTCAGGCCCGCCTTCTCGTTCACGTTGACCTGGTTGACGCCCGGCAGGTTGATTTCCGACGGGTCTTCCGCCGTCGCGATGTTCACCCCCGGCTTGTTCAGCAGGTTCAGGCAGGTATAGAGCGACACCGTCTTGCCGGAGCCCGTGGGACCCGTCACCAGAATCATCCCGTAGGGCCTGCCGATGGCCTGCAGCAGGCGTTCCTTTTCCTCGGGCTCGTAGCCCAGCGCGTCGATCCCCAGCTTGGCGCTGCTGGGGTCGAGGATACGGATCACGATCTTCTCGCCGAACAGCGTGGGCAGGGTGCTGACCCGGAAGTCGATGACGCGGTCGGGCGCCACCTTCAGCTTCATGCGGCCGTCTTGCGGCAACCGCTTCTCGGAGATGTCGAGGCGCGAGATCACCTTGATGCGGGAGGCCAGCTTTTCCTTGATGGCCACGGGCGGCGAGGAGATTTCCCGCAGTTCACCGTCGATGCGGAAACGCACGCGGTACTGGTGCTCGTAGGGCTCGAAGTGCAGGTCCGACGCGCGCATGTTGAACGCGTCGAGCAGCATCTTGTGAAGGAACTTGACGATGGGCGCGTCTTCGACTTCGTTGGCCCCGGTATCCGCGGGTTCGGTCGCCTCCTCGGTGGGCAGGTCGTCGAATTCGAACTCCCCGCTGGAGCCCATGCCTTCCAAGGCTTCCGACGTGGACTTGGTGACGGCCTCGATCAGGCGGACCAGCTTGTCGTATTCCGCGATGATCCAGTCCACGCCCATTTGCGTGGTGAACTTGATCTTCTCGGCGGCCTCCTGGTCGGTCGGATCCGCCGTGGCCACGATGAGGCGGTTGTTGCGCTTGCTGAGGACGATGACGCGATAGGCCTGGCAGATCTTCGCGTCCAGCAGATCGCGCGGCAGGCGCAGGGGGTCGATCGCGTCGATGTCGAGCAGGGGCGCGCCGAAAACGGAAGACACCGTATGGGCCAGATCGAGGGGCGACACGGCGCCCGAGCCCGTCAGTTCGGCGATGAAGCTGGTGCGGCTTGCCTGGGACTTCTTGAAAAGATCTTCGGCGATCTTCTGGCTGAGCTGGCCGGCGGAGATGAGCGCGCGGCCCAACCCCGGCAAAGCCATGGTGGAAGCGTCCTTGTGTGCAGAATCGACAGCAGGCATGTAACCAGGGGATTCTTTGGTGAGGGAAGGGAAACCATCCTATCACCGGCACCTCGGGCCGCCGCCGACGGCTTGCGCGTGCGCCTGTAATGCAACGGCGGGTCGATGGTGCTGTTGACCGACTGGTCGGGGTGAGAGGATTCGAACCTCCGGCCTCTACGTCCCGAACGTAGCGCTCTACCAGGCTAAGCTACACCCCGACAGCGGGCTAGAGTGTAGATGATTAAACGCGTCGCTCGAGCAATTGGGAGGCCAGTTCCCGCAAGGCGGTGGTGTGGGCGTTGTCCGGAAGCTGCGCGGCCGCGTCCAGCGCGAGCCGCGCCTGCGCGGCGGCGGCCTGCCGGGTCGCGTCGAGGGCCCCTGTTTCCTTCACGATGGCGATCACAGACGTCAGCTCGTCGGTGGCGCCCGCTTCGATGGCGCCCCGAATCAGCTGGCGCTGCGCCTCCGAGCCGCGCTGCATGGCGATGATGAGGGGCAGGGTGACCTTGCCTTCGCGCAGATCGTCGCCCAGGTTCTTGCCCATCTCGCTGGCGTCGCCGTCGTAGTCCAGCACGTCGTCGATCACCTGAAACGCCGTGCCGAGTGCCTGGCCGTAGTTCGCGCAGGCTTGCTCGACCGCGGCGGGGCTGCCCGCCAGCACGGCCGCCAGCCGGGTGCTGGCTTCGAACAACTTGGCCGTCTTCGAGCGGATCACCTGCAGATAGCCGGCCTCGCTGAGCGATGCGTCGTGCGTGTTCATCAGTTGCTGCACCTCGCCCTCTGCGATGACGTTGGTGGCCTCGGACAGGATCTGCATGATGCGCATGTCGTCGGCGTCCACCATCATCTGGAAGGCGCGCGAATGCAGGAAGTCGCCGACCAGCACGCTCGCCGGGTTGCCGAAGCTCTCGTTCGCGGTGGGGCGCCCCCGGCGCAGCGTGGACTCGTCCACCACGTCGTCATGCAGCAGGGTGGCGGTGTGGATGAATTCGATCACCGCCGCGATGTTGAAGCGCTGCGCCCCCTGGTAGCCGAGCGCGCCGCAGGCCAGCAGCAGCAGTGCCGGCCGCAGGCGCTTGCCCCCGGCCGAGATGATGTATCTCGCCACCTGGCCGACCAGCGGGACCGAGGAGTCGAGCCGTTGAGCGATCACCTCGTCCACCTGCAGCATGTCTTGTGCGATCAGTGCAAGGGAGGATGCGGTACTGGAGGAGGTGGCAGCCAAAGCGAGGAGGGGTTCGAGGGAAACCGCGATTATAGGAAGCGCTATCCCCTGTCCGGCCGAGCCATCGAGGCGTCGGCAGTGCGGCGACCGCGGGAGCGGGGAGGGCGCTGCGCGCGAAGTGCGTGGCTTGCGCGAATGGTACGGGCGTGGTAGAGTCGCCGGCTCTGCAGAAATTCGTTTGCAGGACTCACATCGAAGAGGTTTACATGTACGCGGTCATAAAAACCGGTGGCAAGCAATATCGCGTTGCTGCTGGCGAAAAAATTAAAGTAGAACAGATTGCTGCGGACGTAGGCCAGGAAATCGTGATCGACCAGGTTCTGG
>Ga0308171_1000568_pt1 | contig 73919 bp, 58 predicted proteins | sample PhyGR1_FD_202135 | JGI IMG/M metagenome (GOLD analysis project Ga0308171, IMG submission 202135) | Phyllosphere microbial communities from UC Gill Tract Community Farm, Albany, California, United States - DLSLSG.R1 | ecosystem: Host-associated > Plants > Phyllosphere > Unclassified | place: USA...
CGATGTCCAGGTTGTTGGTCGGTTCGTCCAGCAGCAGGATGTCCGGGTTGGAGAACAGGGCCTGCGCCAGCAGCACGCGCAGCTTCCAGCCGGGTGCGACATTGCTCATCGGGCCGGTGTGCTGTTCGATGGGCACGCCCACGCCCAGCAGCAGCTCGCCGGCACGCGCTTCGGCGGTGTAGCCGTCGTATTCGGCGAACTTGGCTTCCAGGTCGGCGGCCTTCATGTAGTCGTCGTCAGTGGCATCCGGATTGGCGTAGATCGCATCGCGCTCGGACATGGCCGCCCACATTTCCACGTGGCCCATCATGACCACATCCAGCACGCGCATTTCTTCATACGCGAACTGATCCTGGCGCAGCTTGCCCAGGCGCTCGTTCACGTCCAGGCTGACGTTGCCGCCCGACGGCTCCAGGTCGCCGCCCAGAATCTTCATGAAGGTGGATTTGCCGCAGCCATTGGCGCCGATCAGGCCATAGCGATTGCCATCGCCGAACTTGACGGAAATGTTCTCGAACAACGGCTTGGCGCCGAACTGCATGGTGATGTTTGCGGTGGATAGCACTGCGAAAACCTTTTCAAAAATGTAACTTGCGTACGCCGGTCAACAACGAAACTGTGGCACGCGAAACCCGGCATTTTACCACCGCGAGCCTGCTGCGGCTTGCCTTGCGGGCGGGAGAGCCGGTGAAAAATTGCCAACAACCAATCTTTGTGCGCCTCAGGAGACCCCGCACGCTTACAATTGCCCGGAATTTTCGCCCGTCGAGGGCGCTCTGACCCAATTTGCCACTCTGGAAACTGCAAGCATGAAGCGAGTCCTTCTTCCCGCCGCCGTCCTCACCCTGTCCGCGCTGGGCTTGCCGCTGATGCCGGCGCAGGCCGCCGACACCGGTTACAACGTCTGGACCAATGAATACACCGTCTCCAGACAGCAACTGCAGACGGCCATCGCCCCGCAATTCCCGCGCAAGATGCGCTACATGGACATCTTCGACGTGACCTTCAGCAACCCGCGCCTGGGCATGCTGCCTTCCGAAAACCGCATGAATACCGTGGTCGACGCCCAGATTGCCAATCCCCTACTCCTGCAGCGCCCGGTCAACGCGGTGCTGACCCTGAGCAGCGCCTTCAAGTACGATCCGGCCACGCGCTCGCTGCGATTGGATGCCCCGAAGGTGGACAAGGTCGACAGCACCGACCTGCCGCCGCAATACGCGCAGCAGCTGACCACCCTGGGCAATGCCGCCGCCGACCAGTTCCTGCGCGACTACGCGCTCTATACCTTCAAGCCGGAACAGCTGCAGATGAACGGCAAGACCTTCGAGCCCGGCAAGATCACGGTCGAACAGGACGCGGTCAAGGTGGAAATCAAGGAAAAGTGACGATTCCTTCACTGAGCATGCAAGCAGCCCGCCGGGCCGCCTGCAGTCTCATCGGCGGGCCAGGGTCGGATAATCCGAGAGGGTCAAGGTGAAGCCTGCTGCACCGCGGGCATCGAGCGCCGCGTGCGCGCCCAGCGGCAGCGTCACCAGATCGCGCACATGGCCGAAGGGCAGACCGGTCACGATGGGGGTAGCGATGCGCTGGCGCAGGAAAGCCAGCATCTCGGTGAAATCGTAGCCGTTGTCGATCTCGGCCAGGCGGTAGGCCGAGAAGTCGCCCAGCAGGATGGCCTTCTGCCTGGCCAGCACGCCAGCCTGCTCCAGTTGCAGGATCATGCGTTCCACCCGGAACGGATGTTCATTCACATCCTCCAGGAACAGAATCCCGCCGTCGATCGCGGGAAACTGCGGATGGCCGACCATATGCGCCATCATCGCCAGATTGCCGCCCCACAGCTTGCCCGCGCACTGCAGCACCGGGCTCAGCGGATCGGTAAGTCGGTCGCCGTTGGGGACGCGATCTGCACCTGCCGGGCCGTCGTAGTTGTGGACCACCACCTGCGCTGAAGTCAGCGTCCGCCATAAATTCGCCAGCGCTGCCCAGTTGGGCGATTCGGCGCCAAAGTCACCGGAGAGCATCGGCCCCTGGAAACCGGCGTAGCCCGATTGCGCCAGCAGGCAGCACTGCAGGGCCGTGAAATCGCTGTAGCCCACCAGCAGCTTGCCACTGGCGGCCAGCGCGGGAATGTCCAGCGCGGGCAGGATACGGCTCATGCCATAGGAGCCACGCAACCCCATGATGACGTCGATTTCCGGGTCGGCAGCCGCTTCCATCAATTGCGCCGCGCGCTGCTCATCGGTGGCGCCAAAGCGTTGGTAGCGCCGGGCATGGTCGTAGAAATTGCGCACCCGGCAGCCCAGCGATTCCAGCAAGGCCACGCCGCGCTGCACGCCGGCGGGATCCAGCCCGGCATGGCCACACGGTGCCACAATGGCCACCCCCGTTCCCGGCGGGACCAGTCCTTCCAGCAATTCACGGCCAGCAGTTGCCATCGTCATGTTGGTTCACCTGATGCTTGTGCATCGCCTTGCGCGGCGGCGTCCAGCAGGCGTTGCTGCTTCACTTGTTCGCGTCGCATGGCGAAGAATTCTTTCAGTAACTGGCCACATTCCTCGGCCATCACGCCGCCCAGCAGTTCGGTGTGATGGTTCAGCTTGTCTTGCTCAAACAGGTTCACCACCGAGCCGCACGCACCGGTCTTGGGATCGGCCGCGCCATAGACCACGCGTGCCAGGCGGGCGTGCATCATGGCACCGGAACACATCACGCAGGGCTCCAGCGTGACGTAGAGTTCACATCCGGGCAGGCGATAGTTGCCCAGCTTCTCGGCCGCCCGGCGCAGCGCCATGATCTCCGCATGGGCGGTCGGATCGTGCTTGCCGATGGGCTGGTTGAAGCCGGTGGCGATGACCACGCCATCCTTGACCACCACCGCACCCACCGGCACCTCGCCCAGCGCCCAGGCGTTGTTGGCCTGGTCGAGCGCGGCGCGCATGTGGCGCAGGTCGGCCTCGGTGATGGCTTGCGGGAGGACAGCGCCGTCCATCAGTCCGCCGTGATTTCAGCCCAGCAGTTGGGCGTTTCGTGCAGCACCAGCTTCTGCAGGTGCAAGCCGGTGCCGTAGCGGTCCTTGTAGGCCGCCTTGAGGATGGCAAAGGCTTCGCGCGCCAGGTTTTCGACCGTCGGGATGCTGCCGATGATGACCGTCTTGTGGCCCGGCAGGCTGGCCAGGAAGTCGCGTACCGGCGCGTCCTTTTCATAGACCAGGAAGGCATGGTCCCAGACGTCGACCAGGTGCTCCTTGGCCAGGGCCTTGATGTCGGAAAAGTCCATGATCATGCCGTTGTCGGAATTGCCCTCGATGTCGATGACCGCGCCGGTCAGGGTGATTTCCAGCGTATAGCGGTGGCCGTGCAGGTTGCGGCACTGGCTCTTGTGGTCCGGAATGCGGTGGCCGGCGTCGAATTCGAGTTTGCGGGTAATGGTGAGCATGAATGTTTCTTCGAGGATGGCCGCCGCACAAGCCGTGCAGCAGGCCGGGTGAAGCCATTGTAATCACGCGGCGCAGCGCCGCATGAAGAAAAAAGCAAAAAATCAGTCAGGGGATATTGAGCAGCTTGTGGGTCTGGATGCTCAGTTTCCACTTGGGGTTGTTCTTGACCATCTCGATGGCCAGGCGGGTATTGGCGGCCGCCTGCAGGCCATCCATGGGTTGCAGCAGGAAGTGCTGGAAATCCAGCTTTTCATATTCGTCCAGCGGCTGGCCGGGCTGCGGCACCACCACTTTCAGTTCGCTGCCGCGTTTGACCTTCAGTTCGGCACCCATCTTGGGGCTCACGCAGATCCAGTCCACGCCCTGCGGCACCTCGATGGTGCCATTGGTCTCAATGGCGATCTCAAAGCCGACCGCATGCATGGCCTCGATCAGGGCCGTATCCAGTTGCAGCAGGGGCTCGCCGCCGGTGAAGACGACGTATTTGCTGGCGGCATGGCGGGCCGGCCAGAAGCTGTTGATCTTGTCGGCCAGCTCAGCCGCCGACTTGAACTTGCCGCCGTTCTCGCCATCGGTGCCGACGAAATCGGTATCGCAGAACTGGCAGATGGCGCGGGCGCGGTCTTCCTCGCGGCCGGTCCAGAGGTTGCAACCCGAAAAGCGGCAGAACACCGCCGGACGGCCGGCGTGCGCGCCCTCGCCTTGCAAGGTATAAAAAATTTCTTTGATGCTGTAAGTCACGATATGAAGGCGAAAGGCAGGCGCAAGGCCGCACCGGGATGAATTCACGCGGCGGGCTTCAGCAATTCAGCAAACTTCACTAAGTCACTGATATTGCAGCCCATTTTGTCCGCATCAGGGGCAGTATTATAGCCGCTCCTCGGGGCCGGTTCACCTCATCGATCCTCATCGAGCATGCGGCCGGGCGGCGGCAAGTCCAGCTTCAGGCCCAGGCGGTCGATCAGGCGGCGTGCGTCAAAGGGGGCCTTGACCTTCATATCGTTATCAAAATAACAGTAAATATCGCGACTGGCCCGCTTGCGCGGCGCGCTCCCGGAGACCCGTGGCCCGTCTCCCGGCTGACCGCCGCTGGCCCAGGCCCGGATACGCTCGGCCCAGGCGTCGATGGCTTCGTCGCTGTAGCCGCTCTGGTACATACGCTTGTCGCCATGCAGGCGCAGGTACATGAAATCGGCCGTCACGTCCTCCTGATAAGGCCATTTCTTGGGTGCATCGGCGACGACCAGCGCGACCTTGTATTTGCGCAGCAGCTTGATGAAGGATTCATCCACGAAGCTGTCATGGCGAATTTCCATGGCATGGCGCAGCTTGCGCTTGCGGTCGATGTCCAGCGCCACCCTGCCCTCCATGCGCGGCTCATGGCCACGCGCCAGCCGCTGCGCCGCCTCGGTATCGTGCGGCAGCAAGCTCAGGAAGTGTTCCAGCGGCTCCGGGTCATAGCGGAAGCTGGGCGGGAATTGCCACAGGAAGGGGCCAAGCTTTTCTTTCAGGTTCAGCACGCCTGAGGCGAAGACATTGGCCAGCGCACCATCAATATCCTGCAGCCGGCGCGTGTGCGTGATGAAGCGATTGCCCTTATGGCTGAAGAGGAAGCCGGGCGGCGTTGCTTCATACCAGCGCTGGTAGCTTTCCGGGCGCTGCAGGGCGTAGAAGGAACCGTTGAGTTCGATGCTCGGCAGTACCCGCGAGGCGTAGTGCAGTTCGTCGTCCTGACGCAGCCCCTCAGGATAGAAACTGCCGCGCCACGGCGCATAGCGCCAGCCGGAAATGCCGATCCAGATCTTGCCCATGATGCTCTCCTCGTTCAGATTCTCCTGTCCCGATGTGACCCAAGGCATCCAGCTTGGTGCCAGCCAGCGCGACTGTAGCGGGCCAGCTGCTGTTACACTGCTGGCCTCGCCGTTGACCGATGCCTGCCCACTTCTTCATCATGTCCGCCACCCCTGCCATCATCCAGTTCCGCCTGAATTCCCCTGCGCCTGAATACGACCACCCACGCGAAGACCGCCGCCTGGAGGGCAATCCGCTGCGCACCACGTGGAATCACTTCACCAATGCCAGCGGAGAGATGAACGCCGGCATCTGGGCCTGCGAAAAGGGCAGCTGGCGCATCGCCTTCTCCGCCAACAAAGATGAATATTTCTGCGTCCTCGAAGGCCGCTGCCGCGTCATCGACGAACAGGGCCATGCGGCCGAAGCGGGTCCGGGCGATGCGATGGTGATTCCGGCGGGATTCAAGGGCGTCTTTGAAGTGCTGGAGCCGGTGCGCAAGCATTACGTCATCGTCGAACGCGCCGCTGGCTGAACAACCACCTGCCCGCGCCATGTCCGCCTCGCCAGCCGCTCCCGACCAGATCATGGGCGCCGCCCTGCAGCACTACAATGCCGGACGTGCCGCAGAAGCCGAACAAGCCTGCCACGCCTTGCTGGCGCTGGTGCCGCAGCATCCGGCGGCCCATCAGCTGCTGGCCATGCTGGCGCTGGACCGGCAGGCGCTGGCGCAGGCGCGGCAACATATCCTGCTGAGCCTGGCACCGCGGCCGCAGCATGTGCCCTCGTTGCTCATGGCCGGTCGAATAGCGCTGGCCGAAGGCGATCCCGCCACGGCCGTCCAGTATTTCGACGCGGCGGCACGACATCAGCCTGAACTGAGCCAGGCGCATTTCCACCTCGGCACCAGTTTGTCGGCAGTGGGGCGGCATGCGGAGGCGGTAGCGGCTTTGCGCCAGGCCGTCGCGCTGGCGCCGCAAGCCATGGAAGCCGTCCTCAACCTGGGAAGCGCCCTGCGCGAACTGGGCGAGCTCCCCGCCGCCCGTGAGGCCTTTGAACAAGCGTGCCGGCTGCGTCCCGAGGTAGCCGAGACCTGGTTCAACCTCGGCCTGATCCTGCAGGATATGAAGGAAGGTGCCGCCGCCGTCGACGCCTTTGCCCGCGCGCTGCAACTGCGTCCCGGCTATGCCGATGCCGCGCTCAACCTGGGTGTGGCCCTGCAAGAGATACATCGCATGGACGATGCCCTGCAGGCCTTCCGCACGGCGCTGCGGCTGCAGCCGCAGTGGTTCGGCCGCATCGCCCACGCCCTGACGGCCGGCAGCAGCGGCCGGCTATGGCTGCACGTGCGTGACCTGGAAGCGGCCCTGCGTGGATGATTGCCCTATGCACTGTCTGCAACAGACAACGCGCCGTTGTCGATGAGCTTCAATCTTGCTACTATCGGGGTCAAGGAGATGGCATTCCTCCTTCAACCGCCACCAACGTCCTGTTGGGGCTGATGATGCCTACAGTGACCTGGCAATCCGGGGCTGTAGGCGTTCGCCTTTCCGCTTCGCGCGCTCCTTACCCGGTGTGCCAGGATGTTCATTCAGCACTCTGGTCACATGAAAAATCAAAAACTCCCCGAACAGCTGCACCTGCTGCCTTACATCATCAAATGGTGTCTGATCGCCTGCCTGATCGCCGCCCTTGCCGGATCGGCTTCGGCCTTCTTCCTCTTCGCGCTGGACTACGCCACGCACTGGCGTGAAACCCATCCGTGGATCATCTGGCTGCTGCCGCTGGGCGGTTTTGCGGTCGGCTGGCTGTACCTGAAGACCGGCAAGCCGGTGGAAGCCGGCAACAACCTGCTGATCGATGAAATCCACGATCCGAAAAAGGTGATCCCGCTGCGCATGGCGCCGCTGGTGTTGTTCGGCACCGTGATGTCGCACCTCTTCGGCGCCTCCGTGGGCCGTGAAGGCACGGCCGTGCAGATGGGCGGCGCGCTGGCCGATCAGCTGACCACGGTGCTGCGTCTGCGCACGGAAGACCGGCGCATTCTCCTGATGGCCGGCATCAGCGCCGGGTTTGCGTCGGTCTTCGGCACGCCGATGGCCGGTGCATTGTTCGGACTGGAAGTGCTGGCCATCGGCCGCATGCGCTATGACGCCATCCTGCCCTGCTTCGTGGCGGCCATCGCGGCCGATCAGGTCGGGCTGGCCTGGGGCGTGCATCACACCCACTACCACATGGGCGGCGTGGTACCGGTCGCGCTGTGGAGCGTGGCGGCGGTGATCGCGGCCGGTGTGGTCTTCGGGCTGGTCGGCATGGTGTTTGCCAACAGCACGCACCGGCTGTCGGCCTTCATGAAGCGTCACGTCAGCTATGCGCCGCTGCGGCCGTTCATCGGCGGCGCCATCGTTGCGGTGGCGGTGTGGGCGCTGGGTACGCAACGCTACATCGGCCTCGGCATCCCGGTGATCGTGGAAGCCTTCCAGCAGCCGCTGGCCCCTTGGGATTTCCTGGGCAAGATGGTCTTCACGGTGACCTCGCTGGGCACCGGTTTCAAGGGCGGCGAAGTCACGCCGCTCTTCTACATTGGTGCGACAGTGGGCAACGCGCTGGCACCCCTGCTGCATCTGCCGTTTTCGATGCTGGCCGGGATCGGCTTCGTGGCGGTCTTTGCGGGCGCGGCCAATACGCCGATCGCCTCCACCATCATGGCCGTCGAATTGTTCGGGCCGGAGATCGGTCCGTTTGCGGCGCTGGCTTGCGTCGTGGCCTATCTGTTCTCCGGACATACCGGCATCTATCACGCGCAACGCGTGGGACAGGGGAAATATCTGTCGCTGCCGGAAGGCTTGAAGATCGGCGAGATTGGCGCCTACAGGGCGCGGCGCCAGGCGGAGCGGGACCAGGAGAGTATCGGCGAGAAGTGATGTGAGGCCGGGCCGATACCCTGTCTCGGGCAGCGGGAGGCGGACAGCATAACTGTACAGTGAACTGTATCGGGACTGTAATGGGCATTAGTTCGATCTGTACTGCTGACCGAACCAGAGGTGTCCGCACAAGTGTCTGCGCCAATGCTGATTTCCGATGCGGCCCCGGTCAGAAGTCCAGCTGCTCCAAGGTGATACCCAGCGCGGATGCAATACGGACCAGCGTTGCTGGCCTTGGACTGAGGCTCTTCTCATGTTTTGCGTAAGTTGGCTGAGCGACTCCCATCCGCGCGGCAACTTCGGTCTGCGTCAAGCCAAGATATTCCCGCCACGCGCGCGCTGGCGTTGCACCCTCAACCGTGGCGCCCACTACCTCGTTGGGAATCAGCTTGCGCTCCTGGCCGCATAGCGCGAGGAATTGCGCGTAGGGCAGTACGGCAAAAGCCGGTTTGCCGTCAGCGCCCTTGATCATCTGAATGTCAGTAGGTACGTTCATCACGTTTTCTCACTTCATGGATTTCCACGATCCGGATTTCGACCGTCCAGTCAAACAACACGCGGTATTGACCCACTCTGAGGCGATAGCCGTATTCGTGATTCATCAGGCGTTTGACGTTTTGGCAGCCCGGCATCTCAACGAGCTCTTGGATCGCGCTGTAAATAGGCGCGCGGATGTGTGCGTCCAGCTTGCGCAATTGTTTGGCTGCTCTAGGGGTCCAGGTAATCACGTTCATGATTACCGAATATAGCCAAAATATCACTTTACGAATAATTAGGCTATTTTTCCTTGACGAAACTCGTCAAATGATGAATTCAGGTGCGCTGGCCAACTTCATCTGCATGCTGTGGGGTTAAAAACATTCACCGGCATCCCGCCACCGAACGCGCGATAATTCCCGAACTCAACCAGCCCCGACGGCCCCTCAAAGCCGCACCGCCCGCAGCCCAGCTGCCAAGGAGACCGCATGACAGCCACACCCGCTTTCGCCCGCACCGTCCGCCACCCCGGCCCGCCCGACCCGGAGCGCATCGTTACCCTGTCCGGTCCGGCGATGCATCTCGATTTCACCCTCGAAGCCGGCATGAACCTGCGTGACGCCATCAGCATTCCGCTGGCACGCGCGGGCCTGGATGGCGGTACCGTGCGCTTCGCCAACCTCCCTGTCTCTCCCCTTCACTTCCTCATGCCTGCACTGGCGGTGGATGACCAACACGCCGCTTTCTACAGCGCGCCACAGGCGATGGAAGAAGGAACGGTGATCGAATACGCCTGCGCGACCGTCGGACGCAAGGATGGTGAGCCTTTCGTGCACTGTCACGCCATCTGGCGCGGACGCAACGGCCAGCGCCAGGGCGGTCACCTGATGATGGAAAAAACCGTGGCCGGCGCCAGTACGCCCGCGCAAGCCTGGGGCCTGCACGACGCCACCATGGCGACTCGCTACGATCCCGAGACCAATTTCACCCTGTTCTACCCTACCCGGCTGAGCGACCAGCCGCTCTCAGCGAATGGAAAACGTCTGGTACTGGCACGCATCCGGCCCGACCAGGATCTGACCATCGCCGTCGAACAGGCATGTGCGGAGCACGGCATGCGCGATGCCGTCGTGCGCGGCAGCGTGGGCAGCATCATCGGGGCGGAATTTGAAGACGGACGCGTGCTGGAAGACCGTGCCACTGAAATCCTGGTCCGCTCGGGCGAAGTGCGCGATGGAATCGGGCGCCTGGACATCGGCCTCATCAATCCCCAAGGTCAGGTCTGTGAAGGAGTGCTCAAGCGCGGCAGTAATCCCGTGCTGATCTGTTTCGAACTGGTGCTGGAAGAGAAGTGATTCGAGCCAGCTTGTGCTGCGCCAGCCACTCCCGCAGATCTGCCACGTCCGCCCGCCGGACGCATCGCTGCGAACTGCTCCGCCGTGAGAAGCTGCGTGTCCGGATCGGCCAGAGCAGCCTTTGTGAGGGCGGCGTTTTCGCGGCGGCCGGGCAGAATCGTTCCTTGCTTGAGTTTCGGCATATCGCTCGGTTTGAAACGGACTGGATCATGAACGGACGATCATTGTAGCCACGTCAAATCACCCAGGACAGTAGTAACGCCGGAAATGAAAACGGCTCGCAAAGAAGCGAGCCGATCAAGAATCATGCTGCAGGATAATGAGTTCTCTTTAGCTATCTTATCGACTCAAACACCCACCAGCTTCTTGAACGTCGGCAACACCGCCTCCCCCTTGAAGGGCTTGACGATCCAACCCTTGATCCCGGCCGCCTTGCCACGTTCTTTCATGATGGGCGAGTTCTCGGTGGTCAGCATGATGATGTTCACAGTGGCATTGCCCAATTCGCTGCGGATCTTCTCGGCCATGGTGAGGCCATCCATGTTGGGCATGTTCACGTCGGAGACCACCAGCTTGATGGCCGGATCGCTCTTGAGCTTGGCCAGGCCATCGCGGCCATCCACGGCCAGTGCCACGTCCAGGCCATTCTTCTTGAGGAAGTCACCGACTTCGGCGCGCACGGTGCTCGAATCGTCCACTACCAGGATTTGTGCCATCTTGAATTCTCTCTTTGCTTGATTTGCGTAATTGCTTGAGGGGAAGGTAAATCAATGCCGGTGTGCTGCCCCGGCCTCAGAACAGTTCCAGCTCGCCAGATTCGAACAGCTCTTCCACCGAGGTCTGGTTCTCGGTGAAATCCTCCGGCGACCACGACAGGTTGAAGATGAAGCGCTGCAGCAGCACCAGCGGTGCGCCGTCGTCACGACGCAGCAGGTACTTGAAGCACAGCTGCGCATCCTCCGAACCGAAGGAAATGTAGCGATGCTGGTGATTGATGATGATCGGCACCTGGCTCAGTTGATGAATGGGCTGGCTCTGGTTGATGAAGCGGTTCTTGAACCAGCCCCAGATCAGGTTGGTCAGTTCGCCCAGCGCATTGTTGAGATTGCGGAAATCGCCCGATTCGTCCGGTGCCAGCGCCTGCAGCGTCTTCTGTTCCGCCTGCAGCATCATGTAGCCACGGCACCAGCTGCTCTCCAGCGGGATGAGCGTGAACACTTCCCCGAAGATGATGCGGTCGCGCACCAGGTAAGGCTGCTCGATCTCGACCTGCATGCCGGGGAACTGGCTCTCCAGCACCATGCGGCTGATCTCGGCAATGCCGCGCACCAGGGCATTGGGGTATTGCTGGCTGAAAATCGACGAGGCCACCGCCGGTGCCAGCGCATCGATGTGCTCGATGCGATAGACGGCGCTGAAGAGTTCGCTATCGCGTTCGGACAATTCGACATCAGCAGCTTCCCGGCGACGGCGCAGGAAGATCGGCAACTCCGGCCGCACCTCGCGGATGCGGCGCGCCAGGCCAGGCCCGCCCTCGCCCAGTCCGGCCAGGCTTTCCGAGAGCATGATGCCGCCCAGGTCGACGTTGCTGCGCAAGACCGCCATCACATGTTCTTCATGCGCCTTCAGGCCGACCAGGTTGTGGCGCTCGCAAAAGGATTTGATGGTGTCGTAGCAGTCGGCGTCGCGGTCCAGGACCAACACCTTGCTGGTGATGGCGTTGTCGAGGCTGGCAGTGGCTTCCATGGTGATGAGATTCCCCCGAATCGTTGAATGGTCAGAACAGTTCCAGCTCGCCCGTGGTATCGGCCTCTTCGCCCGGTGCCACGGCAAAGTCCAGCCGGTCGTAAGTGGAAAGGGCCAGTGAGACATGCAGGCGCGGCGTGTCTGCCATGTCGATGGCGAAATGCCGCACGTGCGCGCAGTTGAGTTTTTGCAGGTAGGCCACGCACTGCGTATCGATCACGTTGGGCGTGGACATGCCCAGGTGCGGGAAGAAGCGTCCCAGCTCGCGATTGAAGATGCCGCAGCAGAGATTGCCGCATTCGGCAATTGCATCCATCAAGGCCTGTTCGCCCATCTCCCCGGCAGACACCCGCGTCAGGCGCGCAAAGTGGCCGCGAGTGGCGGCGTCCGGCGTGAAGTGGAACATCACCATCAGGCGGAACAGATAAGACGAGATGGTCAGCACCACCATCTTCTTCTCGGTAAGGGCGGCGATGTCTTCCACCACCGAGATCTCCGCACTGGCGTCCGACGGCACCAGGCTGCTGCGCAGCGCCTGCTGCAGGAGCGTATCGAAGCCGTCGCGCGCGCTGGCGCTGATGCGCTCGTCGGCCACGATCTCGGCTACCGCCTGCAGCTCGTCCATGTCGTTGGCGCTCATGCCGCTTCAGCCAGCGCTTGCCGGGTCTTCTTGTTGATCAGGTCGAGGCCGATGACGGCTCCCATGATCATCTTGCCGCCGGCCTGCAGGTCCTGGAAGGTGGTGGTGGTGATCAGGTCGTTCTGGTACAGGTTGGCGCGATAGCTCTTGGAGAGCTTCTCGGCCCGCTGCGCCAGATCGCGTACTTCCTGCGCCACCACGGCAAAGCCACGGCCATGTACACCGGCACGCGCAGCTTCGATGGACGCATTCAGGGCCACGATGATGACCTGGTTCACGATCAGCGCGAACTCGTCGTTCTTGCGATGCATCTCGCGGTTGTGCGCGATCAGCTCGTTCATGTCGTCATGCCAGCGCTCGAAGGTGCGTACCAGACCCAGCAGCTTGCTGATGGTGTCCTGCGACTCGTCGCAACTCTGGCGCACGCGCGACACGTGATCGGACTGCTCGCTGGACAGGCGCGCCAGCATGGCCTCGCTCTCGCGGCGCATCTCGGCCATATGCTGCTGCGCGGCCAGCCGATCCTGTTCCAGCTGTTGCTGGTGCGCGCTCCATTGCTGCTGTTGCTCGGCGAGTGCGGCCTGGGCCTGGTCACGCACGCGTTCCAGCTGACCGGCATCGATCAGCTGGCGCGCGCGGCGCTTCTGGCGCAGCCACAGCGCGGCCATCGGCAGGCCGGCCAGGGCAGCGCCCAGCGCCACCAGAAGAAGTGATTGAAACATGGCGTGCTATTCCTGCTGTCTTGATGAGATTGCGTGATCGCGCCAGGTGAATCAGGCGACCTGTGCATCGCCGCCCGGCGGCAGCACCGCCGGTGCTGCGATTTCCTGTCCCGCCACCGGATACGGCACGTCGATGCCATCGACTTCCACCGCCACGTTTTCCGGCAGCATCACGATGATCTGGAAGGCACGGAAGGCAGCCCCCTCTTCGCTATCCATGAAGCGGATCTCGATCTTGCCGTGTTCACGGGTGACGAAGTCCAGCACCGCATCCATGCCCACGCCGCGTCCCGACACCTCGGTCACTTCGCTGCGTGTGGAGAAGCCCGGCTGCAGGATCAGGCGCGCGATCTCGGCATCGGTGAGTACCTGGTCCACACTGATGAGCTGCTTCTCGATAGCGATCTGGCGCACCTTGTGCAGCGCCAGGCCACGGCCATCGTCGGACAGGGCCATCTGGAACATGTCTTCCATCACGCCCATTTCCAGCTTGATGGTGCCGGCTTCGGGCTTGCCCTTGGCCAGGCGCTCTTCGCCCGATTCCAGGCCGTGATCCACCGCATTGCGGATCAGGTGCATGAATACGTTCTGCAGCAGCGGCGAAGCAAAACTGTGGACCACATAGCCGTTGTCGTCGATCTGCACTATCGGGGCCGACTTGCCGAGGTCGCTGGCCAGCGCTGGCAGCGAATCGATGACCGGGGCCAGTACTTCCTCGATGGTCTCGGTACCCAGCAGGCGCAGGGTACGGCGCACGTCGTTGCGCACGGCCACCAGCTCGTGCAGGTTGGCGGTATTGACGTTCTCCAGACGCAGCAGGCTTTCCTGGATGTGCTTGCGGTCGATGGTCAGGACATGGCGTTCGTAGCCCGGCAGCACCTGCTCGCCACCACTACCGGCGCTGGCACCGCGGCCCAGCGTGACGTCGTTGATGCGGGCGTAGCGGTCGATGATCTCGCGCACCTGGGCCAGTTGCAGCAGCAGCTCTTCCTGGTTCCAGACGGCGCCGCTGGCCGGATGGCGCAGGTCGTCATAATGCTGCTCGGTGTGGTGGACCACGTTGGCCAGGTGCAGCAGGCCGTAGGTGCGGCCGTTGCCCTTGATGGTGTGCATGTTGCGGAACAGCTTGGCGATGGCGAAGGCGGTCGCCTGCGGGTTCTGGTGCACGATCTGCTCGTTCTCGTCCAGGAAGCGGCGGGCACTGACGATGAATTCGGCAAACTTGGCCGGGGCCACGGCGAGGATTTCACCAATCATTTCCAGTTCGCGCTTCTGCTCGTTGGCTTCGGCAGCCAGGTGGCGCAGCTCGGTCACATCGCGCACGCACAGCATCAGGCGGATGACCATGTCCTGCTCATCAGTGATGGGCGACCACGAGAGATCGAGGATCTTCACGCTGCCATCGGCCATGGTCTTTTCGATTTCACCGACCATCAAGTGTTCGTTGAAGCTGAAGTTCATCACGTCTTCGCCGATGCAGGCGCCGCCGATGGCTTCGATCTGCGACAGCGTGTCGGCGCCGAGATTGGTGTTGGAGAAGACCAGTTCCATCACGTCGCGGCCGGCGATGTCGGTGGTGTCGAACACCGTTTCCAGGAAGGCCGAATACTCCGGATGCACCTTGTTGCCATCGACGATGGTGAGAATGCCCTGCGGAATGTTCTGCAGCATGGCCTGCATGTCGGCGGTCTTCTGGCGCACCTGGGCCGAGGCTTCCTCGATCTTCTCGACCATGCCGTTGAAGGCGACGATGGAATGGCCCACTTCGTCCATGCGCTGCACCGGCAGGCGGCGGGTGAAGTCCTGGCTGGTGGCGATTTCACCCATCATGGCAGCCATGCGGCTGATCGGACCGGTGATCTGGCGGTACAGCAGGAAGCCCAGGCCACCCAGCAGCAATACCGCGACCACGGTGACGATGCTGATGGTGGTGGTGGTCTGCGCCAGCTTGCCGTTCAGCGAGGCAATGGCGTTGTCCTTGAATCGGTTCTTCTCGATGCGCAGGGTGTTGACGATGCCTTCCAGCTCGGTCTGGTACTGCATCACGCCGCCGAAGAATTGCGCTTGCGCGATCTCGTTCTTGCCGGCCAGCTTGAACTTGGCGGTGGTATCGATGGCACCGAAGTAATTGTCCAGGCTTTCCTTGGCCTGCTCGATCAGCCCGCGCTGCGCTACGCCCTCAGCCTGCTGCGCCTGCAGGGCCAGTGCCTTTTCCAGCACGGCCTTCTTCTCGGCCAGCTTGTCGTTTTCCTGCGCGACCAGTTGATTGTCGGTCTCGTTGACCATCACCATGGCGGCCAGCTGCACATCCTTCAACTGCCCCATCAGATCGGCCGAGGCCAGCACGCTGGGCATCACGCCCTCGGTCACCGAACGCACCTCCACGGCGCTGCTGCGGGATTGCATCATCGCGTAGCCGCCGATACCGGCGATCGCAACGAAGGTAAGTATCACCAATAGCGTGATACGCATGCGGATGGTCATGGAATTCCCCTTGAGGTGGCGGTGAACCGGCGCAGTTTTGGTCATTTGCTTCAGTTACTTCCCTGGAAACTGAACGAATGAACAGCCGGTCTGGATGCGGGGCGCATTGTTGCACTGAAGTATTACTGCTGCGTGACAACAGAAAATTACATTTTGAGTTTTATCGGAGACTCGCATTCGCCCTGCCAGGGGCGTTCTGCGACAGCATCTTCCTACATCAGCTTGGGGAGCTGTCCGATGGGCTGCCGCCGAGGAAAGGCCTAATGTGAAGCTTTTGGCGGCATGGCCCCATGCGCCCTGCTGCCATCACGCTTACCCATTTGCTTTACCAGTTGAACAGGAGCCCGCATGCCCAGCCTCAATCCCTCCCAATTGCAACGTTTCAAGGACAAGGTCGTCATCGTTACCGGGGCCGCCTCCGGTATCGGCGAAGCGACTGCGCGCCGCTTTTCGGACGAAGGCGCGAAGGTATTGCTGGCCGATCGCAATGCTGCCGCACTGACCAAGGTCTTCAATTCCCTGCCGGCCGAGCGCAGCGCCGCGCGCGAAACCGATGTGTCGCACCATGAAGACGTGCGCCAGATGGTGGAATTCGCCATCGAACGCTTTGGCCGCATCGACGTCCTGGTCAGCGACGCCGGCATCTTCGCCGAAGGCGACATCACCCAGGTCAGCCCGGAAGACTGGCACCACGTCCAGGCCACCAATGTCAACGGCGTGTTCTACGGGGCGCGCGAAGCCATGCCCCATCTGGAGAAGACGCGCGGCTGCATCGTCAACGTGGCCTCGGTCTCGGGACTGGGCGCCGACTGGAATCTGGCGGCCTACAACACCTCCAAGGGTGCCGTCGTCAACCTCACCCGCGCCATGGCCCTGGATTTCGGCCGCAAGGGCGTGCGTGTGAATGCAGTCTGCCCCAGCCTCACCTTCACCGGCATGACCGCCGATGTGGCTGAGGATCAGGAACAGCTGGCCAAGTTTGCCGAACGCATTCCGCTCGGCCGCGGTGCGGACCCGGTGGAGATTGCTTCCGTGATCGCCTTCCTGGCCAGCCCTGATGCCGGCTTCGTGACCGGTGTGAACCTGCCGGTCGACGGTGGCGTCACCGCCTCCAACGGCCAGCCGCCGCAATGAACCACAAGTGATTGAAAGTGAAGAGGAGCCCATCGTGAGCGACAAGATTCCCCTGCCCGAAGAAACCACGGAAGCCACCGAGACCGGCATGGACCAGCGCAAGCCCAAGCCTCTGCCGCACCAGGCGGTGCAAGAGCGCAGCAACGGCGCGACGGATCCGTCCCGGCAATCGACCGACACGGATGAACATCCGATGTCTGTTGGCAAGCCCTGATCCCATTCACACCACAACGATCACAACACTCACGTGTCGCCGGAGGCCATGATGTCGTCCACCCCTGTCCAGGAATCCCCCGCAGCGGGGCTGCTGCAGCCCGGCCGCAATTGCTGGCGGGTGGAACATGCGCAGCGTTTCAAGCTGCTCATCGACGCCGCCGATTATTTCCGCGCCTTGCGCATGGCCCTGCTCAACGCCCGGCGCAGCGTCTTCATTCTCGGCTGGGATATCGACAGCCGTACCGTCCTGGTGCCCGATATCACTGACACCGACGATGGCTTGCCGCCGCAGCTGGGTGACCTGCTGCATGCGCTGGTCGAGCGCCAGCCCGAACTGCACATCCGCGTGCTGAACTGGGACTACGCCATGCTCTACGCGCTGGAACGTGAATGGATGATTGCCCGCAAGCCGGGCCGTGCGCGTAACAAGCGGCTGCATTTCCGTACCGATGCGCGCCATCCGGTCGGCGCTTCGCATCATCAGAAGATCGTGGTGATCGATGACAAGCTGGCGTTCGTGGGCGGCCTTGACCTGACCCGCTGCCGCTGGGATACGCCGGACCATCTCCCAGAGAACCCGCTGCGGCGCGATCCCGACGACAAGCCTTACGCCCCTTTCCATGACGTGCAGGCCATGGTCGACGGCGATGTCGCCCGTGCCTTGGGTGAATTGGCGCGTCGGCGCTGGAGCCTGGCCGGCTATGCCGAACGCCGTACCGCGTTGATGCAAGCCACCAGCTTGCCTGCCGATGATCCATGGCCACAGGGATTCGAGCCCGATCTGTGCGATCTGCGGGTCGGCATCTCGCGCACCGAACCGGCCTACGAAGATCGTCCGGGGGTGTTTGAAGTGCGCGAACTCTATCTTGATGCCATCGCCGGTGCGCAGCATCACCTGTTCTTCGAAAACCAGTACTTCACCTCGAACGTGCTGTCCGAAGCGATTGGCGCGCGCCTGCGCGAACCGCAAGGCCCCGAAGTGGCCGTCATATCTCCGCAGACCCAGAGCGGCTGGCTGGAGCAGGCCACCATGGGCGCGCTGCGCGCCCGCATCCATCACCGTCTCAAAAGCGCCCTGGAAAACCAGGGCGAGCAGGCCGCTACGCGCTACCAGATGTATTGCCCGCACCTGCCCGGCCTGGAGGATGGCTGCTGCCTGAACGTCCACAGCAAGGTCTTCAGCATGGATGACCGGCTGTTCTCGGTCGGCTCGGCCAACATGAGCAATCGCTCCATGGCCTTCGACACCGAATGCAACCTGACCATCGAATTGCAGGGCGATGCCGCCAAGCAGGACCAAATCCGCGCGGCCATCGCGCTCATGCGCAACCGCCTGCTGGCCGAGCACCTGGGCGTCGCACCTGCCGATGTGCAAGCCGCCCTTCAGCAGGATCAGAGCCTGCATGGCGCCATCGCCCGCTTGCGCAAGGCAGAACGGCGCGAACTGCGCCCCATGGATCCGCGCCTCATCCCGGAGCTGGATGCCTTGACCCAGGACAATGCCGTCTTCGATCCGGAACGCCCCATCAGTCCCGATGAAATCGTCGATGCCTATGTGCCGCACAGCGCCAGAAAGCCGGTGCCGCGCCGCATGATCGGCCTGGGCGTGCTGGCCGTGGCACTGGTGGTCTTTGCATTGGCCTGGCGCTTCACGCCGCTGCGCGAATGGATCAACCTGAGCTCGCTGATTGCGCTGGCGCGCAGCGTCGACCAGATGCCCTTCACGCCGGCCATCGTGATTGCGGCCTTCGTGGTGGCGGGCATGCTGATGGTACCCATCACGGTGCTGATCGCGGTTGCGGGGGTGGTGTTCGGCCCGGTGAATGGCGGCCTGTATGCCACGGCGGGCGTGGGCTTGAGCGCCCTGCTCGGCTTCGGCCTGGGCCATTGGCTGGGGCATGACGCGCTGCGCGACATGCTGGGTCCGCGCATCAACAACCTGAGCCGACGCTTTGCCCAGCGCGGCATCGCTGCCATGGCCGTGGTGCGGCTGCTGCCGATTGCGCCCTTCACGGTCGTCAACGTGGTGGCGGGCGCGTCGCACCTTGGCTTGCGCGATTACCTGCTGGGCACCCTGATCGGCATGGCCCCCGGTATCGCGCTGACGGTGGTGTTCTCGCACAACCTGGCCGAAGCCATCCGCCATCCCAGTTTGCAGACCGTGCTGATTCTGGTCGGCGTGACCGCCGCGCTGATGTTGATGGCGTTTGGCTTGCAGAAGCTGCTCAAGCCGCGCGTCGGGAAGAAATCGAAATCGTCCGCACCGTCCACCCGCAAGAGCCCTGCGCCGCACACTCAGGGCGATGATGGCATGGCGCGCGTCAGCGCCGAGCATGGCGTGGAGGCGAGGCAGGCCTGATGCGCTCCGGTAGCCTGTCCCATCGTGCCGCCGAGTACCAGCCGGCATCGACGGCCGAGGCGGGTTCCGATAAGGAACTCGTCCTCACCGGCGATGTGCCCTTGCGCGACCTCGACCCATGGCCGCTCACCGTGGCGACTTACAACATCCATGGGGCGATCGGCACCGATGGCGTATTCTCCCCGCAGCGCATTGCCCAGGTGCTCAAGGAAATCAATGCGGATGTAGTGGCCCTGCAGGAAGTGCCCCTGGGCGGCTCCTCGCAGCCGGATGTGCTGTCCTTGCTAAGGAAAGAGACTGGATTTTTCGCGGTCGAGGGACCGACCATGGAGAGTGCCGAACGCCGTTATGGCAATGCCGTCCTGAGCCGCTACCCCATTCTGGCCAAACAGAGCATCGACTTGTCCTTCGGCAGCCGCGAACCGCGCGGCGCACTGGATGCGGATATCGATTGCCACGGCCACATGCTGCGCGTGATCGCCACCCATCTGGGACTCAAGCCCGCTGAGCGGCGTGCCCAGATCAAACGGCTGCTGCAGGCCTTCGATACCGATCAAGCGCCGGTGATCCTCATGGGCGACGTCAATGAATGGTTCATGTGGGGGCGTGCCCTGCGCTGGCTGGTTTCCCACTTCGAGGCCGCACCCGCGCCGCGCACGTTCCCATCTCGCTGGCCGCTGTTTGCGCTGGACCGCATCTGGATCAGCCCGCGTCAACGCCTGCTGCAGGTGCAGGTCCACCGCACCGCCCTGTCACGCGTGGCCTCTGACCATTTGCCGCTGGTGGCCCATATCGATGGCTGACCAGCTGATGACGCGGAGGATCAGCCTGCGCTGCGCTTGCCGCTCCACAGCTTGACTGCCAACGCGATCCAGATCAGCAGGAACAGCATGTTGCCCGGCAGCCAGATCATCTGCGTCCATACATAATCGCGTACCCACATCGAGACTGCCTCACGGCAATCGCAGACGTGATCGGCGTAAAACAATTCTCCGCCGCTGCGCGCGGCGACGAACTGCAGCCAGAGAAATCCGAGTAAAAACGGAATGCCGACGAAGCCGGTGAGACACCAGCGCCGCATCTTGCGATAGCGGCGGCAGAATTCCTGGCCATCGCCGGAAGCATCACCGCCCCGGCATGACTGCATAGCGTTGCTGTGCATATTTCCCCCTTGCACTGGCATATGTTGCATGTGTGGTCTGCCCCTGGGTTGCCCACGCGCCGTCGTGACGACGCCCAAATGCGCGGCGGCAACCATGCGCCAGTCTCCCGTGAAGGATGCTGGCAATGTCTGTTCGGATCAACGTCGTCTGGAATTGCGCCGGCCTGCACCGGTGCATGGGAAGAAGCAGGTCACCCGCTGAACAGGTGGCTCGCATTTCCCGAGGGCTGTCCTCCGCGCCCTCTGCGGAGGAAGAGATGGATTCTTGTCGTCGAAAGCCGCCGTCTGCTGGCGCTTTCAGCGTATCCCGGTGGCCCGGAATCGCTGATTTTTGACGCAAAAGTTCACTTGCCCAGAACCAATACGATACGTTTCGTCTCGGATTCTAGGTGCAATCGGGGTACTGCTCAATAAAATTTACGTTTGTTGGCTCGAAATTTTACTTGGCGTCAAAAGGGGTTGGGACAGCGCAATGCTGCCCAGGACCAGTTTCAGTTGGGACTGGATCTGGCGTTCGTCGATGTCGGCGCTGCCGGTCAGCAGACGCTGCAGTACGGGGGCGTACAGCAGGTCGAAGACCAGGTTGAGGTCGGCATCTTCCCGGAATTCGCCGCGCTGGGCGCCACGGCGCAGCACGTTGACCAGCGCCAGGCGGCGCGGCTCCAGGTAGTTGTCGTTGAAAATGCGGCGGCTCTCGGGCTCGAACTGGGCCAGCGCGATCATCTCGCGCACCACCCGGCCGGACTTGCCGCGCAACAGTTGGGACAGTTGCAGCATGTGCTGTTCGATGTCGTCGCGGGCCGAACCGCTGTCGCCCAGCGGCGGCAAGGGTTCCACCGCGCGCAGCAGGGCTTCCATGGCCAGTGCGCTCTTGTTGGGCCACCAGCGGTAGATGGTGGCCTTGCCTACGCCGGCGCGCGCCGCCACGCCCTCCAGGGAGAGCTTGTCGAAACCGATCTCCTCGAGCATCACATAAGTGGCATCGAGGATGGCGTCATGACTGACGGCATTCCTGCGGCGACCGGTGGCCGGATCGGAGATGAAGGTGAGAGAAATGATGTGCTCCAGATGACAAAGGCATGTTTTCCGTCATTGATAACGGCATGCTTTTGGACAACTTGAGCGATTGACAGCAAAAAAACGAAGATTTTTGTGACAAAAATCCCGGAAATCTCATTACTGCATCGTCACCGCGTCCAAGGGACGGCCGAAACGCTCCAGACGCAGCTTGTAGAACTGGGCGGCATCCAGGGAGAAGGCGATGCGGCGGGTGCGCCCCATCAGTTCGCTGCGGGCGAAGAAGCCGAAGTAGCGCGAATCCATGCTGTTGTCCCGATTGTCGCCCAGCATCATGTAATGATCGGCCGGCACCACCACCGGGCCGAAGCTGCTGTGCAGGCTGGGATGGGCCTCCGACAGGCGCACCAGGTGATTCATCCCGTCCAGCTTTTCATCGCGGTAGCGCGCCTGGTCGACGCCATCTCCGCTTTCGGGACGCGCGTGCGCCGGACCGTAGCTGGCGGGCTGGCCATTGATGAAGAGCACGTTGTCACGCAGCTCCACCACATCGCCCGGCAGCCCGATGATGCGCTTGAGCAGCAGTTCGCCGGCCTGCCGCGAATCGATGGTGACGATATCGCCACGCTGCGGTTCGCCCAGGCGCAGCAGGCTGATGTGGGTGAGCGGCAGGCGCAGGTCATAGGCCAGCTTGTCGACCAGTATGCGGTCGCCCACCATCACGGTCGGCAGCATGGAGCCGCTGGGCACCACGTTGTAGTCGGCGATGGCGCTGCGAAACACCACCATCAGCGCGATGAAGGCCAGCAGGCCCTTGTTGGCCGCTGCCAGTTGTTTGAGGGGGAAGCTCATGTTGCCGTCTCGTTGTTTGTTTTCACGAAGACCACCATGCTAAATGAAATCAGCTCCATGCGGGCTGGACGCTGCGCAAGGGCGAGGCCGGCCGGTCCCATGCCATCGCGGCCACCCCCACGCTGAGCGGGCCTCGCAGGCGCCGGGCCGGGCCCCAGACGGTCATTTCCAGATGCGGATGCACATCGGCCATCGTTTCGGGGGCCAGCGGCGATTGGCCTGAGGCGGCCGGATAGTCGGCCAGCAGGCGGGCAGTCCGGGCCAGCGACAAGCGGTATTGGCTGCCGCCACCGGTCTGGCGCCGGGTGAGCCCGCGCACGGCGGCCGCCGCCATGAGATAACCGGTCGCATGGTCCAGCGCCTGCACCGGCAGCGGTACCGGCTTGTCGCTGCCGGCGGCACGCATGCCGGCCTCGGCAATGCCGCTGCTCATCTGCACCAGGCTGTCGAAGCCCCGCCGCGACGACCACGGACCGCTCCAGCCGTAGGCATTGAGGGCCACATCGACCAGCCCGGGGTTCAGTTCGCGCCGCCGAGCCGCACCCAGCCCCAGGCGCTCCAGGGCATCGGCACGATACCCGTGCACCATCACGTCGGCCTGCCGCACCAGCGCTTCCAGCACGGCGCGCCCGGCTGGCTGGCGCAGGTCCAGTCCGGCGCAACGCTTGCCGAGCGTCATGTCGGGAACCACGCCGGGCTCCTCCCACGAGGCCGGGTCGATGCGCAGCACATCGGCGCCGAAAGCGGCGAGCAAACGCGTGGCAGTCGGGCCGGCCAGCACGCGCGTCAGATCCAGTACCCGCACCCCGGCCAGTGGCCGCAACGGGTCCACCGGACGCGGCGCGGCCGCAGCCGCATCGAAGTAACGCCAGGCCACCAGCGGCTCGGCCGCCACGGCCGCGCCTTGCGGATGGCTTGCCCATTGCGCCTGGCTGCGCATTTCGGCGGCGCAGCCGCCGTGGGCTACCACGGCGCTTTCCAGTTCGCTGGCGCGCCAGCCCGAGACGGCACGACCCACGTCCTCGCGCGTGGCCTGCCCTGCATCCAGCCCCAGCGCTGCCAGGGCTGCGGCACGGTGATGGCTGGCGTTGGTGTGCAGGCGGATCCAGCCATCGGCGGCGCGGTAATCGCCCGCTACCGCATCCCACAAAGGCGGCGGCGCCCAGCCCTCGGGCCGCAGGCTGCTGCTGAACCACATCGCTGCAAGGCGGCGATCGCAGCTCACCTCGGGGTAAGCCCCGCCAGCACCGCTGACCAGCCCGGCCAGCGCGAGTCCGGCTGCCGCTATCGATGCCTGGGCCAGGTCCGTGGCGGCAAACACCGACGGCAACCCGCCCTCGCCCTTCAGGCGCACGGCGGCAAGAGCATCAGGATCGCCGTCGAGGGCGCTCCACATCGTGGCAAGCATGGCTTGCGAGGGGGAAAGGGATGTCATGGCAATCCTCGGAATGAAAGGGTGATGACTGCAGGATACTAGCCTTGAATTAATCGTCAATATTGATTAATTTAATCAACTTGTCTGTCTTTCAGGGCCCCCATGAGCCGCTATCTTTCCTCTTCCGAGGCCGCCATCTTGCTCGGCGTATCCCGCCAGACGCTCTACGCCTACGTCAGCCGCGGCCTGCTGCACGCCCATCCCGGCGGGCAGGCGCGCGACCGCCGCTACCTGGCCGCCGAGGTCGAGCGGCTGGCCGCCAGCCGTTCCCGAGGACGCAAGCCGCGCGAGGTGGCGCGGGCAGCACTGGACTGGGGCTTGCCGGTGCTGGAATCGGCGCTCACGCTGATCGAAGACGGCCGGCTCCATTACCGGGGCCATGATGCCGTGACCCTGAGCGCCGAGGCCAGCGTCGAAGAGGTTGCCGCCCTGCTCTGGGATTGCGCGGTGGAGGATGCCTTCGGCCCGGTGCCGCCGGCCCGGCCGACGCGGCTGGAGAGCGTCCAGTCCGAGTGGAGCGCAGGCCGCGCCGAGCAGACCTTGCTGCCGCTGTTTGCCCTGGCCTGCGCCGAAGACATCGGCGCCCAATGGCACCTGCCGCTGCCGCGCCAGCTGGCCAGCTGCGGTTTGCTGGTACGCCGCCTGGCTGCCTGCCTGCTCGGAACGGCGCCTTCCACCGCGCCCCTGCACCAGCAATGTGCCAGCGCCTGGGGACTGGATGCGGCCGGTGCGCAGCTGGTACGCCGTGCCCTGGTGCTGTGCGCCGACCACGAACTCAATGCCTCGGGTTTTACTGCCCGATGCATCGCCTCGACCGGCGCCAACCTGCAGGCGGCCGTCATCGGCGGGCTGGCCGCGCTGTCCGGGCCGCTGCATGGCGGCACCACGGCGCGTGTCGAAGCCCTGCTCGAGGCGCTGGATGAACAGGACGATCCCGCCGCCAGCCTGCGCCAACGGCTGGCGCGCGGCGAAGATCTGCCCGGCTTTGGCCACCATCTCTATCCGCAGGGTGACGTGCGCGCTTCCGCCCTGCTGGCGCCGCTGCTGCCGGTTCATCCGCGCTGGCAGCAAACCATCGAGGTGGTGCGCGAACTGACCGGCCATCCGCCCTCGGTGGACTTTGCCCTGGCTGCCGTGCGGCGCCATCTGCACCTGCCGCCCGGCAGTGCCTTCGGCCTGTTTGCGCTGGGACGTTCGCTGGGCTGGATCGCCCATGCGCTGGAACAGGGCCGCGGCGGCAGCCTGATCCGGCCGCGGGCTGCCTATGTCGGTGTACGTCCTGGCTGACAAAATTGTCATGTTGATGTCAGCCTCGCGTTGAGCGGCCGGGCTTACATTAGCGCCGTAAGCAGGGGTCGGCCTCGGGTGCTGAGGGGTGCCGCGTGGCCGGCCAGTCCTTCATCCGCAAGCCATCATCGTGAGCCCTATGGTCGTCCCGTTTCGCCGCGTCGCAGCCAGCGCCCGTCTTCGTCATTTCACTCATCCCCCACAACACTCCCCCTTCCGCGCCAAGAAGGGAATGACGGTACTGGTGCTGGCCGCGCTGCTGGGCGGCTGCGCGGTCGGGCCCGATTACGTGCGCCCGGCCATGGATCTGCCCCAGGCCTACAAGGAACAAGGTCCCTGGAAAGTGGCCGCGCCGCGCCAGGCCGATGACCATCAACGCTGGTGGGAAGCCTATGGCGATCCCATCCTCAACGACCTGGTCAATCAGGCCAACGCTGCCAACCAGACCATCCAGCAAGCCGCTGCCCAGTATCGCCAGGCCCAGGCCACGGCCGCCGTGGCGCGCGCCAGCCTGTGGCCGACCGTCGGCGCGCAGGCCGGTGCGGCCCGGGCGCAGACCAATACCAACGGCGTGCAACGCCTGGGCGACAGCTACACCGTGGGCCTGAATGCCTCGTGGGAAGCGGACGTCTGGGGCCGCATCCGGCGCGGTGCCGAGGCCGGCGATGCCAGCGCCCAGGCCAGCGCCGCCAGCCTGGCCGCGGCCCGCCTGGCGATCCAGGCCACGCTGGCGCAGAACTACCTGCAACTGCGCGTGACGGACCTGCAAAAGGATTTGTACCGCCGCACGGTTGAGGCCTATACCCGTTCGCTGCAACTGACCATGCATCAATACGAAGCCGGTACCGCCCTGCGCTCCGACGTGGCCCAGGCGGAGACGCAGCTGCGCTCGGCCCAGGCCCAGCTGATCGACCTGGACGCCACCCGCAACCAGCTGGAACACGCCATCGCCATGCTGATCGGCAAGGCACCAGCGGCCTTCAGCCTGGCTCCCCTGCCAGCGGCGGCGGCCACCGACAGCGGCATGGATGCCAATGCCCTGCGCCTGCAGGCCAGCCTGCCGCAGATCCCGGCAGGTTTGCCCTCCGACCTGCTGGAGCGCCGCCCCGACATCGCCAATGCCGAACGCCTGGCCGCTGCCGCCAACGCCAATATCGGCGTGGCCCGTGCGGCTTACTTCCCGACCCTGACCCTGTCGACCACTGGCGGCTACAACAGCGCCTCGTTCGCCGACCTGTTCAACACGCCCAGCCGCGTCTGGTCGCTGGGTGCGGCGCTGGCCGAGACGCTCTTCGATGGCGGCGCGCGCACTGCCCGCAACGACGCTGCGATGGCCGCCTATGACGCTGCCGCTGCGCAATACAAGCAGACCGTTCTGGCCGGCCTGCAGGACGTGGAAGACAACCTCTCCACCCTGCGCGTGCTGGATCAGGAAAGCGCGGCCCAGGCCCAGGCCGTCAGATCGGCGCAGCTGGCCGAACGGCTGGCGATGAGCCAGTACCAGGCCGGTACCGTGACTTATCTGTCGGTCGTCACCACCCAGGCCACCTCCCTGACCAACCAGCGCAGCGCAGTCACCCTGCTGGGCCGCCAGCTGGTCGCCAGCGTGGCGCTGATCAAGGCCACCGGCGGCGGCTGGCAGGTCGGACAGACCGATCCGGCCAGCGTGCAGGCACCGATGGCAGCGCGCTGATGTGCGCGGCCCATCTTCCGAATCCCATGTGCATTTACCAGGACGAGTTTCAGGCATGACCACCTCACCCAACTCCCCCAAGACTTCCCCGACTCCGCAACGCTCCCCGCTGGCCATCGTCGTGGCGACGGCCCTGATCCTGGCCGCCGGCGTCGGCGGCTGGAGCGCCATGCAACGCGCCACCGCAGCCGATCAGCCCGCCGCCAAGACAGCACCACCGGTATCGGTCTCGGTGGCCCGCGTGCAGGAGCGCGATCTGCCGCTGTATCTGGCCGGCGTCGGCACGGTCACCGCCAACGCCAGCGTGGTCGTCAAGACCCGCATCGACGGCCAGCTGGACAAGGTCGGCTTCGAGGAAGGCCAGGAGGTCAAGAAGGGACAACTGCTGGCGCAGATCGACCCGCGTGCGCTGCAGGCGCAGCTTGCGCAGGCCGAAGCGCAACGGGCCAAGGATGCCGCCACCCTCATGAATGCACGCCTGGACCTGCAGCGCTATACCACCCTGCGCAGCCAGGATGCGGCCACCCAGCAGCAGCTGGATACGCAGAAGGCGCTGGTGGCGCAGATGGAGGCAGCGGTCAAGACCGATGAGGCGCAGGTGGCCTATGCCAAGGTGCAACTGAGCTACACCACCATCAATGCGCCACTCTCGGGTCGTGTCGGTGCGCGCCTGGTCGATCCGGGCAATATCGTGCACGCGGCCGATGCCAATGGCCTGGTCGTCATCAACCAGATCGATCCCATCACGCTGGTCTTCACCCTGCCGGAAGAAGCCGTGGTCGGCATCAACCGCGCCCAGCGCAACAGCCAGCAGCCGTTGAAGGTGATCGCGTACGCGCGCGACTCGCAGGAAGTACTGGCCACCGGCAAGCTGGTGCTGCTGGACAACCAGATCAACACCACCAACGGCACGGTGCAGTTGAAGGCGCGCTTCGACAATGCCGGACACAAGCTGTGGCCGGGCCAGTACGTCAATGCCCGCCTGCAGATGAACAGCCACGGCAACGCCCTGACCGTGCCCGCTGCCGCCATCCAGCGCAACCAGCAAGGCACCTATGTCTATGCCATCGACCAGGACGACAAGGCCAACATGCAGCCGGTCAAGGTCGACCGCATCCAGGACGGCGTCGCCGTGCTGGCCGCCGACAGCGGCGTGACGGCGGACCAGCGTGTCGTCATCGACGGCCAGTACAAGCTCAAGCCGGGCAGCCGCATCGTGGAAAGCAAGCCGCAGCCGGCCAAGGGCGCTGTTGCTGCTGCGCCTGCCGCCAACGCTGACGCGAAAGGAAGCACCAAGTGAGCGTCTCCGCCGCCTTCATCAAACGCCCCATCGGCACCACGCTGCTGGCCATCGCCATCCTGCTGGTGGGCATCGCGGTGTGGCCGCTGTTGCCGGTCGCGCCCTTGCCTCAGGTCGATTTCCCGACCATCCAGGTGACCGCGCAATTGCCGGGAGGCAGTCCCGAGACCATGGCCTCCAACGTGGCACAGCCGCTGGAACGCCAGTTTTCGCTGATCGCGGGTCTCTCGCAGATGACCTCGCAAAGCACCCTGGGCTCCACCCAGATCACCCTGCAGTTCGACCTGAACCGCAACATCGATGCCGCCGCGCTGGACGTGCAGGCCGCCATCAACGCCTCCACCGGCCAGTTGCCGGCCAACCTGCCCAATCCGCCGACCTTCCGCAAGATCAATCCGGCCGATTCGCCCATCATGATCATGTCGGTGCAGTCCGATGCACTGCCGCTGACCGTGGTCAACGACTATGCCGACAACATCCTGGCCCAGCAGATCTCGCAGATCTCGGGCGTGGGCCTGGTGAGCGTGAACGGCCAGCAGAAGCCGGCCGTGCGCATCCAGGTCGATCCGGCCAAGATCGCTACGCTGGGCATCAGCCTGGAAGACATTCGCGGCGTCATCGCCACCACCACGGTGAACCAGCCCAAGGGCACGGTCGATGGCGCACGCCAGGCCTTCACCGTCTATACCAACGACCAGCTGCTCAAGGCCGAGCAGTGGAACGACATGGTCCTGGCCTGGCGCAATGGCGCGCCGATCCGCGTCAAGGACATCGGCATCGCCATCGACGGCCCGGAGAACAACAAGATCGCCGCCTGGGCCTTTGCCGGTGCGGCCAATACGGCCGATCACACCATCAGCAATGGCCGCTCCATCGTGCTGGCCATCACCAAGCAGCCCGGTGCCAACGTGATCGAGACCGTGGGCCGCATCAAGGCCGCCATGCCACGCCTGCGCGCGGCCATCCCGGCGGCGATCAACGTCAACACCCTGATCGACCGTACGCAGACCATCCGCGCCTCCGTGGAGGATGTGGAATTTACCCTGGTGCTCACCATCGCGCTGGTGGTGATGGTGATCTTCGTGTTCCTGCGCAATGTGGCGGCCACCCTGATCCCGTCGGTCACGGTGCCGCTGGCCATCATGGGCACGGCCGGGGTCATGTACGTGGTCGGCTACAGCCTCGACAACCTCTCGCTGATGGCGCTGACCATTGCGGTCGGTTTCGTGGTCGATGACGCCATCGTCATGCTGGAAAACATCTACCGCTACGTCGAGGAGGGCATGTCGCCGCTGGAAGCGGCCCTCAAGGGTGCGGGCGAGATCGGCTTCACCATCATCTCGATCTCGGTGTCGCTGGTGGCGGTGTTCATTCCGCTGCTGCTGATGGGTGGCATCGTCGGGCGGCTGTTCCGCGAATTTGCGGTGACGGTCACGCTGACCATTGCGGTCTCGGTCATCATCTCGCTCACGCTCACGCCCATGCTGTGCTCGCGCTTCCTCAAGAACGAGCATGGCCGCCAGCACGGCGAGCTGTATCAATGGTTCGAACGCTGCTTCGATGCCATGCTCAATGGCTACAAGCGCGGGCTCGACGTGGTGATGAAGCACCAGTTCATCACGCTGATGAGCTTCATCGCCACGGTGGCCCTGACGGTGGTGCTGTTCATCTTCATCCCCAAGGGTTTCTTCCCGCAGCAGGACAATGGCGTCATCGTCGGCTTTGCCGAGTCGGCCCAGGATACGTCTTCAGCGGCCATGCAGGAACGGCTGCTGAAGGTGGCCGAGGTGGTGCGCAAGGATCCGGACGTGATCGGCTTTGCCATGAGCGCCGGTTCCACCACCTTCAATACCGGGCAATTCTTCATCGCACTGAAACCCAAGGATGAAGGCCGCACCACGAATGCCGACGAAGTCATCGCGCGCCTGCGTCCGCAGGTGGCCAAGGTGCAAGGCGTGAACCTGTTCATGCAGGCCAGCCAGGACATCAACGTCGGCGGCCGCCTCTCGCGCACCCAGTACCAGTACACCATCACCGACACCGACCTCGATGAACTGAACGTCTGGGCACCGCGCATGCTGGATCGCTTCCGCCAATTGCCGCAGCTGACCGACGTGGCCTCCGACCAGCAGAACCAGGCAGCAGCAGCGGTCATCACCATCGACCGCGCACGCGCCTCCAGCTTCGGCATTTCGCCTTCGCTCATCGATGCCACCATCTATGACGCCATCGGCCAGCGCCAAGTGGCGCAATACTTCACGCAGATCAACAGCTACCGCGTGATTCTGGAGGTGACGCCACAGTTGCAGAAGGATCCTGCACTCTTCGACAAACTCTACCTGACCTCGCCCCTGACCGGCCAGCAGGTGCCGCTGTCGACCTTCGTGAAGGTCGATACCACCAAGACCTCTTACCTGTCGATCAGCCACCAGAGCCAGTTCCCGGCGGTGACGATTTCCTTCAACCTGGCCAAGGGCGTCTCGCTGGGCGAGGCGGTGGACATCATCCAGAAGACCAAGGACGAGATGGGCGTGCCGCAGACCCTGGTGGGCAACTTCCAGGGAACGGCCAAGGCCTTCGGTGATTCGCTGGCCTCGCAGCCTTATCTCATCGCGGCCGCCCTGATCGCGGTCTACATCGTGCTGGGCCTGCTCTACGAGAGCTACATCCACCCGCTGACCATTCTCTCCACGCTTCCCTCGGCCGGCGTAGGGGCACTGCTGATCCTGATGATCGGCGGTTACGACCTGTCGGTGATCGCCCTGATCGGCATCATCCTGCTGATCGGCATCGTCAAGAAGAACGGCATCATGATGATCGACTTCGCCCTCACCGCCGAGCGCACCCAGGGCATGAAGCCGGAAGAAGCGATCTACCAGGCCTGCCTGCTGCGCTTCCGTCCCATCATGATGACCACCATGTGCGCCCTGCTCTCGGGCCTGCCGCTCATGCTCGGCCATGGTGCCGGCTCCGAGCTGCGCCGTCCGCTGGGTTATGCCATGGTCGGCGGCCTGGTGCTGTCGCAGGCGCTCACGCTCTTCACCACGCCGGTGGTCTACCTTTACCTGGACCGTGCGCACTACTGGTACGAACGCAAGAAGAAGGCAAGGCAGGAACGCAAGGCCGCGCGCCTGGCGCAGGAACATTGACTCCGTAGCCTGTTCATCAACAAGGGGAGCCGGGAAGGTAGAATCCGGCATGGGCCGGCGCCGGGGAATGTTCCCGGCGCGGCCAGTGGAGACCGAATGAAGATCCTGATAGTCGAAGACGAGCAAAAGATGTCCGAATACCTCTGCAAGGGCCTCACCGAGCAGGGATGCGCGGTGGATGTGGCCAGCAACGGCATCGACGGGCAGCACCTGGCGATCCAGCATGACTACGACGTCATCGTGCTGGACGTGATGCTGCCGGGCCTGGATGGCTTTGCCGTGCTGCGTTCGCTGCGTACCGTCAAGCAGACGCCGGTCATCATGCTGACCGCGCGCGACAGCGTGGAAGACCGCATCAAGGGCTTGCATGACGGCGCCGATGATTACCTCATCAAGCCGTTCTCCTTCCTGGAACTGCTGGCCCGCCTGCAGGCCCTGACCCGCCGTGGCCGCGTGCAGGAAGCGCCGCAGCTGCGCATCGGCGACCTGCAGATCGACCTGATCTCGCGCAAGGCCTTCCGGGGCGGGCTGCGCATCGACCTCACCGCCAAGGAGTTTGCCCTGCTGGCCGTGATGGCACGCAGACAGGGCGAGATCCTCTCCAAGACCGCCATCGCCGAACTGGTCTGGGACATGAATTTCGACAGCAATACCAACGTGGTGGAAGTCGCCATCAAGCGCCTGCGCGCCAAGATCGACGCGCCCTTCGAGCAGAAGCTGCTGCATACCGTGCGCGGCATGGGCTACGTGCTGGAGCCGCGCGCCACCTCCGATGCCGGCGATGAGTGAGGCCGCTGCCGCGCCGGCAAAGAAGCGCCGCCTGCCGCTGCGCCAATCCATCACCGCGCGCCTGGTGCTGATGTCGGCGGCGTCGGCCCTGTTGATCTTTGCAGTGGCCGGCGTGGTGCTCTACACCGTCCTGAAGGGGGAACTGCTGCGCCATGAGCGCGATGCCCTCTTCACCACCCTCAACGACATCAGCTACCAGATCGAGCGCGCCGGCAATACCGAGCGCTGGGCCCGCGTACAGTTGAAGCTGTCGACGCTCTCGCAGGCCGACCAGCACGTGTTCTTCTGGATCGCCAGCGATGATCCCCGCTACACCTATGGCGACCTGACGCGGCTCGCGCCCTCGGCCATCAATCATGCCGACGGCAAACAGGTCGGCCGCCTGCACCTGCCGGGCCGCGCCTATCCACTGCACATCATGACGCGCACCCTGCCGGCCTTCGAGGATCGTCCTGAAGTGCGCGTGACGGTCGGTGTCGATGGCGCTCCCTACTTCGAGATGCGCCGCACCTTCCTGCTGGCCACCAGCATTTCTTCGCTGCTGGGCATCGTGCTGGCGGTCATCTCCAGCTACTGGATCGCCCGAGCAGGGCTGGCGCCGCTGCGGCGCATGTCGGCGCGCGCGCAAAGCTTTTCGCCGCGCAAGCTGTCGGCCCGCATGCCGGTGGAAGCCTTGCCGGAAGAATTGTCGGTGCTGGCCGATGCCTTCAATGGCGCGCTGGAACGCATCGAGCAGGCCTATACCCAGCTCGAGGCCTTCAATGCGGATGTGGCCCATGAGTTGCGCACGCCGCTGGCCAACCTGATCGGCGAGACCCAGGTCGCACTGGCGCGCGAACGCAGTGCGGGGGAATTCAAGGACGTGCTGCAATCGAACCTGGAAGAGCTGGACCGCATCCGTTCCATCGTCAACGACATGCTGTTCCTGGCGCGATCCGACCAGGGCGAAGCGGCCACTGCCCGGGTACCGGTGCGGGTCGCCGAAGCGGTGCAGAAGACCGTCGATTTCTTCGAGTTCGTGCTGGATGACACCGGCATGTCCATCACCGTGGCGGGCGATCTGGAGGCCACAGCCACCATGGAAACGGCGCTCTTCAAGCGCGCCCTCACCAACCTGATCCAGAACGCCATCCAGCATTCGCCGCAGGGCGCGCAATTGCGCATCGACATTTCCGGCGGCGAAGAGATGGTGCGCGTGGCCGTCACCAATCCCGGCCCGGCCATCGACGAGCAACACCTGCCGCGCCTGTTCGACCGCTTCTACCGCGTCGACAGCGCGCGCCAGGACATCAACGGCAGCCACGGCCATGGCCTGGGGCTGGCCATCGTCAAGGCAGTGGCCCGCATGCATGGCGGGCGCGCTTTTGCCAGCAGCAGCGGCGGGCACAATACCATCGGCTTCACCATCGCGCGCCAGTGAGCGCGCTGGTTTGGCTCAATGGCTCAAGAGTTCAATAACCACGCTTGAGATCCACGTTGGCAGCGATCTCGCCGGTCTTGCGATAGTGGCGGATATTGGCAGCAACGATGGCTGAAGCGGTGCCCGAATCGGTCGGTGCCGAACAATGCGGCAGTACCGTCACCGCAGGATGCGACCACGGCCACGCCTCCGGCGGCAAGGGCTCGGTGGCGAACACGTCCAGCACCGCGTGACGCAACTTGCCTGCATCCAGCGCCTGGCGCAGCGCCTCATCTTCGATGATTGGCCCGCGTGCGAAATTGATGAGATCTGCCTGCGGGGGCAGCAGCGCCAGCCGCGCTGCATCCAGGAGTCCGCGCGTTTCGGCCGTCAAAGGCAGCAGGCAGACCAGAATGTCGGTCTGTGCCAGCATCTCCGCCAGCCCGTCCATGCCGCTGTAGGTCCGCACGTCCGGCACGTTGCGCGCACTGCGGCTCCAGCCCAGCACCGGGAAACGCGCCTGGCGCAATGCCACGGCTGCCGCTTCACCCAGCGCGCCCAGGCCGAGGATGCCGACGCGGCGCTGCTCCGGCAGCACATAGTCCAGCGGCTGCCATTGCCGCGCCTGTTGCTGGCGCGCGTAATGCGGCATGTCGCGATGCAGGTAGAGCGTCCAGGCCAGCACAGCTTCGGCCATGGTGGCGGCCAGGCGCGGATCGACCAGGCGCGTGATCTGCAAGTCGCTCTGTCCGAGATCGGCCACCAGCCGCTCCACCCCCGCCCAGACGCTATGCACCCACTGCAGTTGCGGTAACAATTTCAGTTGCGCCGGATCAGGATTGGCGACGATGGCCACGCGGCATTGCGCGCGTTGGTCTTCGTCCAGCTCGCTGAAGGCGATGATCTCTTCCTCCGGCATGGCTGCACGCAGGGCCTGCAACCATGCCGCTACCGCAGCGGCATCGCTCTGGCTGACAAAGGGGATGGGCGCAGGCGCACTCATTTCGCGTACACCGTAGCCAGATCGCGGAAGCCCTTGACTTCGATGGGGTTGCCCGAGGGATCGAGGAAGAACATCGTCGCCTGCTCGCCCGGTTCGCCCGCAAAGCGGATCTGCGGGGCCAGCACGAATTGCACCTCGCCGCTGGCGCTGAGGCGATCCGCCAGTTGCTGCCATTCATCCAGTTGCAGGATCACGCCCAGATGCGGCATCGGCACCAGATGATCGCCGACATGGCCGGTATTGCTCACGGCAAACGGTTCACCCAGGTGCAGCGAAAGTTGATGGCCGAAGAAATCGATGTCGACCCAGGTTTCGGTGCTGCGCCCTTCGGCGCAACCCAGCAGGTCGCAATAGAAGCGGCGCGACTGGTCGAGGTCGCGCACGTGGTAGGCCAGGTGGAAGATGGATGGCATGGACAGTCCCGGATCGGCAGGCAGGTTGCGAAAGCCGACAAGCATACCGCAACCATCGTGCTTGTATGGAAACAAGCCAAGGATGCTTCCCTACAAGAGGAGCGGGCTACGATTGACATGCGTCAAGCAGCCCGGGATTTGGGCTGGACGCATGGAGGTGCCCGGCCTAATCTGCCTGCATGGCATCCCGCCCCGGATGTCTTCCCCCACGAATTTCCGAGGAGCCACCATGAGCTACAAGTCCATCCTGGTCCACGTCGACCAGTCGCGTCACGCCGCCCAGCGCATCCGCATTGCCGCCGAACTGGCCCGCGCACAGCAGGCGCACCTGATCGGCAGCGCCGTCAGCGGCATCTCCAGCTTCATCACCATGGAAGGCGCGGCCTACATCGCGGCGCAGATGGATGGTTTCCGCGACCGCGCGCTGGCCGCGCTGGAAAATTTCGACAAGATCGCCAACAGCGTCGGCGTGCCCTCCTGCGAAAAGCGTTTCGTCGATGACGATGCCGAGGGTGGACTGGCCCTGCAGGCGCGCTATGCCGACCTGGTAGTGGTGAGCCAGGCCGACCTGGACGATGCCAATGACAGTTTCCTCACCGACCTGCCCGAGTACGTCATGCTCAATTCACCGCGCCCGGTGCTCATCATCCCCAGCGCCGGTGAATTCAAGCAGGTAGGCAAGAATGCCCTGATCGCCTGGGATGGCAGCATGGAATCGACCCGCGCCATCACGGCCGCCCTGCCCCTGCTGCGCCAGGCCGACAACGTGACGGTAGTGCTGTTCAACTCCGACAAGCGCCTGGGCACCCACGGCGAACAACCCGGTGCCGACATCGCGCTCTATCTCGCGCGCCACGGCGTGAAGGTGGAAGTGGCGCAGGAACAGACCACGCTCGATATCGGCAATGCCCTGCTTTCACTGGCGGCCGACAAGGGTTCCGACCTGCTGGTCATGGGCGGCTACGGACACACCCGCTTCCGCGAAGTGCTGCTGGGCGGCGTGACGCTGACCATCCTCAAGACCATGACGCTGCCGGTGCTGATGGCGCACTGACCCCGTCAGGATGCCTTGCGCGGCGTCACCGCGCTTCCACCACCGGCCCCTCGCGGGCCGGTGTCTTTTGGGCGGCCAGGCGCTCGCGCTGCTGCAGACGGGCACGGCGCTTGCGCACCCAGATGATCACCCCGGTTACCGACAGCATCGCCACCAGCACACCCATCAGCGAGATCAGCACGCGTCCCGTCAGCCCGAGAATGCGGCCGGAATGCAGCGGGAATTGCGCCTGCAGGAAGATATCGCCTGCACTGCCGCGTCCCGGAATCTTGCCGCCTTCATAGGCGCCGCTCATGGCATCGAAATACAGCCAGGCATTGCCGAGGCCCACATCGCCGTGGTCATTGCCCGGCTGGAAGAAGCCCACGCCATAGACGCCGAACATGCCCGAGTAGAAGACCCCGCCGACCGGCTCCGTCAGGCCCAGCTTCTCACCTTGCGCGCGCCCCAGTTCCACCGCTTCTTCGCGTGAAATACGCGGCTCCGGCACCTTGTCGGGCGCAATCGGCGTACGCGTGTCGAAGGGACCCGCAGTCAGGGTGGAAACGCTTTGCAGAATCGGACGCATGACCTGCCGCTCCAGGTTCATCGACACCGACGTCACCGCCAACACCAGCAGCAAGCCCCAGATCCAGACCCCGCCCGAGCGGTGCAGGTCGAAGTTGAGCTTGTGCCCGCCCTCGCGCCAGCGGAAGGCCAGCGACTTGCGCCAGCTGCGCCAGTTGGGGAAGGACAGATAGAGCGCAATGAAGCAATCCAGCGCCCACACGATCCCGATGATGCCCATCAGCCAGATACCGGTCTCGATGCCGCCCATGTCCGGCAAGTGCATCGTGTAATGCAGTTTGTAGAGGAAGGGCAGCAGGTTTTCACGCGCCAGAGAAATGGCGCCCCACATGCGGCGGCCCTGTATTTCAGCGGTTACCGGATCCACCGCGATCTGGTTGTAATCCAGGACCGGCAGCTTGCCGGTCACTGCATCCGGGCGCGGTTCGACCATCATGCTGATGGTGTGGCCGGGCTCGGCTTCGGTGAGCACATAGGTCACGCGCAGCCTGGGCTCGGCCGCTTCCACGCGCCGCGCCAGTTCCAGCCCGGGCAAGGGCTGCCCGGCGTCCGGACGGTCCGCGCTGCGGGCATGGAACAGTTGAGGATTGAGCCAGGCATCCAGTTCGTGATCCCAGGAGATCAGCGCGCCGGTCACTCCGGCGATGAACAGGAACACGGCCACGGCCAGGCCGAACCAGCGATGGAGGAGGACGAGAAGTGCGCGCATGGGCTGGATTACCTGGCTAATTGGCGGAGTGATTCAGGGACTGCCGGGAGGGCGACCATGATCAGATCAGAAATCGACCTTGGCCGACACGCTGAAGGTACGCGGGTCACCCGGCTTGATGTAGTTCTCGTACTGGTATTGCCAGTAACGCTTGTCCAGCAGGTTGTTCACCGAGGCCCGGAAAGTCGTGTCGTGCTGGCCGATGCGCGTGGTGTAGCTGGCACCGAGGTTGAACAGCGTATAGCTGGCCAGTTCGATGTCGTTGGCGGCGCGGGCCATGGTGCTGCCGGTGAATTTGGCATCGGCGGAGAGCTTCAGGCCAGCGACTTGCGGCACCAGATAGGCGACCGATGCGGTCGCCATGTTGCGCGGCGCACCGGCCACGCGATTGCCATTGTAGGTATTGCCCTTGTCGTACTTGGCATCCAGCAGCATGAGGCTGCCGGCCACTTGCCACTGCGCGGTCGGACGATAGGCTGCGCCCAGTTCCAGCCCCTGGTAGTTGGACTGGCCATCCTGCACCAGCGCCCCGTTGAGCGTGTATTCCGAGGCGCGTTCGATACGGAACAGCGCAGCGGTGGCACTCCAGTTCTGCTGATCGGTCTTGGCACCGACCTCGTACTGCTTGCTCTTGAGCGGCTTCAGCTGGCTGCCGTAGTTGGTGTTGGTCACGCCCGGTACGCCGCCCTGCTCCAGCGATTCCACATAGCTGGTGTAAAGGGTGGTATTGCGCTCGGGCTTGAACATCAAGGCTACCGTAGGCGTCAAGGCCGACTTGTCGTAGCGCGAACTGAGGGTGCCGCTGGTGCTGAAATTATCCTGGCGGAACTGGTTGTAGCGGCCACCGGCCAGCAGCGACCAGCGCTCCGAGAAGTTCAGCGTATCGCTGGCGAAGACCGCCTGCTGGGTGATGATGGCGTTGTGATAGGTCTGCAGCTCGGTGCTGCTGTAATACGCATTGGTGTTCTGCGTATAGAGATTGCCGGTACCGATCTGCTTGTACACCGAGCTGATCGAGTAATCATTGACCTGCTTCTGCCACGAGGCCCCCAGCACCAGCTGATGATCGATGCTGCCGGTGCGGGCATTGCCTTCCAGCATGGCCTGCCACTGGTCGAAGGTGTGGCCTTCGCGGCTGTCCGAGCGCCAGTCGGTGTAGTTGCCGGCCGCATCCGAGAGCATCGCGATGTCCTCGTTGCGGAAGCGCTTGGAGGTGCTGTGGCTGTAGCTGAGGTTGGCCTTCCAGTCCGGGTTGAGGCGATAGGTCAGCCCGGTCTGGTAGAGCTGGAAGTTGGTATCGAGATGCTGGCCCGGACCGACCAGGGTCTTGTCGGCCCCGCTGACCACCGTCGGCAGGCGGCTGCCGGTCAGGCTGCTGGTGACGACCGACGGCGTCTGGTCGGTGGAATTGCTGTTCTGCCAGATGGCCTGAAAATCCCAGGTCAGGTCGCGCGTGAGGCGTCCGTCCAGCGCCAGCGAAGCGGAATTGCGGCGGATGTGGCCTTCATTGAAGGTCTCGCCCTGGTCATGCGTGACATTGAGGCGATAGCCGAACATGTTGTCGTTGCCGAAGCGCCCGCCGAGATCGACGTGCTCGCTCCAGATGCTGTTGCTGGTATAGCCCACCGAGACGCTGCGCACCGGGGTGTCGGTCGGCTTCTTGGTGACGTAGTTGAGCACCCCGCCCGGCGAGCCGAAGCCATACATGAAACCGGCCGAGCCCTTGAGCAGGTCGACGCGCTCGAAGTGATCGTAGGGCAGCGTGATCCCATAGCCGAGGAAGGGCTTGCCATCGATGCGGAAGGAATTCTGCCAGTCCGCCGGCAAGCCGCGAATGGTGATGTACGAAGCCCAGGCGCTGTAGCCACCGCTGTTGTCGCTGACCGAGGCCTCGTTGTAGAACAGGTCGCCGAGCTTGTTGACCTGCTTGTCGGCCAGATCCGCAGCCGTGATGCTGGTAACGGAAAAGGGCGTATCCAGCAGCGAACGCGATCCGAGCGCACCGGCGCTGGACTGGCTTTGCAGGTGCTGCGTTCCCTCGCCTGCAGCGGGGGCCGAGACGGTCACGGTCGGCAATTGGCCGGCGCTACTGTCATTGGCGGCAGCTGCGGCGCTGTCGGTCGCGGACTGCGCCAGCACCAGCGCAGGAGAGCCGGCCAACGCCATGCTGATGAACACCGGACGGAGAGCACGGGACATGGCGCTGGGGCGGGCGCGCAGGGACGACTGGAGCAAGGGATTCCTCTTCATATTCATTTTATTTAATACGAACGATAATAGTTCTTATTTATTTTATGGAATATGACAGAAAAAGGAAACCTTCCTTACAAAGTTTCTGAAGTCCCTGCCCTGACTTCTCGAAATGATTCGACGCAGTGCTGCAAAAATTACTGACTGTGATTGATCTCTTGCCGCCTATGCGCCACAGGCTGAGCGATGGCTTTATCTTCCCTGCTTTTCCTCCTGTGAAAGAGAGTGCATATGACCAGGGCGATCATCCGCCTCGACGATCCGACCTCGCATGGCGGCGTTGTCCAGCAAGGATTTGACAATGTGAAGCTGTACGGCAAGCCCATGGCCGGGGTGGGCCATCGCGGCTACTGTCCGAAATGCCGATGTGAATTCATCATCCTGCCAGGTGAAGAAAACTACGAATACCTGGGCCGACGGGTGGCCGTGGAAGGGATGAAAACTTCATGTGGTGCCCTGCTCATCGCGACCCAGCAGTTGGCCAGGATCGCGCCAACCAAAGACGACGAATGATCACCACGAAAAAATGGCCCGCTCACCGGAATGAGCAGGCCATGTCGTGCGCGTGGCAGCAGGATGGAATCCGCCCTGCCCCACTCGCTCTAGCTGAACATCACGCTTCACACATCACGCCGTCGCGATCTTCTTGAGTATCTCCTGCAGCTGGTCGATATCGTAGGGCTTGGGCAGCGCATGCGAGGCGAAGCCGACATTGCGCGCCACCATCGCGCCATAGCCAGAGGCGAAGATCACCGCCATTTCCGGGAAGCGCTCCAGCGCGCTCCTGGCCAGGTCCACGCCGGACATGCCGGGCAGATTGACGTCGGTGAAGAGCACATCGAAACTCTGCTCGCCCAGCGCCTGCTGCGCATCCTCCGCGCTGATCACGCCGCGCGCCTGGTGGCCCAGCGTTTCCAGCAATTCGCACACCAGTTGCTGGGAGTCGATGTTGTCTTCCACCACCAGCAGACGCAGGCCGCTGGCGGACTCTGCGATGGGTTCAGCTTCCGGTGCCATCACCACGCCGCCCGCGCTGCCTGCCTGATCGAAATGCGTATCCTGGCCGTCGGGCTGGCGATGGCTGCCACCCACCGGAAGGACATGGAGCATGGCATTGGCGTCAGCACTGGCGTTGGCCTGGTCGCGCTCGCGCGTCATCTGTGCCAGTTCGATGCGATGCGCCCGGCCCGACAGCATCTGCCGGATGCGCTGCGCCAGCTGGTTGATGCGATACGGTTTGGACAGCAGCTCCACGCCCGCATCCAGCCGCCCTTCATGGACGATGGCGTCGCGCGGATAGCCGGAGGTGAACAGGATCTCGATCTCCGGCAACAACTGCCGTGCCTGGCGCGCCAGTTCGGTCACCGGCACGCTGCCGGGCATGACCACATCGGTGAACATCAGGTCGACCGGAATGCCGCTCTGCAGGATGGCCAGCGCGCGTTCGCCATTGTCCGCCTTGAGCACACGGTAGCCCAGCGAGGACAGGGTATCGATCACCGTCAGTTGCAGGTTGGGATCGTCTTCCACCACCAGGATGGTTTCGTCGCCGCCGCGCACTTCCATGTCGCGATTGTCGTCGATCACCACTTCCTGATCGATGCAGCGCGGGAAGTAGATGCGGATCGTGGTGCCCTTGCCCGCCTCGCTGTGCAGGCTGATGTGGCCCTTGCTCTGCTTGACGAAACCGTAGGCCATGGACAGACCCAGACCCGTGCCCTCACCTTCGCGCTTGGTCGTGAAGAAGGGCTCGAAGGCACGCTCGCGCACCTCGGGCGACATGCCGGCCCCGTTGTCGGAGATCTGCAGTTCCACGTAATCGCCCGGCGGCAGGTCGGCCTGCGAGAGGAAGGCCGGATCGCTCAGTTGCACGTTGTCGATCTGCAGCGTGAGCCGTCCGCCATTGGGCATCGCATCGCGCGAATTGATGGCGGTGTTGATGATGAGGTTCTCGACCTGATTGGGGTCGAGCATGGTATTCCACAGATCATGCGTGATGACGGTGGAGATTTCGATGTTCTCACCCACGGCCCGGCGCAGCAGGTCATCCATGTTCAGCACCACGCGTTCCAGGTTGATGCTGCGCGGTTGCAGCGGCTGGCGGCGGGCAAAGGCCAGCAACTGCGAGGACAGCTTGGCACCGCGATCGACCGCGCCAATGGCGATGCGCACGCGCTGGCGGCTGCGGTCATCCAGGCGCGGATCGGTCTGCAGCAACTGCAGGTTGCCGCCGATGATCTGCAGCACGTTGTTGAAGTCGTGCGCCACGCCACCGGTCAGTTGGCCCACGGCTTCCATCTTCTGCATCTGGCGCAGCGCCGCTTCGGCGCGGCTGCGTTCAAGGATCTCCTCAACCACGCGCTGCTCCAGCGTGTCATTGAGTTCACGCAGGGCGTCTTCAGCGCGACGCCGTTCGGTGATGTCGGTAGACACCGCGATCATGGCCTGTGGCCTGCCCTCGCCGTCGACGATGCGGCTGATGTCGCTGGAGACCCAGAACGCGCTGCCATCAGGACGCAGGTAGCGCTTTTCCAGCGTGAAGGAACTGCCGTCGGCAATGCAACGCTTGAACAGCGTCATGTTCATCGGCACGTCATCAGGATGGGTGACGTCGGCCAGGGTCATCTGCAGCATCTCGGCCTCGGTGCGGCCCAGCATGCGGCACAGCGCCTGGTTCACGCGCAGGTAGCGTCCCTCCAGGTCCAGTTCGGAGAAGCACACCGAGGCCTGGTTGAAGATGGCGGTCAGGCGATTCTCGCTCCACGACAGCGCCTGCATGCCGCGCCGCCGTTCGGTCAGATCGATGAAGGTGCACAACGCACCTTGCAGCTCACCATCCTGCCAGACCGGATGGGCCTGGTATTGCACCGGGAAACTGCTGCCATCGACGCGCAGGAAATCTTCGCTCTCCACGTGCGTGGTCACGCCGTCACGGGCGGCCTTGAGCACGGCACATTCGCCGCGCGCGCCGCTGCCATCGTCGGCTGAGGTCAGGATCACCTCGTGGATCGAGCGGCCCAGCACATCCTTCTCGCCGGCATAGCCGAGCAATTTCAGGAAGGCCGCATTGCACAGCGTGACGATGCCCTCGCGGTCGATCGAGAAGAAGCCCTGGTCGGTGGAATCCAGCAGTTGGCGCACGAAGGCATTGTTGGCCCGCACGCTGGCTTCGGAAGCGGCCAGTGCCTGCTCCATCAGCTTGCGCGAGGTGACGTCGAACACCACCCCTACATAACGCGAACCGGCACGCGGATCGTCTTGCACCACCTCGCCTTTGCGCGCCAGCCAGCGCTGTTCGCCGTCGGGGCGGGTGATGTGGTATTCGGTATATTCCAGCGGATTGCGCGGACCGCCTTCCTTGATGCGCGAGGTGCCCAGGTTGGGGTGGAATTCTTCATCGATCATGTCCACCAGTTGCTGCGAGGTGACCTCGCCTTCGGCCGGCAGACCCCACAAGCGGCGGAATCGATCCGAGACCGCCAGCTTGCCGGAGACCGGGAACCACTCAAAGATGCCGATCCCGCCCGCGCGGTCGACGATGCGCAGGCGCTCTTCGGCCACGAAGCGTTCGGTGACGTCATTGCCCTCGATGAAGATCCCGGCCACCTGGCCATCGGCCCCCTTGATGGGCTGGAACACGAAGTCCAGCACGGCCCCCTCGAAACCGGTCTCATGCGCGCGCCGCAGGAACAGGCGCGCACCGCGTTCGGTATAGGTCTGCCCGGTCTGGTAGACGCGGTCCAGCAATTCGTAGAGGTTTTCGTCCAGCAGCTCGGGCAGCGCTTCCCGCGCCGGCAGGCCCAATACCGGCCGGTCACCGAAGAGCTTGAAGTAGGCCCCATTGACGCGTTCGAACACATGCTGCGGACCGCGCACCACGGCCTTGAAACTGGGCGACTGCTCCATCAGGTCGCGCAGCATGTCGGTGTGCGCCAGCGCGGCATCCAGACCGGTAGAGCGCACCAGCGTGCAGAGCACGCCGGCCACTTGCGCGGGCTGATCATCGGCCGCGTCTTCCCACACCGGTACGCAAGTCAGGTCCCATTGATCGGGTGTGCCCGCTGCTGCAGCGGCATCGGGAAACAGCGATACCCGGCCCAGTTGCTGTTGCTGGCCCTTGAAGGCTGCACCGATTGCCGCTTCGCAGATGCGCGCGGCACCCCGCCACAGCGCGGACTCGCTCAGGCGCGCACCGAAGGCCGCCGGATGGGCCGTACCGATACAGGCGGCGAACGCATCGTTGTAAAGCATCTGGCGTGCTGTGCCCCAGACCAGCAGACTCGGCTGGGGTGAATGCAGTGCGATGTTGAGAGAGGTGCGCAGGGTCGGCGACCATTGCGCCGGCGCACCCAGGGGACTTGTGGTCCAGTCGGTTGCCGTGACGATCTGCGCGGCCAGGCCTGTGCCGCGCAACCAAGAAATGTCTGCCATGTCGTGAAACTTACCTTTAAGCCTAGCTTTGAGCACCGAGGTCGGTCTCGCGAAAGACGAGGCTTGCGCCGTCATGCTCCCGCGGGTCCCTTCATTGTTGTTCGCATCCGCTTGGAGCAGGCCCGTGAAGACGGGCGCAAGCACCCGGCGCGCCTGCTGCGTGCCGCCGATGATTATACGGGAAGCCGGTGCCGCTTCCGGGGCCGCTCTCAGCCCACGGAAAAACATCCACCGGCCGCAACACCGCATGGCACAGGCATCTGCGCAGTCTTCCTGTTTTCCTACATGAAATTGCGCCGAGCACCTACGCGCGCCCTTCCCGCAGGACGGCGCGCGAAGGGAATATTCAACTGATGCAATTGGCGCAATTGGCGCAAGGCGCGCTCAGCTGTCGGGCTGGCTTTTCTTCTTCAGCGCCCGCTCCTCACGCAGCAGGCGGTTGAGTTCGGCCAGTTCCTGTACCGCTTCCTGGGTCAGGATCACGGGCTCGTTGGGCCGGTAGGCACGGCCGCCGAGACGGCCGTTCATGCCGATGTAAGCCCGCGCACAGCGCCGCCGGTAGGCGAGGATATCTTCCTCGCCGTGCAGTGGCTGCCCGGCGCTGTCCTGCGCCGGTTCCGGGTAAGCCGGCATCGCCAGTGGTTCGGGTTCGGCCTCCGCCGCCGCGTGGCCCTGCGAGGCGATATGGTTGCGGTAGGCCGTCCAGTCGCCCTGGGCAATGGCGATCAGCGGATCATAAGGATGGGTGGAATCAGACTTGTCCATGAGGCTACCCTGCTCAAAGATCCGGCGCTGACCACTTGCGCCGGGCTGGTTGCAACGTCAGCTTGTCCTGTGCGGCATCGCGAAGGACCTGCGCATGCAGGCGCTCGCGCTGCCACTGATCGACCAGTCGCGTCGTCTGACCGACACTGCGATCGATTTTTTCCCTGTGTTTCATCGACAGCATGGGGTGTTCGCTCCCTGATGGTTCACCGGCTGCCCTGCTGCCTCCCGCTTCCGATGACAATTCATTTTAGCCGCGTCCGGCCAAACTGGAAGCGGCTGATGCCCCCTCTGTCCACGAATTGTCACTGCAAAAGTGGTCACAGCGCAGCACCGGAATTTTCTTTTCCCATGTGGCATCAATCGGATCCGCTCGTCCTGCAGGAAGACCGACCGTGCCGCGTTGTTTCTGCGAGTTTTGAGGATCTTAGAACCTCGCACGGATGAGTCCTATCGGACTGCGCCCGATTGATTTGTAGGACAAAGTGGAAGAGCCCCCTGGACGGCGATACTGCCCGGATCGTCACTTGTCGCGTGGTGGAATTAAATGTTGTTCAGCCTGCACGCAACTTTGCGATGACGCCTATAATTGGCATTTCCCGAAGCCAAGAATGCGCATCATTTTCCATCGCAGCCACTGGTCATGAGCCAGCATCTGCCGGACGTGAGACCGGGGTCTCCCGGATGCCCTTGCCTTCGCCCGCCACCTTGTCGGCGCGCGCCCATCAGCGCATCGGCAGTTCGACGTCCTGCAGTGCAGGCATCGAGAAAGTAGTGAATGAGCAATCCGTATCACGCAAGCCGCCGGCGACCGGTCGACCTGAGCAATTGTGATCAGGAGCCGATCCACATCCCCGGATCCATCCAGAATCATGGTGCCCTCCTGTGCTTCACGCCCGAGGGCAAGCTTGCCACGCGCAGCGCCAATGCGGCTGCCTTGCTGGGCGACCTGCCGGAGGTGGGACAGCCCTTGGACGAGGCCCATCTCAACGCTGCGGCCCGCGCCGTGATCCAGGCGGCACTGGAAGACCGCCATGGCTACGTCGACGCGCGCATCATTACGCTGGCCTCCGGTGCCTTCGACCTGGTCACGCACAAATCCGAAGGCGTGCTCATCGCCGAATTTGAACAGCGTCCCGCCGATGCCGTGTCGCTGGAGTCGTTCGCCCTGGCCGCGCATCAGGCCATCCAGCGCATCCAGCGCCAGCCCGGCGTGGAAGACCTGCTGACGCTGGCGGTTGACGAGATCGCCCGCATCACCGGCTTCGACCGCGTGATGGCCTATCGCTTCCTGCATGACGACAGCGGCGAAGTGATCGCCGAGCACAAGCGCGAGGACCTCGAACCATTCCTCGGCCAGCGTTATCCGGCCAGCGACATCCCGGCGCAGGCACGCCGCCTGTACGTCATCAATCCGATCCGCCTGATCGCCGATGTAACCGCCTCCACCGTGGCGCTGGAACCGGATCACAATCCGCTCACCGGCCGTCCGCTGGACCTCAGCCACAGCATGCTGCGCAGCGTCTCGCCGGTGCACATCGAATACCTCAGCAACATGGGCGTGGGTGCCTCCATGAGCCTGTCGATCGTGATCGGCGAACGCCTGTGGGGCCTGATCGCCTGCCATCACATGAGCGCGCACCTGGTGCCGCATTCGGTGCGCATGTCATGCCAGCTGCTCTCGCAATTCGTGAGTGCCCTGGTGGAACGCAATCTCAACGGCGAGCGCGCCCGTGCGCTGGAGTACAGCGCCGACCTGCGCCGCAAGATCGTGGCCCAGGTCACCGACCGGGAAGACATCGTCCTGGCCCTGGCGGCTGACCATGAGGGCTTCCTGCGGCTGATGAATGCGCACGGTGGCGCCATCTCCATGGAGCGCAAGACCCAGGTCTTCGGCAAGGCTCCCTCGCGCGAAGGCGTCAACGCGCTCATCAACTGGCTCAACGAAAACGAACCGGGCGACTTCTTCTCCACCAGTGCGCTGGGGGCCGATGTGCCGGCACTCAAGGCAGCGCTGGGTGATATCTGCGGCGTGCTGGCCGTGCGTTTCTATCGCGAACAGGATGGCTACGCCTTCTGGTTCCGCACCGAGCAGGTGGAAGACGTCCGCTGGGGCGGCAATCCGGAAAAGAAATACAGCATCGGGCCGCTCGGTCCGCGACTGACCCCGCGCGGCTCCTTCGCGGTCTGGAAGGAAACGGTACGCGGCAAGAGCCTGCCGTGGGCCAAGACCGAAACCGAAATCGCCAACCAGTTGCGTATGGACTTCCAGGAAGTGGCGCTGTCCAACGAGAACATGGTCAAGCGCGCCCGCGAAACCCTGCTGGCGACGCTGGGCCATGACCTGCGCGATCCGCTGCAGGCCATCATGATGGCCGCGCGCATGATCGAGGTGCGCGAGCATTCGCCGTCCAGCTCCAACCTGAGCAAGCGCATCTCGTCCTCATCAAGCCGCATGCATCGCCTGATCTCCCAGGTGCTCGACATCAGCCGCCTGCAAAGCGGCATGGGGCTGGACATCCAGCGCCGTCCGGTGGATGTGCGCAAAATGGTCACCGAGATCGTCAACGAAGCGCGCATGGCCTACCCCGACAACGAGATCATCCTCGAGGCGGAAGACTGCGGCGAAATCGAACTCGATGGCGACCGCATCAGCCAGGTGGTCTCCAACCTGCTGTCGAACACCCGCCATCATGGCGAGATCGGTACGCCCTCGACCCTGATCGTGTTCCGCCGCGACGACGTACTGACGCTCTCGGTCTCCAACCACGGTGCGGCCATCCCGATGGCGGTGCGCGAGCACATGTTCAAGCCCTACAAGAAGGAATCCATGGGCAACCAGCGCAATGCGCGCGGATTGGGACTGGGCCTGTACATCGTCAGCGAGATCGTCAACGGCCACGGCGGCAAGATCGACCTCAACTGCGATCACCACATCATCACCTTCACCGTCACCTTGCCCATCCTGCCGGCCTGAACCGGCTGGATGGCGCATCAAGGCCAGTCCCGCTCCTGCTCCGGCAGCGCGCCGGAGTGGATGCGGTGCCGGGCCAGCAGGTCTTCCACCCACTGCGACTGCGCCCGCGCATGGCGCTCGATCACCTGCAAGCCCTTGTGCAGGTTGGCGGCATCCGTCCCGCCTTGCAGCAGGTAATCGGTCCAGCCGAGGATGGCATTGAGCGGCGGGCGCAGTTCATGTGACAGCGTCCGCAGGAAGGCATCGCGTGCGCTGCGCAGGCGCTCGATCTCGGCCTGCGCCGCCTGCACCTCAGCCAGCAGCGCGTCGCGCTCGGCCTGCAGCTGGCGCACCCGCTCATCAATCTGCCCGGCATCACCGGCCTGCCGCTGCTGCGCCAGCACGCGCTGCACGCATTGCGGCAAGTGGTCGAGGTAATCACTGGTCTTGGGCAGTACGTCGGCTACACCAGCCCGCAAGGCTTCGATGATGCGCATTTCATCCGACATGCCCGAGACCATGATGGCCGGGATCCCCATGCCCGCAGCCCGCAGGCTGCGGAAGAAATCCAGGCCACTGTCCAGCGCCTGCAGGTTGTAGTCCACGATCAGCAGATCGGGCAACTCCTGTTGCACGGCCGCCTGGGCGGACTCGGCATCGGCCACGGCGGTGACACGGTATCCCTGCTTCCTGAGCACACGGCCGGCCAGTGCCAGCAGGCCTTCGTCATCCTCCAGTACCAGCACATGGACGGTCGCACCGCTCATCGGGAATCGCTCTCCCGCACCGGCGCGCCCGGCGGCGGCAGCTTGACCACCTGCAGGAAGAAGCCCAGCCGGCGCACCGCTTCGATGAAGTCGTCGTATTCCACCGGCTTGGTGATGTAGACATTGCAGCCTACTTCATAGCAATGCGCGATCTCGCGCGGGTCGTCGGTCGTGGTCAGCATGATTACCGGGATGGCCGCCGTGGCCGCATCCTGCTTCATTCGCCGCAGCACCTCCACGCCATTCACGCGCGGCATGTTCACGTCCAGCAGCACCACCACCTGCTGCAGGTCGGTCCGCCCCAGCTCGCCCCCGAAAAAATGGTCCAGCGCCTCCTGCCCGTCGCGCAGGCGCTGGAAGCCGTTGACCAGCCCGGCGCGCCGCAGGTTCTTCTCGACCAGCACGGCATGGCCGTCGTCGTCTTCGACCAGGATGATGTTGACGCTCTGCTCTGTGGCCATCTCGTTCCCCCTTGTCCGTTGTTGATCCCTGTTTGTACGATGCGGTCTGACTGCGTTCAGATCACCGGCGGGCGGGCCGGCAGGGCGACGTAGAAACAGCTGCCCTGCCCCTCGACCGATTCCACCCAGATGCGCCCGCCGTGCCGCTCCACCACCCGCTTGACCAGTGCCAGCCCGATGCCTTCGCCCTTGGCGGCGTTGCCGTGCAGGCGCTGGAAAGCGATGAACATCTTGTCCATGTAGGCGGCGGGAATACCCAGCCCGTTGTCGCGCACGAAGTAAGTCACCAGACTGGGAGCCGCCACCACGCTGTCGGCCTGCGGCACGTGACCGATGGTGATGTGGCCCGGACGGCCCGGATCAAGATAGTTGACGGCATTGCCCACCAGGTTGCCGAGCACCTGCTCTACCGAGGTCGGATCGCCATAGGCCGGCGGCAGGTCCGCTTCGATCTCGACCCGGGCGGATTTGGCGCGGATGCTGCCGCTCATGGCGGCGACGATGCGGGTAACGATGGCGTGCATGTCCAGCATCACCGGCTGGTATTCAACACGGCCGGCACGGGACAGTCGCAACATGGCGTCAATAATCCCGGCAGAGCGTGTCACGGCATTCTGGATGAAGCGCAGCGATGTATGGATGTCCTCTTCGACAAGCGTGCGCAGGCGTTGCCGGTCCGGTTCGGGCAGCGCCAGGCGATCCACCTCGTCCAGCAGATCTCGGGTGGCATGGGTGATTTCCTTGCTGAAGCCCTGCAGGTTCACCAGCGGCGAGCGCAGGTCATGCGAGACGCTGTAGATGAACATCTCATTGTCTTGCGTCTGTTGTCGCAGGTCGCTGTTGACGTCGGCCAGTTCGCGCGCGCGCTGCTCCAGTTCCTCGCGGTAACCCTGGCCCTGGCGCGCGGCTTCGGCGAGGCGCTCGCTGCTGCGATGCAGGGCATCGTCGAGCAGCGAGATCTCATCATGGCCACCCAGGCGCGCCGCCAGCGGCTGGCCATCGGCCAGGCGGCGGGCATTGCCGGTGAGCACGCCGATGCGGGTGCTGATATTGCGCATGAACGCCAGCGAGGCCAGTCCGGCCGTGACAATCGAAACCAGCACCGCCAGAATCAGCAGCCAGGTCTGCGAGCGGCGTGCCGCCTGCAGACGCTCGCTGCGTTCGGCACCCAGACGCCGCTCTTCGGCCACGAAGTTGTCGAGCAGATTGAGGAAGGTGGAAAGCCGGTGTGGGCCCTGTTCGTCGCGCAACTGGCGGATCAGGTCATCGCGCTGGCCGCGCATGAGGCGCTCGCGTGCACTGTCGTCCCAACTGCGGTAGCTGGCAATGGACTCATGCACCGTTCGTACGGCCGCGCTTTGCGACGCGTTGTCGGCAACCAGCCGCGCAAGCTCGCCGGTCTTGACCTCGATGTCGGCCCACAGGTCGCCCCGGCTCAGGGTGTCAGGCAGGTCCAACAGAACCGCATTGCGCACGCGCGCTGCCTCCAGCAGCATCGGCTCACGCAGTTCGGCGGCCTTGTTCATCACCTGCAGGGAATGCGAGGCCCAGCCCTCGGCATCCTCGGCATCGGCCTGGAACTTGAACAGCGCTCCCAGCAGCAGCACTTCAAACAGGCTTGGGATGGCAACGATCAGCAAGCCCTTGGTCAGCAATCTCATGTGCATTCGCCCGCTTCACGATCATTCTTACGGTGCAAAGCCACCGGTCAAGCGCTGCCGCGACACGTTGCCCGGCGAGCGCCAGGTTGCATCGGACGGCCACGGGCTTGACCTGCAGTGCGCCCCCTTCGGCGTTTCCTTGTTGTTCTGTCCTGCGCACGTCCCGGTTTGCTTGCGGACCATGGGTCACGTTGATCCGGTCCCGCAGGCGTGCGTTTCTGGTAATCAATTGTTACGCACGATTATAAACTCACAATATGCCCGCACGTGTGCGCGATGGCAAGCGTCAATGCAAAAGCCCGGCAGGACACTGCCGGGCCAGGGGTGAAGCGAGGCTATTCGGAACCTCAGCCGTGGAGCCCTGCGCCGCTACGCATTCACGGGCTGCGGCTGGGAGAGCGGATCAAAGTCGATCCAGTCGCCCGCGCGGATGTTGCCCTCGGCGCGTTCCAGATCGCTGCCGTCCACGCCTTGCAGCAGGCGGATGACCTGCAGGCTTTGGGGTTCGTCCTCCACGGCGACTGCTACCAGCATCCCTGCCAGACGCCGCGGCGGCGTGACCTCATCGGTCGCTGCCAGGCTGCCGACCAAGCCACCGAGATGGCCGCCGACCAGACCGCCCAAGGCCGCACCGAGCGGGCCCGTTACGGGTGCGGTGGCCAGACCGGCAGCTGCTCCCGCACCGGCGCCCGCTGCAACACCGACGGCGGCACCGCGGTCGGTATCTTCGGCACCGGGTGATTTGTCGCGATCGCCGCCGACCGCAAAGCGGTCATGCTGGCCCGCCGGGTTGACGAAAAAACTGCTGATCCGCTCTCGTGCAAAGCCGGCCTCTTCCAGCACCGAGACCGCATGCGTGGCGTCTTCCTGCAAATCGAAACGGGCGGCGATGATGGTGCTCATGGTCTCTCCTGCGCAAGGGCGGGCAGCGCGGTTCAATCGTTCTGATCGGACCAGGCGCTGCGATAACGGCGAATCAGGGCGTTGGTGGAACTGTCATGGTGCAGCGGTTCGGCCGGATCGAGCAGCTGGCGCGCGGTGCGCTTGGCCAACTGCTTGCCCAGCTCCACGCCCCACTGATCGAAGGAGTCGATGTTCCAGATCACGCCCTGGGTAAAGACGCTGTGCTCGTACAAGGCCACCAGCGTGCCCAGGCTGTGGGGAGTAAGCCGCTCGACCAGCATGCTGTTGCTGGGACGGTTGCCAGGGAAGACGCGATGCGGCGTCAAGGATTCCGGCGTGCCCTCTTCCCGCACCCGCTGCGCATTCTTGCCGAAGGCCAGCGCCTCGGCCTGGGCAAACATGTTGGCCATCAGCAGCGCATGGTGGTCGCCAAGTGCTTCCACCGGCTGGCAGAAGCCGATGAAATCACAGGGAATCATCTGCGTGCCCTGGTGCAGCAACTGGTAGAAGGAATGCTGGCCGTTGATGCCATTGTCACCCCAGTAAACCGGCGAAGTCTGGTAGTCCACGGGATCGCCCTGCAAGTTCACCTGCTTGCCATTGCTCTCCATGGTCAGCTGCTGCAGGTAGGCTGGCAGGCGCTTCAGGTACTGACTGTAGGGCAGCACCGCCTGACTGGTGGCACCGAAGAAATTGGTGTACCAGACGGTGAGCATGCCGAGGATGGCCGGCACGTTGGCTTCCAGTGGGGCTGTACGGAAGTGTTCATCCATGGCATGGAAGCCGGCCAGCATCTCGCGGAAATGTTCAGGCCCGATGGCGATCATGGTAGACAGGCCGATGGCACTGGTCATCGAATAGCGTCCGCCGACCCAATCCCAGAAACCGAACATGTTCTGCGGATCGATGCCGAAGCGGCTGGCCTCCTCGATGTTGGTGGTGACCCCGACGAAATGACGCGCCACCGCTGCTTCCTCGCCCAATTGCCGAACCAGCCAGTCGCGCGCCGCGCGCGCATTGGTGGTGGTTTCGAGCGTGGTGAAGGTTTTGGAACAAACGATGAAGAGCGTCTCTTCGGCGGGCAGGTGGCGCACGGTTTCCAGCAGCGCGGCACCGTCCACGTCCGAGAGGAAGTGAAGAGACAGGTCCGGTTGCGCATAGGGACGCAATGCCTCGTACGCCATCATCGGGCCGAGGTCGGAGCCGCCGATGCCGATGTTGACGACGTGGCGAATGCGACGGCCGGTGTGGCCTGTCCATGCCCCGCTGCGGACCTGTTCGGCGAAGGCCTCCATGCGGGAGAGCACCTCTTGCACCGATGCGATCACGTCCTCGCCTTCGACCACCAGGCGTGCGTCGGCAGGCATGCGCAGGGCCGTGTGCAAGACCGAGCGCTGCTCGGTGGCATTGATGCGGTCACCGCGGAACATGGCCTCGATGCGATCCTGCAGGTCGCACTGGCGCGCCAGGTTCATCAGGAGAGTCATGGTCTCGGTGGTGACCAGGTTTTTGGAATAGTCGAGATAGATGCCGGCGGCTTCGGCCACCAGTTTTTCACCGCGTTTGTCATCGGCAGCAAAGAGACGCTCCAGCCGGAAATGACGGGCGCTGTATTGATGGTGTTCCTGCAGGGCGATCCAGGCGCTCTTCTCGGTCAGCGACTGGCGCTGGCCATAGGTGAACAGCGGCAGCTGCAAATCGGCGGCGGGCAACTTGGTCATGCGCAAACTCCTTGTACAACATGGCGGGGCCGGCGGAGATGCCGGTATCGCGTCATGGTAGTGGCCGGAGACAAATGCACGACATCGGACGGCGGAACATTTCCATGTAGGAAAAGAGGAAGTCATGCGTGACGACGCACACAAGCGCAGCGCCATCCGTGAAACCCAGAGCCCCCGAACAATCGATTGTTCGGGGGCTCTTCACGCTACGGCTCAATTCACACGCAACGCCAGCAATTCCACCGGCAGGCTGCCCAGAATGTCAGCCACCACAATGCTGCCGCCGCGTTCGCCATCAGGCATGGCGCACTCCTCCAGTTCACCCTGGCCACTGGTGAGCACGCTGCGCCAACGGCGCATGCCGCCGCCAGCATGCGACAGGACCTGCGGAATGGCGATGCGCGTATCGCCCCAGGACTCGGCGGAGACCAGCGGCAAAGCCTCTTCGCGGCGTCCCTCGAAGGACAGCAGATGACCGGCCAGGCGCGTGCAGATCACCAATGTTGCCTCAAGCGCGTGCTCGCCCCCTTCCTGCACCGGCAATAGCCGGGCAAAGGCGATCACGTGCCGCGCCAGCTTGCCGTGGGTGGTCAACGGAACATAAGCACCCTGCGCAAACAAGAGCGCATGATCGCGCCGGTACTGCAGCACCGCGTGAATCAATTGCTGCTTGGCGCTGCCGCTCTGCCAGTCACGCAGCGACACCGGCCGGCTGACGGCATCGGCCAGACGCCGTTCACGCAAGGCGAAATCCACCGGACGACGATTGTCGGGATCGACCATGCTCAAATCCCACAGCTCGCTGCCCTGGTAGAAATCCGGTACGCCCGGCGAGGTCAGCTTGAGCATGGTCTGCGACAGGCTGTTGACCGTGCCCAGCGGTGCCAGCCGGCGCACGAAATCTTCCAGCTCGGTGAGGAAAGGATGATGGCGCGGATCGAGTCCCGGATCACACAGCAGCGCGCGCGTAAAGCGCTCGCAGGCCGCCTCGTAGTCAGTCTGCGGCACCACCCAGTCGCTGCGGCGCTTGGCTTCGCGCAAGGCCTTGCGTTGCCAGGCGATCACGCGCTCGGCCAGCTCGCCCAGTGCACTCAGGTCATCGTCACCGGCACGCATGCCGTCGGGCCAGGCACCGACCAATGTCTGGTACAGCATGCATTCATCGACTGCATCGATGCCGCCCTGCTGGCCCGCCGTCGCCGCCACGATGGGCGCGTTCAATTGGTGCCAGTGACGCAGCACCGTGGACCATTCCTCGGCAATTTCGGAGAGCGCGGCCAGCCGCATGCGGGCATCCTCCCCGCGCTTGTGATCGTGGGTGCCAGTGGCCAGCAGGCTGCCCGGCGTCTGCTCGGCGCGTCTGGCCGCGAGCCGGTGGAAGTGCGACACCGACAGTGACAGATGGGCCGGCTCGGCACCGACTTCATTGCGCGAGAGCAGTCGGCCAAAGCGATAGAAGGCCGTGTCCTCCATCGACTTGGCCGTCAGCGGTGGCGTCAGTTGCTGGAATCGCGCCATGGCACGCAGCTGCAGGGCGCGGCGATGCGCGTCGCGGCTGTCCAGCAACAGGTCCCCGCCCAGCCAGCCTTCCACCACATGCAGCGTGGCATGGTCGGCCGCATGCAGCGTGGACTCGGCTTTCTGCACGGTGCTGGCCAGCAGCTCGCGCTCCCCGGCCGGCATGCCCTGCTCGTTGGCGTAGGTACGGTAGACCGGGAAATGCACCAGCAGCTCGGCCACCGCACGGCGAATGGACATGAGCGTCAGGTCGCGCGTCTGCGTGGCGCTGCGCGCCAGCTGGTGCAGGCACAGCGTCAGGGCATTGAATTCCGCAGCAAAATTGCGTACCAGGAAGCTGCGCCGCGCCTCCTGCACGATGGCCGGGAAATGGCACAACTCGCCCGGACCGTGGCTCTGCAGCTGATCGGCCGTCACCGGCAATTCGCCGACGATGTCGCGCCAGAGTTCGTCCAGCACCGGCTCGCCCTCGCCATCGTGCAGCACCGCCGCGCACTGGTCCATGAACTCGTAACCGGTGGTGCCGTCGAGTTGCCAGCCGGGTGGCAGGGCCTCGTCGCCGGCCAGAATCTTTTCGGCGATCAGATAGGGTTCGTGGCCGGGCCGCAGCGTTCGCAGGCGCTCGCGCAAACGCAGGCAATAGGTGGCGGGATCGGTCAGGCCATCGATATGGTCCAGCCGCAAGCCATCGATGATGCCCTCGGCATAAAGCCGGAAGATCTCGGCATGCATGGCCTCGAAGACGTCTTCGCGCTCCACGCGCATGCCCACCAGTTCGCTCACTTCGAAGAAGCGCCGCCAGTTGATCTCATCGGCGGCATTGCGCCAGTACGCCAGACGATAGTGCTGACGCTCCAGCAATTGATGCATGGCACTGCGGCCATGCGGCTGGCTGGCCGAGAACGCAGCGAGCGCGGCGTCGATGTCGGCCAGCGCCTCGGGATCGTCGGCCAGGGCGCGCAATTGCGCGCGGGCAGAATCGGCGCGGCCATCCTTGCCCTCCTGCGCGGGATCGATGGCGGCAAAGGCAGCGATCACATCCTTGAGTCGCGGACTGCCTGCCGTCTCCAGTACGGCGGCGTAATCCGTGGGCGTCAGCGGGAACACATTGTCGTGATGTGCAATCTGCAGCTCGCCGTGCTCGGCGTCAAAGCGCAACACCAGCTCGCCCGCCTCCAGCGCTTCCGCGTAGGGTTGTCCCAGGAAAGGCAGCAGGACCTTGCCGCTCAGGGCCGGATCGGGGCTGTCCCAATGGATGTCGAACCATTCGGCGTGGCGGCTGTGGCGGCCCCAGCGCAGCACGTCCTGCCACCACGCATTGTGATGGCCCACGGCCATGTGGTTGGGCACGATGTCGACCACGATGCCCATGCCCTGTGCGTGCAAGCGCTGGTGCAACTGGCGCAGTCCGGCTTCGCCCCCCAGTTCGGGATTGATGCGGGTGGCATCCACCACATCATAGCCATGGGTGGAACCGGGGCGCGCCACCAGGATGGGCGAAAGATAGAAGTGGCTGATGCCCAGGCGGTGGTAGTAGTCCACCGTCGCGGCCGCCTGCTCGAAACGGAAATCACGGTGCAGCTGCAGCCGCGCGGTGGCGCGCGGGATGCTGCTGTGCGCCGCAGGGTCTGGCGATACGGAAGGGTCTGGCATCAAATCTCCTTGGCGGTGCCGCCGCGCACGCGGCGCAGGCGCTCCAGCCTGGCCTTGGCGGCGTAGGCGGAAAACAGTTGCGGCGTGTCTTCCGGCAAACGGCGACGCCAGTTGGGGTGAGGCTCGGTCATGCCGGGCAGATTGGGTTGCTGGGTCAGGCCGAGGATGTCTTCCACCGGCACCACGGCCAGCGAGGCAGGCGTGGCGGCGACGTAATCCAGTGCGGCATCGACCACCATGGCGCAGTCGTCCAGCGCAACGGGCAAGGCGGACTCTTCGTCGCCTTCCTTGAGGGCCGGCGCAGCTTCGGGCAGCGGGCCGCTCGCGCAGCCCTGCTGCACCAGTCCTTGCCAGAGCTGGCTGCGCTCTTCACGGCGCTGCTCACGGGCGGCCGGCAAGCCGCCCTCCAGTTGGCCGAGACGCTCGCGCCAGGCCAGATCGGCACCGGACCACCAACCGGCCACCGTCGGCAGGTCGTGCGTGGTCGTCACGGCAATGGCCTGGCGCGACCAGTCCGAGGGCGGCAGGAAACTCGTCTTCTCACGCTGGAACCAGAGCACGCGAATACCGGAGACACCCGCCTCATCCAGCACGGTATCGAAGCCGGGCGGCACGGTGCCCAGGTCCTCGCCAATGACAATGGTCCGATAGCGCCAGGACTCCAGCGCGATCAGGCGCAGCATGTCCTGCTGGGGGAAGGATACATAGGCCCCGGCATCGGCCTCTCTCCCCTGCGGCACCAGCCACAGGCGGTTCAAGCCGAGCACGTGGTCGATGCGGACCCCGCCGCCCTGCGCGAAGGTGGCACGCAGCATGGACAGGTAAGCACGATAGCCGGTGCGGCGCAGGGCCAGTGGCGAAAACGCGCCCAGCCCCCAGTTCTGGCCCTGCGGGGCCAAGCGATCCGGTGGAGCGCCGACGGTCAGGCCGGCGGCGATCTCGTCCTGATGGCTCCAGGCCTGGCTGCCGCCATTGTCGGCACCGACGGCCAGATCGGCGATGAGACCGATGGCCATGCCCGCCACCCGAGCGCTGTGCTGGGCCTCGGCCAGCTGGCGTGCCGCCTGCCATTGCAGGAACAGGTGAAAATCGATCTCGCCCGCATGCTCGGCCGCAAAGGCTTGCATCTCGGGCGTATCGGGATGGCGGCCAGCCTCGCCCCATTGCCGCCAGTCGCAGCAACCGGCGACACCCTGGCTGCTCAGGTGGTGGCTGTAGGCTTCGAACAAGGCGTGGGCGCGCAGTGCGGCACCGCCTTCGAGCTGAAAGGCGGCGAAGGCCGCCTGCTGCGCGGCATCGCCGGCATGTTCGGTGCGGAACAGCGCATAAAGCCGGCGCAGCAGCGTCATGCGATGCGCACCGGCGCGCGCCCAGTCGATCAGGTTGGATTGTTGCAGGCGTTCATGCGCGGCAATCATTTCCGAGCCGCCCTCGGCCAGCACCTGGGCCTGGGCATCAGCACCGAGAATGCCGGCCGGATCGATCAGAAACGGATTGAGGAACAGACGGCTGGACGGCGAATACGGGCTGCTGCGGCCGGGATCGGCGGCAAACATGGCATGCACCGGCGACATCGCCAGCGCCGCAGCACCATAGTGCGCGGCCAGCGGTGCCAGCTCGGCCAGCGCGCCGAAGTGGCCGATGCCGCCGTCGCCATAGACCTTGCGCGCTTCCTTGAGGCTGTCGCTGCGCAAGCCATAGACCTGCGCAGCCAGCGCCCAGCCGCGCTCGCGGCCCTGCTCGGCCAGTGCATCGGCAATGGTGTAGCAACGCGGCGGTGCGATGGCCAGCGTCAGGATGTGACCTGCCACCAGCAGGCGGTGATAGCCGGGGACATCAATGGGCGGCAAGGTCGGCGGCGCGTTCAGATCGGAGGAGATCAGCAGGGTCAGGCGGGCACCGTTGTCCAGCTCCACGCGGCAGGACAGTCCATGCAAGCGCGAATGTGCAGGCAGTGCAACCGGCTGATGCTGTACGCCCGTCAACAGTGGAGGCAGATAGCCTACCGCATGCTCGCGGTCGAGCTGCGCCAGGCTGTCACGGCAGTCGCTGGCCGTAGCGCAGGGCAGGCCCAGCGCTTCCAGGATCGCCTGCAAAGCCTCATCGGCGACGACCTGCGGCTGGTCGTAAGCGTCGATCCAGTGGACGGCAATGCCGGCACGTTCCGCCAAACGATATAAATCGTTTTCAGACGAAGACGTACTCACCGGGGCCATGAGTTCGGGGGCCGCTGCCGTAGCCGGCTGGCGCAGGGCGGCGTTCATGCTGCGCTCCCGGCCTCGGCGGCGGCCGGAGGTTCGCGCAGTGCCAGGATGGCATGGCCCGGGAAGCTGCCGGCGGCCAGCGCCTCCAGTGCGCCGCCACTGTCGAAGAGCACGTCGGCTCCGGCCGGCTGGGCCAGATCGTCCAGGGCTTCCTGCAGCGGCGCTTCGTCGAGATTGACCGTGATGTTGAGGACGCTGCCATTGGCCAGTTGCCAGCGCGCGTGTGCGGCCTTGGGACCGATGGCGCGCGCCTCCAGCGACTTGGCTCCACGCAGGTAGGGCACGATGTGCAGCTTGCGGATGTGCAGCAGTTCGGCGACGCGCCGCAGGCAAGCCGCAGAACCGGGTGCCGGACCGGGCTCCGGAATGGAGGACACGAAGGTGGCAAAACTGTTGGGATCGGGAATCTGCTCCAGCAGCTTGGGATCGGCAAATTGCGGGAAGCGCGCGAACTCGCGTCGGCGCCCTTCCCGCACTGCCTTCACCAGTTCCTCGTCGCGATGGCTGGTGAAATACAGGAAAGGCTGCACCGCGCAGAATTCCTCGCCCATGAACAGCATCGGCACCTGCGGTGCCAGCAGGATCAGGGCCTGTGCGACGTGCAAGGCCAGCGGATGGGCCAGCACGGTCAGGCGCTCACCGAAGGCGCGATTGCCGATCTGGTCGTGGTTCTGCAGGAAATTGACGAAGGCCGTGGGCGGCAGGTCCGCACTGGGCTCGCCACGCGGCTCACCGGAATACGGCGAAACCTCGCCCTGATAGACGAAGCCCTGTTGCAGGCAGCGCGCCAGTTTCTCGGCCGGGGCCTCGGCATAGGCGCTGTAGTAGCCGCTGTCCTCGCCGGTCAGCAGCACGTGCAGGACGTGATGGGCATCATCATTCCACTGCGCATCGTAGACATGGCTGGAGCGCTCGCGTACCTGGCCGATCTCGGCCACTTCCGCCTCGGCCTCGACGGCAGCGGTATAGCCCAGCAGATGCGCGGCGTTGCCGTCATGCTCCAGCACCAGATGCACATGGCGTTCATTGCCGATCTCGGCGCGGACGCGCTGGCCCAGCGCCACCAGCCAGTCGGGCTCGCAGATGGCGTGCACGGCATCCAGGCGCAGGCCGTCGAAACGATATTCCTGCAGCCAGTACAGCGCGTTCTGGGTAAAGAAGTCCGCCACTTCCGGCCGGCGGAAATCGATGGTCGCACCCCACAGGGTATTCATGTCATGGCGGAAGAAATCCGGCGCATAGCTGTGCAGGTAGTTGCCATCCGGACCGAAGTGGTTGTAGACCACATCGAGGAACACCATCATGCCCAGTCCGTGCGCAGTATCGATCAGCGCCTTGAGCTGGTCCGGCGTGCCATAGCTGGCATCGGGCGCGAACGGCAGCACGCCGTCGTAGCCCCAGTTGTGGGCCCCGGGGAATTCGGCCACCGGCATCAGTTCAATGGCGGTGATGCCCAATTCGGCCAGTTCGGCCAGACGCTGCTGGATGCCGGCAAAGCCGCCCATTGCGCCCGGATGCAATTCGTACAGCACGGTCTCTTCCCACGGACGCCCCTGCCAGTTCGTGTGCTGCCAGAGGAAGGCTTCCGGATCGACCACCACGCTGGGATCGAAGACATCGCCGGCCTGGCCGCGCGAGGCCGGGTCCGGTGCGCTCACTTCGCCCTGCTCTCGGGTCTGGAACACATAGCGATACAGGGTGCCCGGATCACACTCGGTCTCGAGCACGTACCACGCTGGGGAGGCCGCATCCTCGGCACTCATGGGCAGGCGGCCACGGCCGGTGATGTCCACCGCGACCGCGTCGGCACCGGGTGCCCAGACGCGGAAGCGCACCTGGCCGGGCGCAGTGACCTGCGCGCCGAACGGCAGCTTCACGGAAAAGCGGGCACTCATGCGCGTTCTCCCCATTCGTTGCGTTTGATCCATTCATTGGCGGCCAGCGGATAGATGGCCGAAGACAGATGCAAGGGCCGGTTGGCAAACACCTGCAGGGTGTGCGCCTGGACCTGCACGGAGGCGCTGCCGTCGACCTTGACCTGGCCGCCCTCGCCTTCCGGCATGCCGGTCGGCTGGGCGCAGTCGAGCAGCAGGAAGTACTCGCCCTCGGTGCGCGGGAAGCTGAATTCGATGGGCTCGTGACCGGCATTGACGAAGATCATCAGCACATCGGGTGGCACTTCCTGCGCCTCCCCCGGCCCGTCTGCAGCGGCACCGGCGCCGTCATGCAGGCGTGAACTGAGCTGCTTGTGCGGCTCCAGCCGCTTGCCCGCCAGTTGCAGGGTAATGGCGCGCGCCACCGGGTTGTTCCAGTCTTCGCTGGTGACCGGTTGCGCCGATTCATCGAACCAGGCCACATCCGGCAAGCCATCGGCCACCATCTGGTTGCCATGCAGGAAGTAACTCGCACGCAGGACGTCGAAGTCGCGCCGGATCGCCGTCACGCGGCCGACGAAGGCGGTCAGCGCGGCACCCTCTGGCGAGCGGGCCTGTTCCCAGTTGATCCAGGAAATGTCGTTGTCCTGGCAATAGGCATTGTTGTTGCCGCCCTGGCTGCGATTGAACTCGTCACCGGCCAGCAGCATCGGCGTACCCTGCGCCAGCAGCGTGGAGGCCAGCATGGAGCGCTGCACACAGGCGCGGGTGGCCTGGATCCCCGGATCATCGGTCTCGCCTTCAGCGCCCCAGTTGTAGCTGGCGTTGTCGTTGTGACCGTCGTTGTTGTTCTCGCCATTGGCGTCGTTGTGCTTGCCGTTGTAGCTGACCAGATCGCGCAGCGTGAAACCATCGTGCGAAGCAATGAAGTTGACCGTCGCCCAGGGCTTGCGGCGATTGTGCTCGAACAGTTCGGCCGAGCCCATCATGCGCTGGGCAAAGCCGCCGCGCATGGCTTCATCGCCCTTCCAGAACTTGCGCATGTCGTCGCGGAATTTGTCATTCCACTCGCTGAAGCGCGCCGGATGATTACCGAGCTGGTAGCCGCCGGGGCCGATATCCCAAGGTTCGGAAATCAGCTTGAGCTTGGACAGGACCGGGTCCTGCAGCAGCGCGTCGAAGAAGCCAGAACCCGGATCGAAGCCATGCGGCTCGCGTCCCAACGTGGAACCCAGATCGAAACGGAAGCCGTCGATATGGAAGGACTGCGCCCAGTAGCGCAGCGAATCCATCACCATCTGCAATACACGTGGATGCGACAGATTGAGCGTATTACCGCAGCCGGTATCGTTGATGTGATAGCGCTCCTGCCCCGGCAGCAAACGGAAGTAGCTGGCATTGTCGAGGCCACGGAAAGACAGCGTGGGTCCGAGTTCGCTGCCGCAGCTGGTGTGGTTGTACACCACGTCGAGAATCACCTCGATGCCGGCGCTGTGCAGGCGGCGCACTGCCATGCGCAATTCGTTGGGATCGCCCATGGACATGTAGGACGGCTCCGGTGCGAAATACGACAGCGTGCTGTAGCCCCAGTAATTGGAGAGGCCGCGTTCGATCAGGAAGCTGTCCTGCAGGAAGGCGTGCACCGGCATCAGTTCCAGGGTGGTGACACCCAGGCGCAGCAGGTGATCGATGAAGGCCGGATCGGACAAGGCGGCGAAGGTGCCGCGCTCATGCGGCAGCAGATCCTCGCGCATCTTGGAAATGCCCTTGACGTGGGCCTCGTAGATCACCGTCTTGTTCCACGGCACCTGCGGCAGGCGATCGTGTTCCCACACGAAGGCATCATCGGTGACCATGGCCTTGGGCATGGCGGCGGCACTGTCGCGACGATCGAAGGACAGGTCGGCACGTGCCGAGTGCAGGCGATAGCCATAGAGCGCATCGGTCCAGCGCACCTGGCCGACCAGGCGCTTGGCATACGGATCCAGCAGCAGCTTGTTGGGATTGAAGCGATGGCCCTTGGTCGGCTCGTAAGGACCGTGGGCACGGAAACCATAGACCAGGCCGGGCGCGGCACCGGGCAGGTAGCCGTGCCACACTTCATCGGTACATTCGGGCAGCGTGATGCGCTTGAGTTCGCGCTTGCCGGAGGGGTCGAACAGGCAGAGGTCCATGCGGGTGGCATTGGCCGAGAACACCGCAAAATTGACCCCCAGGCCGTCGGAGGTGGCACCGAGGGGGTAAGGCAAGCCTGGCATCAGGCGATCAGGAAAGGCGACGCTCATTATCAGGACTCTCTACGCAGGATCAGGGTGGACAGCGGGGGCAGGTTCAGTTCGATGGAAGTCGGGTGGCCGTGCCAGCCGAATTCCTGCACTTGCACCTGGCCCATGTTGCCGCTGTTGCTGCCGCCATAGACGGCGGCATCGGTATTGAGCACTTCGCGCCAGACGCCATGATGGCCGGGCGCGATCGGTGGCACGCCGATACGGTAATGGGTGCGCGGCACCGGGGTCAGGTTGACCACGATCAGCACTGGCGGACCCTCATCGGCATAGCGGAAATACGCCAGCACGCTGTTGACGCTGTCGTCGCCCACCGCCCACGAGAAACCGTCGGCGCGGCAGTCGCGCTGGTGCAAGGCGGGCTCGCTGCGATACAGATGGTTCAGGTCGCTGACCAGCTGGCGCAACTGGCGATGGCCGGCAGGATGATCGCCGTGTTCGTTGAGCAGGTGCCAGTAGGGGGACTTGTCATGGTCGAACTCGTCAGGCTGGCCGAACTCGCTGCCCATGAACAGCAGCTTCTTGCCGGGATGCGTCCACATGAATCCGTAATACGCACGGACGTTGGCGAAGCGACGCCATTCGTCGCCGGGCATCTTGTTGAGCAGCGCGCGCTTGCCATGGACCACCTCATCGTGCGATATCGGCAAGATGAAGTTTTCCGAGAATCCATATAGCAAACCGAATGTCATGTCGTGGTGGTGATAGCGACGGAACAGCGGGTCATGCTGCATGTAGCGCAGGGTGTCGTTCATCCAGCCCATGTTCCACTTGTAGCTGAAACCCAGGCCGTGATGGTCGGCCTCGTTGCTGACCTCGGAGGTCACGCCGGGCCAGGAGGTCGATTCCTCGGCGATCATCAGCACACCGGGGCAGCGCTGCGCCACCACGGTATTGAGTTCACGCAGGAACGCCACGGCCTCCAGGTTCTCGCGCCCGCCGTGGATGTTGGGCACCCATTCGCCGGACTTGCGGCTGTAGTCGCGATACAGCATTGAGGCCACCGCATCCACACGCAGGCCGTCAACGTGGAAGTGTTCTATCCATTCCAGGGCGCTGGCGATCAGGAAGCCGCGCACTTCATTGCGGCCGAGGTTGAAGATCAGCGTATTCCAGTCCTGATGGAAACCTTCGCGCGGATCAGCGTGCTCATACAGCGCGGTACCGTCGAATTGCGCCAGGCCATGCTGGTCGCTGGGGAAATGCGCCGGCACCCAATCCAGCAACACGCCGATACCGGCCTGGTGGCAACGGTCGACGAAGGCCGCAAAGCGCTCCGGTTTGCCGAAGCGGGCACTGGGGGCAAACATGCTGATGGGCTGGTAGCCCCAGGAACCGCCGAAGGGGTGTTCCATCACCGGCATCAGTTCGATATGGGTGAAGCCCATGCCAACCACATAGGGGATCAGCTCATCGGCCAGCTCATCCCAACTGAGGTTGCGGTGCGCCTGTTCGGGGATACGCCGCCAAGAGGCAGGATGCAGCTCATAGATGGACATCGGTGCCGACAGCGACTGGCGCTGTGCACGCTCGGCCATCCACTGCTGGTCTTGCCACAGGTAAGGACGGGCATCAGCCACGACCGACGCGGTGGCCGGCGGGGGTTCGGTAGCGCGCGCGACGGGGTCGGCCTTGAGCGGCAGCAAGGTACCATCGCGGCCCAGGATTTCATACTTGTAGACATCGCCGGGGCCGATGCGCGGGATGAACAGTTCCCACACGCCGGATTCATGGCGCAGGCGCATGACGTGGCGGCGGCCGTCCCACTGGTTGAAATCGCCAACCACCGAGACACGCTCGGCATTCGGTGCCCACACCGCGAAACGCGTGCCGGGCACGCCGTCGATGTCCATCGGACGTGCGCCCAGGCAATCAGCCAGCTGGCGATGGCGGCCTTCGCGCAACAGGTGCAGGTCGAGCTCGCCGAGCAGGAGGCCGAAGGCATAGGGGTCTTCCGTGCTTTGTACGCTGCGGCTGCCGTCCGGGATCAACCAGTCCACTTCAAGTACATAAGGCACTTGATGGCGGCGCTGGTCGAGACCAGTGGCCACGCCACTGAAGAAGCCGCTGGGCTGGCCATGCAGCTCGAACTGCTGCAACTCACCCAGCAGCGCGCCGCTGTGCCGGCATCGCACACGTACCGCCGCGGCCCCGGGATGGAAGGCGCGGATGGCAGAAACGCCACTGGACTGGCTGGCATAGCGCGGGCCGAGCAGGCCGAAGGGCTGTGTCAGGCGACCGGCCAGCAAGGCTTCGAGCAGGCCCTGCTCTTCAAGGGAAAGGGACAAGGCGGTTTGTTCCGGGAATTCAGGGGGATGAGAGGAATGAGAAGAAGACGGCGGCTGCGCCGAAGCGGAACCGGGGGCGGCCGAGCTGGCGTCGGAAGTCTCTTCCTGGGGCGTCGTGGACGCCCTATATGCCGTGACAGACATGCCGGACATGCACACTCCTGTTGTTGTTATCGGGGTTGATCGAAACATCGCAAAACAGCGGAATCAAAACAGCGGAATCAAAAACCGGCGCGCTGAGGGCGGCGCGCCGGCAAACACTCTCCCTGCCCGGTCCATGCGGACCGGGTAAGGATCAAAACAGAATCACAAGGTGCGCAACGCTGGAGCAATCGCCCCGGCGCCTCGTCGCTCAGGCAGCCGCCACGGCCGCGGGTACGCCGACCACGCCGGCCAGTGCCGCAGCAATGGCGGCGGCCGGACTGGCCATGCGTTCCGGATGGGCATGCGCCTGGATAGCGGGACGTTCCACCGACAACGGGCGTGGCGCGAACAACGGACGCACCGCCATGTCGGCCACGTGCGCATAGGCGTCGATATAGGCGCGGGTCGGGCCGGCCCAATCACAGTCGATGCTCATGGCATTGCGCTGCACGCTCTGCCAACGCTCGGTGTCGTTGTACAGAGCGAAGGCACGCGCCACGGCGTGCTGCATGTCGGCGGCGCTCTCGCCTTCGAACAGGACGCCGGTGGCGCGCTGTGGATCGCGGTCGGCATCGCACACGGTGTCGACCAGGCCACCGACGCGCGAGCCGATGGGGATGGCACCGTAGCGCATGGCATACAGGGGAGTAAGGCCGAAAGGTTCGAAGCGGGTCGGGTGCAGCAACATGTCGCTGCCCGCATGCAGGGCGTGCGCGCGGCGCTCGTCATAGCCGATGTGGACCGCGATGCGGCCGCGATAACGCTCGGCCAGATCGAGGAAAGCGGCTTCGTAGTCGTGATCACCACAACCCAGGATCACCACCTGCAGGCGCGGATGGCGCTCCATGATGCCGGGCAACGCTTCGATGACGACATCGGCCATCTTCTGGTGCGAAATGCGCGAGCCCAGGCCCATCACGGGTGCGAAGGGATCCACTGGCAAACCAAAGAGCTTTTGCAGGTCGCGCTTGCAGGCAGCCTTGCCCTTCATGTTGCCGATGCTGAAGTTGCGGGCGATGAGCGGATCATCGGCGGGATTCCACAGCTCGGCATCGATGGCATTGGGAATGGCGCGCAGATCCAGCTTGCGGAAGGAAAGAATGCCGTCCATGCCGCAGCCGAAGCGCGGGGTCATGATCTCTTCCGCGTAGTTCTTGCTGACGGTGGAGACGCAATCGGAGAAGCGAATGCCGGCCTTGAGGAAGGACAGCTTGCCCCAGTATTCGACGCCATCGCCGGTCAGCAGATGCTGGGGAATACCGATCTGCTCGGCCGACTCCAGCGCGAAATTGCCCTGGAAAGCCAGATTGTGAATGGTCAGCATGGTACCGATGTGATCCAGCCCGCGCAGCTTCAGCAGGCAGGGGATCAGGCCGGCGTGCCAGTCGTTGGCGTGCACCACGTGCGGCACCGGCAGGCTGGTTTCACCGGCGCAGATGGCCACAGCGGCGTGCGACAGATCGGCGAAGCACAGCGCGTTGTCGCTGAACTCGACGCCGTCGGTATCGACGTAAGGGTTGGCTCCGCGCTGGCGGAAACGCGCCGTATCCAGCAGCAGCGCCGGCACGTCGGTACCGGGGATGGTGCCGCGCAGAATCCGGCCGGCACCGCCGGGCAGGCCGTGCTTCAGGCCGATCTGCACCGTGTCGCCGAGATTGCGGACCGCCTCCGGATAGGCGGGCATGAGGATGCTGGCATCGATGCCGACTTTGCGCAGCGATACGGCCAGCGCGGTAATCACGTCGGCCAGGCCACCGGTCTTGACGAGCGGTACGGCCTCTGAGCTGACTAACAGAACTCGAGCTTGCAAGATGGACCCCTAATGTGTGAAAGCACCTGAGATGGAAAGCACCCTTGGCTCGTCGCATCGCATAGGTCTTCGTCCTGGCCGTGGTTTGATCCGGGGGCCGGGGCGAAAACACGTCCTTGTTGTTGTGTTGGACTGGACAGTCTTTTGAGCGCCGATGATTACGTTATACGGATCGGCAGATCCGCTCACTATCGGACAGCGGCCTGAGATGGCGTAGGATGAATCCTACTGTTGCAGCGCGGCGAAAAAACCCACGCCTCAATGCCTCGACGATCACCATAAAGCAACAAGCCGGCATCGCACAGCCGGCTTGCGCTCTTCAATCACGGAAGAGCTCGCCACGCTGCACTGCCAGATGAGCTACTTGATGGCTAAATGATTTACGGGAAAAAGCGGCTCGAGGTGCCGTCATTGAAACGCCCTGGATCGAGGGTTCAGGGCGCCGGGTGCGAAGAGCCTTCAGCTTAGCGAGCCGATGCCGCAGGCGCAAATTGAACATCGCTATCCGGTGGCGATGCGCATTGCCTGCCGGTATCCCTCATCCATGGCATCGGCCTTGATCGCTCAGGATTCGACGCGGAAACCGATCTTCAAGCCCACCTGGAAATGGCCGATGCTGCCATTTTCCACATGGCCCCGGCATTGCGTGACCTCGAACCAGTCTACGTTCTTGACGGTCTTGGCCACGTCGGCAATGGCGTTGCGGATCGCTTCATCCGTGCCGTTGGGCGAGCTGCCGACGACTTCGATGATCTTGTAAGTGTTGGAATTGTCTTGCTTGCGTTCGGTCATGGGAACTCCTTCCTGATGGGGATGGGCTCATCGGACGATGAGGCGAACCCACAGGCTAGCCGTCCCATTGCGCGGACGGCATCGGCCAACGCCAGCAGCTTGCGTAGGACAGCAGGCGGAAAAGCCATCCCGCGTACGACAGACGACCGATCAGATCAGCTCGCTTTTGCTCCGCAGCAAATTTGCCCGGAGCCGCCCTGCCATTGCCGGAACACAAGGATTGCCGGTCTTCAACAGTGCGTGTCTTCCTACAAAAATTTAAGCCGCTCAATACCTGTTGCAGCGCAACCAAACCGGCTAATATTGCATCATCTGGCTTGCTAAAACGTTCATATAACGTATAGCTGCCCTGCCCGCCAAGATCCGTTCCGGCGGGCCTGCACGAGATTTTCATCCCTTGGAGATCATCATGTCGCAACTCAACCCCGGCGTTACCGTCACTGCACCCGCAGGCGCACCCGTGAAGGTCATCAGCGCACCGCCCGAAGACCTGCAACACGTCAACGACGATGCCGCTGCCGCCCGCAACCTGACGGCCATCCGCATTCGCGGCCAGCTGGCAGAACTGGATGTGGAGCGTCAAGACGCCTGAGGCTGTTCCCCGCTCTGGCTTTTTGACACAAGGCTTCACACCGCCACGGCCGGAATCATGATGGGCAGCCTGCCCTGACGGATTCCGGCCGTTTTCTCTTCTTTTTCTTCATATCGACTGTAAACCACCCTCCCCTTGGCTCAACGTAGTCCGAGACGCCTGGCCAGCCGGTTCAGGTTGGCCCGGTCCACCCCCAGCTCCCGCGCCGTCGCGGCCAAGTTGCCGCCATGGCGTTCGAGACAGTCACTGACCAGCTTGCGCTCGAAGCGCTCGACGGCTGCACGCAGGCCTTCGCCCGGCTGCGCGGGGTCGGCTTGTGCGTTGGCCGCAGTGTCAGGCGAGGCAAGCGGGCGGGCGGAAGGTCCCAACTCCAGCGCCGCCGCATCCAGCGTCAGGATGGCGGATCGTTTTGGCTGCGATGCCAGGGCGCGCAGGGCGCTGCGCCCGATCAGGTGTTCCAGTTCGCGGATGTTGCCGGGCCAGGCGTAGTCCAGCAGTGCGCGCTGCGCATCGGCTGCCAGGCGCAGACTGGACAAGCCCAGGCGCGCCCGGTTCTGCTCCAGGAAATATCCGGCCAGCAGCAGCACATCGCGCCCGCGCTCGCGCAGCGGTGGCACGCGGATCGGGAACACCGACAAGCGGTGATAGAAATCCGCGCGGAAATGGCCGCGCTTCACTTCCTCGGCCAGGTCCCGGTTGGTGGCAGCGATCAGGCGCACGTCCACGCGGTGCTCGCGGTCTGAACCGACCCGTTGCAACTGCCCGCTCTGCAGCACCCGCAACAGCTTGGCCTGCACCGCCAGCGGCAGCTCGCCGACCTCATCCAGAAACAGCGTGCCGCCATCGGCCATCTCGAACTTCCCGCGACGGTCTGCAACCGCTCCCGAGAAAGCCCCGCGCACGTGGCCGAACAATTCACTTTCGACCAGCGTATCGGGCAAGGCTGCGCAGTTCAGGCTGATCATGGGCTTGTGCGCACGGGGTGACGCTGCGTGCAGGGCGTGGGCCACCAGTTCCTTGCCGGTGCCGGTTTCGCCGGTGACCAGCACCGTCATGTCGCTGGGGGCGGCCATCCGGATCTCATCCAGCAGCTGTTGCTGCGCCGGACTCTGGCCGATCAGTTCGCGCTTGCCCTGGCTCTCCTCCAGCCCCAACCGATAGGCTTCGGCGCGCTGGCGCGCCCGTTCGCCGGCGGCGGCCAGGTCGTCGATGTGTTCGGCCACGTGGACGGTGGCAGCCGCCAGCGCCGCAAAAGCCTGCAGCGAGGCCATGTCGACGCCATCGAAGCGCCCTGCACCCAACGCATCCAGCGTGACCAAGCCCCATGGGCGGCCATTGACCGAGAGCGCACAGCCCATGCAATCGTGCACTTCCAGCGCGCCGGAATGGGCGTCATTCAAGCCGTCGACCAGACCGTCGTAGGGATCAGGCAGGCTTGAATCGGCAGGAAAGCGTGTCGGCCCGAGATTGGCCAGCAGCACGCCGAAGCGCGGATGGTCGGCGATGCGGAAACGGCGGCCCAAGGTATCGCTGGAAAGTCCGTCGATGGCCAGCGGCACCAGCAGCTCGCCCTCCAGTCGCAGCAAGGCTGCAGCATCGCAGGGGCACAGCGTGCGCAAGGTCTGCAGCAGGCGGCGGTAGCGCTCGCGGTCATCAATCTGGCGCGACAGATCGGCTACCAGCGGGAGCAAGGCGTCGAGCAGGACTTTTGAGGTCATATTGACTCCCAAAGGAAGAATGATTGGTCATTATGACACAGGTCATAAATACGCCAACCGCTCGCAAGTTCCTGATTTTATTGGCATTCGAAAGTGGCACGCCTTTTGTAATAGGAAGAGGGTCCCGGACATTCCGGCACTTCCACCACCGCCTCCAACAGAAAGGTCCAGCATGCTTACCGATGCCCAACTCGCCATCGTCAAATCCACCGTCCCCCTGCTCGAATCGGGCGGCGAGGCGCTGACCACGCACTTCTACAAGATGCTCATGCGCGACTACCCGCAGGTTCATCCCCTCTTCAATCGCGCCCACCAGGCCAGCGGCGACCAGCCGCGTGCGCTGGCCAATGGCGTACTGATGTACGCGCGGCATATCGATCGCCTGGAAGAAATGGGCCCGCTGGCCGCGCAGATCATCAACAAGCACGTCGCCGTGCAGGTGCAGCCCGAGCATTACCCGATGGTCGGCGACTGCCTGCTGCGTGCCATCCGTGAAGTGCTGGGCGCGGAGATCGCCACCGATGCCGTCATCGATGCCTGGGCTGCCGCCTATGGCCAGCTGGCCGACATCCTCATCGGCGCCGAACGCCAGCAATATGACGCCAAGGCCGCCGCGCCAGGCGGCTGGCGCGGTGCGCGCAATTTCGTGGTCACGCGCAAGGTGGCCGAGAGCGAGGAGATCACCTCCTTCTACTTCATGCCCGAGGATGGCGGCGCGCTGCTGGATTTTGAGCCGGGCCAGTACATCGGCCTGCGCATGGTGGTGGACGGGCTGGAACAGCGCCGCCAGTATTCGCTGTCGGCCCCGCTGCGCCAGCAGGGGCAGCCGCTGCAATACCGCATCAGCGTCAAGCGTGAAGCCGAGGGCAAGGTCTCGCGCCATCTGCACGACGAGATCCATGTGGGCGCGGTGGTGGAACTGTTCCCGCCGGCCGGCGACTTCACGCTCACGGCCAGTGACAAGCCGCTGGTGCTCATCAGCGGCGGGGTGGGCATTACGCCGATGATGACCATGCTGGCAGCGGCGCTGCCGACCGGTCGCCCGGTGCATTTCATCCATGCGGCGCGCCATGGCGGCGTGCATGCTTTCCGCCGTCAGGTGGAAGAACTGGCGGCGCAACACCCGCAACTGCGGGCGCATTTCTGCTATGAACGGGCGCGCGCAGGCGATCCGGCCCCCTACGCCACCGGCTTCATCGATACGGCTCTGCTGCAGCAATGGCTACCGCAAACGCGGGACGTGGACGCCTACTTCGTCGGCCCCAAGCCGTTCATGAAAGCCATCAAGCGTGCGCTGGGCACGCTGGGTGTACCGGCGGCTCAGAGCCGATATGAATTCTTCGGTCCGGCTGCGGCGCTGGAGTGATCCCGCGCTGAAGGGGCGATGGCGGGCGATCCGCCACCGTCCTTTTGTTCCGTCTGAGCGCCATGCTGCAGCAGCGTGAAGCTCTTTGCAAAATTTACCTGCCTCGCGCGGGCAATCCCTGAAAGATTGATCTTCGACAAGTTTTCCGCGCTGCAGCAAATGCTATCCTGAGGACTCCCCTCCTCCTCCGAAAGACCGCCATGAGCGAAAAGCTGAGCGCCGAGCGCCACACTCCCGATGAACTGACCCAGGAACTGGAAGCACTGGACCTGGAGATCGTCCGCTGCGCCGTGATCTGCCAGGTACGCCTGTTCGATCCGGGCGTACTGAACCAGGTCATGGACAACAACGAGCAGGTCTGCGGCCAGACCCATCCGACTGCTTTCCAGAGTCTGCGCGGACTGCTCTACCTGCATTTCGACATGCATCGGCAGCTGGCGCAGACCTATGGCGCCGACGATGCCGAACACATCATCCAGCGCGTGCATGAACACCTGCGTCCGCGCATCGGCGAGCAGCTGGGCTCGCTGTTCGACACCGGCCGCCATGCCAGCTGATCAGGCCACCAGACGCTCGCCCAGTTGCTTGCCCGCCGCGAAATCATTCAGGTTGGCGATGGTGGTCTGCATGATCTGGCCGATGGCTTCCTCGGTGAAGAAGGCCTGGTGGCCGGTGACGATCACATTGGGGAAGGAAACCAGGCGCTGGATCACGTCGTCGGTGATGATGGTCGAGGACAGGTCCTGGAAGAACAGGCTGGCCTCCTGTTCATAGACATCGATGGCCAGGCCGCGCAGCTGGCCGCTCTTCAAGGCGGCAATCGCGGCTTCGGTATCGACCAGCCCGCCGCGGCTGGTGTTGACCAGGATGCAGCCGGGCTTGGCGAGGGCCAAGGTCTCGGCATTGACCAGATAGCGCGTGGCTTCGGTGAGCGGACAATGCAGCGAAATCACGTCACTGGCGGCGAATAGCTCTTCGCGGCGCACGTAGCGTCCGCCCAGGGCCTCGAAGTCCGGATTGTGATGCACGTCGCTGCCCAGCACGGTGCAGCCGAATCCGGCCATGATGCGGGCGAACAGCGCGCCGATCTTGCCGGTACCGATCACGCCCACGGTCTTGCCGTGCAGGTCGAAGCCCATCAATCCTTCCAGTTCGAAATTGCCTTCGCGCGTGCGCATGCTGGCGCGCGCGATTTTTCGGTTCACCGCCAGCAGCAGGCCCACGGCGAACTCGGCCACCGAGTAAGGTGAATAATCGGCCACGCGCGCCACCGTGATACCCAACCGCCGTGCGGCTTGGGTATCGATGTGATTGAAGCCGGTGGAGCGTGTGGTGACGAAACGCACCCCGAGCATGGCCAGTCGTTCCAGCACGGCCGCACTCAGGTCGTCATTGACGAAGGCCGCCACGGCCTGGCAGCCGCTGGCCAGCTGTGCCGTATCGAGATCAAGACGGTCTTGCAGGAACACCAGTTCATGCGCAGCGCCGGACGCGGTATTGGCGCGCGTGAGCAGGGTCTGGTCGTAGCGGCGGGCGCTGAAGACGGCGGTTTTCATAGGAACCTTTCATGGATGAGCAGTGCGGCGTGAAGTCATGCGCAATGTCGCATTGCACCATAATTCACTTCTGATCGCATTGATACACCGCAGCTTGTCGTGCGAACAGCTTTTTGCGATGGAAATGCGCGCTGAAGCTTTCATCCAGCTATCGAAAAAACCGATATTTGCTTGCGCAGCGCCGCAAGTGGGTCCCATGGATCACTTTCGGGCATAGAATCGGCGGCGCAATAGCTGTCCCCACAAAAAAAGATCCTGACACAAGCTGCCGCATGGCAGTACGAGACAGGCGCAAGACCGGAATCAACACGGTCCGCCCAACAGATAACGAGGCACATATCATGACGACATCCACTTCTTCGCAATCGAAGTTTTCCACCGTGCTGCGCGTGACCAGCGGCAACTTCATGGAAATGTTCGATTTCTTCCTGTTCGGTTTCTACGCAACCCACATCTCGAAGGCCTTCTTCCCCAGCGACAACGAGTTCGCCTCGCTGATGCTGACCTTCATGACCTTCGGTGCCGGCTTCCTGATGCGCCCGCTGGGTGCCATCATCCTGGGTGCCTACGTCGACCGCGTCGGCCGCCGCCAGGGCCTGATCGTGACCCTGGCGCTGATGGCCCTGGGCACGATGCTCATCGCCTTCGTGCCCTCCTACGCCACCATCGGCGTGCTGGCCCCGGTGCTGGTGCTGGTCGGCCGCCTGCTGCAAGGCTTCTCGGCCGGTGTGGAACTGGGCGGCGTGTCGGTCTACCTGGCCGAAATGGCCACGCCCGGCAACAAGGGTTTCTATGTGAGCTGGCAGTCGGCCAGCCAGCAGGTGGCCATCATCGTGGCGGCGGCCATCGGCTACATGCTCTCGACGACGCTCACCCCGGCCCAGGTCGGTGACTGGGGCTGGCGCGTGCCGTTCTTCATCGGCTGCCTGATCGTGCCGGTGCTGTTCGTGATCCGCCGCTCGCTGCAGGAAACCGAAGAGTTCATGCGCCGCAAGCATCGTCCGAGCACCGGCCAGATCTTCCGTTCC